>ERZ779880.496-NODE-496-length-49156-cov-8.489135_pt1 | contig 49156 bp, 44 predicted proteins | sample MGYA00511555_ERZ779880 | MGnify/ENA primary metagenome ERZ779880 (study PRJEB29588, sample SAMEA2145815) | human gut metagenome | biome: human gut; feature: human-associated habitat; material: faeces | place: Denmark | collected 2008/2010 ... | reverse complement strand
CATACAGACCTTGGAGAGGGTCTATAAACACTACTACTTTATAATACGAGGAAGGGAAAGAAATGAAATTACGAGTATTGGCAGCAGGTTTGATCCTGGGAGTAATGATGACCGGAGGAGTGACACAGGCAGCGACAAAAGACGGACAGAAAGTGGTGGCGATCGATGCCGGACATCAGCTGCGCGGAAACAGTTCGTTGGAGCCAAACGGCCCGGGCTCTTCGACGAAAAAAGCAAAGGTAACATCCGGGACATCGGGAAAAGCAAGCGGACTTGGTGAATATCAGCTGAATCTGCAGGTGGCGAAAAAAGTAAAGAAAGAGCTGGTGGCGAGAGGCTATAAAGTAGTCATGGTGCGCACAAAGCACAATGTCAACATTTCCAACGTAGAGCGTGCAAAAGTGGCAAATGCGGCAAAGGCAGATGCATTTATCCGCATTCATGCGAACTCTTCGGAAAGCACTTCGGTAAGCGGTGCATTGTCAATCGCTCCGACAGGAAACAACAAATATATGTCGAAAAAGGTGCGCAAAGCCAGCCAGAAATTTTCTAAGAAAATGATTCGGAAATATTGTGCGGCGACAGGTGCCAAAAACCGCGGAGTAATGTACACCGACACGATGACGGGCATCAATTGGTGCAAAGTCCCTGTTACGATCATTGAGATGGGCTTTATGAGCAACCGCGCCGAAGACCTGAAAATGGCATCTGCTTCTTACCAGAAAAAGATGGTAAAAGGAATTGCCGATGGTGTCGATGCCTTTTTAAAATAAAAGAATTGCTTGTCATTAAAAAGTGTGATACAATGAAAAAAGGGAATACCTAACGAAAATTGCAAAATCGCAGGAGGAATTAAATTATGTCATTGTTACAAGAATGGCGTGAGTACGCATATAGTGAAGAAATGCAGAATTCAAAAGAAGGAGAGCAGCTTTGGAACAATTACTTCCAGTTGGAAAAAGGCATTTATGAAAAACTTTTGACCAATCCGACAGAAGTTGTGACCGGAACTGTAGAGGAATTGGCAGAGAAGTATGAAGTGCCGCTTTCTATGATGGTTGGTTTCCTGGATGGAATCAATGATAGTTTGAAAGAGCCAAATCCAATCGATACGATGGAAAAAGATACCCAGATCAAATTGGATATTGACTGCGAAAAATTGTATTATAATATGGTAGACTGTAATGCCGAATGGCTGTACACACTGCCACAGTGGGATTCGATCCTGAGTGCGGAGCGCAGAAAAGAATTGTACCGCAATCAGAAAAATTCCGGTACGATCCGCCGCGAAGAACCAAAAATCGGCAGAAATGACCCATGCCCATGCGGAAGCGGCAAGAAATACAAAAAATGTTGTGGACGATAAGTCTGTGTAAGCAGACCAAAAATAAAAAATGAAATGGAGGAAGAAAGATGTTAGTATCAGCAGAAGAAATGCTCAAAAAAGCAAAAGCAGGTAAATATGCAGTAGGTCAGTTCAACATCAACAACCTGGAGTGGACAAAATCCATTCTTCTCACAGCACAGGAGTGCAATTCACCGGTTATCCTTGGTGTATCTGAGGGAGCCGGAAAATATATGTGTGGATACAAAACGGTTGTAGGCATGGTAAATGGTATGCTGGAAGAGCTGAATATCACAGTTCCGGTTGCCCTTCACCTTGACCACGGCAGCTACGAAGGTGCCAAAGCTTGTATCGAAGCAGGATTTTCTTCAATCATGTTTGACGGATCTCATTATCCAATCGAAGAAAATGTGGCAAAGACAAAAGAATTGGTAGCGATCTGTAAAGAAAAAGGAATGTCAATCGAAGCAGAAGTTGGTTCCATCGGTGGAGAAGAAGATGGTGTTATCGGAGCCGGCGAATGTGCAGATCCAAAAGAATGTAAGATGATCGCTGACCTTGGCGTAACGATGCTGGCAGCAGGAATCGGAAATATTCACGGAAAATATCCGGAAAACTGGGCAGGACTCAGCTTTGAGACGCTGGATGCCGTTCAGCAGCTGACAGGAGAAATGCCACTCGTACTTCACGGAGGTACAGGTATTCCGGAAGACATGATCAAGAAAGCAATCAGTCTTGGCGTGTCAAAAATCAATGTAAATACAGAGTGCCAGCTTTCTTTCGCAGCTGCTACACGTAAATACATTGAAGCAGGAAAAGATCTCGAAGGAAAAGGATTTGACCCTCGTAAACTTCTTGCTCCGGGAGCAGAGGCAATCAAAGCAACAGTAAAAGAAAAAATGGAATTATTTGGTTCTGTTGGAAAAGCTTGAATTGCATAAGAAATAAGAAATCGCAGATACTATCTCCTGTAACAAAACATTGTTGACAGGAGGGTTTAAAAATGGCGAAAAACTTTTTAGACGATTACGATTCAAATCAAAACAGTACAAATAGTACAAACAGCTCAAACAGTTCAAAGAATAAGGCGAAAAACCGTGCGCAGAATTCTTCGAAAAACAGTTCTAAGAATTCATCGAACGCATCCAATGCTTCCAATTCTACGAACAGTTCCAATTGTCACCATGACAACTAAGCCGTTGTGCTGACTGTAAGAAATGAAAAACGAACGGGCCGTCACCATTCCGGAGGCGGCCTTTCTTTTGCGGTCATGCGGGTGTCACATTTTGTCGAAAACCCGCATATAATAAAAGAAAAAGAACGTGATACTATGAGTTTTTCGATTATCTCGATCCGTCAGCTGGCTTCGTGGCAGGCAAGAGAAGGGACGATTCTCATTGATTTACGGGAACGCGAAGAGTATCAGGAAGAGCACATCAAGGGAGCGGTCAATATTCCGTACGAACGATGGGAACAGGAAAAAGAGGGGTGGCGGCACCAGTTTACGTATTTGATCTTTTACTGTGACCGCGGAAATCAGAGCATGTACGCAGCCCGCGAGATGAACCGGCTTGGGTACCATGCGGCAAGTATTGCCGGCGGCTTCGAAAGCTACCGGATTTGGAAAAAGAAAGGAAAAAAAGAGTACGATGGGCAAAGAAATATTTGAGTTGATCGCGCCCTGCCATTTTGGCATGGAAGCGGTATTAAAACGCGAGATCAACGATCTTGGATATGAAATTTCAAAAGTGGAAAATGGAAAAGTCACCTTTCTGGCAGATGCCGAAGGAATCTGTCGTGGAAATATTTTCCTTCGCACGACGGAGCGTATTCTACTCAAAGTGGCAGAATTTAAGGCGGAGACATTTGATGAATTATTTGAAGCCTGTAAGGCGATTCCATGGGAACACTACATTCCTGAAAATGGAAAATTCTGGGTGGCAAAAGCAACCTCCGTCAATAGTAAATTGTTCAGTCCATCGGACATACAGCGCATTGTTAAAAAAGCGATGGTGGAAAGCCTCAAGCGGACATACCGGGTCAGCTGGTTTGCCGAAGACGGGGCCTCTTATCCACTCCGCATTAATATTATGAAAGATATCGTGACCGTATCTCTTGATACGACGGGAGTATCACTGCACAAACGTGGTTACCGCCGATACACCGCACCGGCGCCAGTGACGGAAACGCTGGCGGCGGCGATGCTTTTGCTTTCGCCGTGGAAGAAGGACCGCATTCTTGTTGATCCTTTTTGCGGAAGTGGTACGATCCCGATCGAGGCGGCTATGATCGCGTGCCGGATCGCGCCGGGATTAAACCGCGAATTTTTGTCCGAAGAATGGGACAACCTGATCCCGAAAAAAGAATGGTACGGTGTCGTGGAAGAGGCACAGGATATGGTCTGCGAGGATGCCGAAGTGCAGATTCAGGGCTACGATATTGACGATGAGGTGCTTAAAATGGCGCGTGCCAATGCGGTGCTTGCCGGCGTGGAGGACAAGATTCATTTCCAGCGCCGTGACATTATCAATTTCAGTTCGCCGAAAAAATACGGTTTTGTCGTTTCCAATCCGCCGTACGGCGAACGTCTTTCTGACAAAAAACAGATGGAAATGCTGTACCGCAGCATCGGTCAGATCATCAAAGAAAATGATACGTGGTCATTTTTCCTGCTGAGCGGTTATGAGGAAGCCCAGAAAATGATTGGCAAAAAGGCGGACAAGAACCGCAAGATCTATAACGGCATGATGAAAACTTATCTTTACCAATATATGGGAATCAAGCCGCCGAGGCGACCGGCAAAGGATCAGTAAAAATAGGAAAAATATATCGAAAGGGCTTGCACTTTTTCCGGACAACATATATACTAGTCGTATTAAGGTCGAAATTTGACCGAAATTTTTACACAGGGAATGAAACAAATGGGAAAAAAATTGATATTTGCAACTCACAATCAAGGAAAGGTTGTGGAAATTAAACAGATTTTGGGAGAAGGCTACGATGTGTTTTCTCTCAAAGACCTTGATATTCATACAGAAATTGAGGAAAACGGAACATCTTTTGAGGAAAACGCTGTCATCAAGGCGAAGGCTATCTGTGAAATGACAGGTGAGATGGTTCTGGCAGATGATTCCGGATTTGAAGTAGATTATCTGAATGGCGAGCCGGGAATCTATTCGGCACGTTACCTCGGTGAAGATACGTCATATGACATCAAAAATGCCGATCTTCTCAAACGCTGTGAAGGTGTGCCGGAAGAAAAGCGCGACGCACGTTTTGTCTGTGTGATCGCCTGTGCGTATCCGGACGGCAATGTCATCACGACCAAAGGCGTAATTGAAGGAAAACTTGCTCACGAACCGAAAGGCACACATGGTTTTGGATATGATCCCATCTTTTATCTGCCGGAGCGAGGTTGTACAACCGGAGAATTGCTGCCGGAGGAGAAAAATAAGATCAGTCACCGCGGTATCGCACTCCGCAAAATGGTTGAAAAGTTGAACGAACAGGCATAACGTGGGAGGGAAAAATGGCGAAATATATCGTTTTTAGTGATTCACATGGAAAAAATGACCGGATGTATGATATCATTCGCAAAAATCAGGATCAGATCGACGGATTATTCCATCTCGGTGATGTCGGAGATGCCGCCGAGGAACTCAGCCTTATGGTGAAAGGGCCGGTTTATATGGTTCGCGGAAATTGCGACACATATTCCAGCCTGCGCACGGAAAATGTCTTCCGTCTGCATGGCCATAAGATCGCAATGACGCACGGACACAACCAGCATGTCGAGCGTGGTGTCGATGTATTAAAGTACTGGGCGCTTCAAAATGAGGCAGATGTTGTCCTTTACGGACACACACATGTGCCGTTTGTCGAGCAGAGCAGCCAAATGACCGTTCTCAACCCGGGCAGCATTTCACGCCCGCGCCAAAGCGGTTTTGAATGCACCTATGCCTGGATGGAATTTTTGCCAAATGGCGAGATTTCGATAGAAATTGTAAAAATCCCTAAATAGTCATAAAGAAACAAAATCAAAAAGCAAATTTGAAAGGAAAATAATTATGTTTAAGAAAATGATACTTGTAGGATTGATCTCAATGGTTCCTATCATTGAACTTCGTGGAGCAATCCCTTACGCCGTACTTTGGGACGCACAGCCACTCTGGCTTGCCATCCTGATTGCCGTAATTGGAAATATGATTCCGGTACCATTTATTTATTTGTTTGCAAGAAAAATTCTTGTCTGGGGAGCGGACAAGCCTGTAATCGGCAAGTTCTTTTCGTTCTGCCTTGAAAAAGGCGAAAAAGGCGGTAAGAAACTGCAGGAGAAAGCCGGTCAGGGATTGTTTGTAGCGCTCCTTCTTTTCGTTGGAATCCCTCTTCCGGGAACCGGTGCGTGGACAGGAACCCTTGCAGCCAGTATCCTTGACATGGGATTTAAGAAAAGTGTCCTCGCCTGCATGGGCGGTGTTTTGGTAGCCGGAACAATCATGTTCTGCCTCAGTTTCTTTGCACGAGGAACCTTTATGGCGTTGTTTGGGTAAGAAAAGGGCGAATTTTCGAGGAATGGAAGTGGTATTAAAATGTCCCTGAGAAAATGTTCCAAATTTTTTAAAAAAACTATTGACAAAAAGATGGACACCATATATAATAGTCAATGGTGCTGCTGATAAGCGATACACCAAATGGGATCTTAGCTCAGCTGGGAGAGCATCTGCCTTACAAGCAGAGGGTCACAGGTTCGAGCCCTGTAGGTCCCATTTATCACTAAAAAGCAGCTTCGCAATATATGGCGGGATAGCTCAGTTGGCGAGAGCACACGGTTCATACCCGTGGTGTCGGGGGTTCAAATCCCTTTCCCGCTACTAAAAAGAATGTCGAAAGACATTCTTTTTTTGTGCGAAAAAGGAAAGGCAACGAAAATCAGTGAAATCGCCGAAATAGGTTGCCTTTCCCAGTCGCGCTGAAGCCCAAAACCCCACACACAAGAAATTCCAAAACCCCTTGAATCTTCCTCGGTTTTTTGTTATCATGTAACTATTCAGAAATGGTTACGATCCAATTAGAAGAAGTAAGGAGGAAGGCTTATGCGGATTGGAATGGGTTACGACGTGCATCGACTGGTGGAAGACCGCGATTTGATCATAGGGGGAGAAAAAATTGAGTATGAGTATGGGCTGCTCGGGCATTCGGACGCGGATGTCCTGCTTCATGCAATCATGGATGCGCTCCTGGGAGCGGCGGCACTTGGTGACATTGGGACGCATTTTCCGGACACGGACGAAAGATATAGAGGGATATCGAGCGTGCGCCTGCTGGCTTACGTTGATCAATTGTTAGAAGAAAATGGATATTCGGTAGGGAATATTGATGCCACTATCATCGCGCAGCAACCGAAAATGGCACCACATATATCAAAAATGCGCGAAAATATTGCAAATACACTGGGACTTGAATTGAATCAGGTCAATATAAAAGCTACGACAGAAGAAGGACTGGGATTTACCGGAAGCGGAGATGGAATCTCGGCGCAGGCGGTATGCATCTTAGAATAACAGTAAAGGAGCCGGACTATGAACCATAGGCAGTTATGGAAGAAAATATTTGGCGACAACGATGCCTATATTGATTTCTATTTTAAAGAAAGAGCCGATCATACCGTGGTATATTCAAAATACGAAGGACATGATCTGGTAAGCATGATATTTTTTAATTATTACACCCTCGTGATTCGGGGAGAAAAAGTGAAATGTCCTTATATCGAGGGCGTTGCGACAGCTCCGGAATGGCGGCATAGAGGATTTATGAAAACGCTTTTGTATCAGGGAATGATGGATGCAAGAAACGAGGGAGCGCCGTATGCGTTTTTGTCGCCGGCAAACGAAGAAATTTATAAACCTTTTGGATTCCAGGGAGTGTATTACCGGAAACAGTTGGAAATTCAAGGGAGACGGCACAAATGGTACCATGCAGGTTCCTTTTCGCATCTTGACAGCCCCTTGAAAGAGCGGGCGGTGGAATTTGCAAACGCCCAATTATATGCGAGTGAATTTGATGCCTATATTTACCGCGATATCAAATATTACGATACTTTGATGAAAGAAACCAAGACACTCGGGGGAAAAGTCGTTGTGCTGCGAAATGAGACGATGATCCACGGTGTTGCAGTTGTGACACATGAGGAGGATCGATATGAGGTACAGGAAATGATCTGTGCGCCGGAAGATGCGGCTAAAGCAGCAGAATCTTTATGCTATTATCTGGGAGTGGCGGACGACGAAGCGGTTTTGTTTGAAGATGGATATTTTTTACAAAATTTAATGGGCGAAGGTATCGCGATACGCATGACGGAAAAGCCGTATATTATGGCGAGGGCACTTGCGGATGACGGCGATGCCGGAAAATTGAAATGGTATATTAACGATATCACATAGGAAAGAGGAAAAATCATGGAAAATCAGGAAAATGAACTGCGGCTGGAAGGCCGGCACAGCGTAATGGAGGCGTTTCGAGCAGGAAAATTGATCGAAAGACTGTTCGTGCTCAAAGGATGTCAGGACGGACCGGTGTTGAGCATTCTCCGCGAGGCAAAAAAAGCCGGAGTTATGGTGGATTTTGTGCCAAAAGAACGCTTGGATCATATGAGTGAGACCGGGAAACATCAGGGAGTTGTGGCGAACTTGTCAGCATTTCGTTACAGTACGGTGGAAGATATGTTTGCATTGGCGGAAAAACGGGGCGAAGATCCCTTTTTCTTCCTGTTGGATGGGATTGAAGATCCGCATAACCTCGGAGCGATCATCCGAACCGCAAACCTTGCCGGCGCACATGGTGTGATCATTCCGAAGCGCCGTGCGGTAGGATTGACTGCGACGGTAGTAAAAGCATCCGCGGGAGCCATTCATTATACGCCGGTGGCAAAAGTTACCAATCTTTCCGCTGAGATGGAAAAATTGAAAGAGTGCGGATTGTGGTTTGTGTGTGCGGATATGGACGGCGAGATCATGTACCGCAATAATCTCAAAGGACCGATTGGGCTTGTAATCGGAAATGAGGGAGCCGGCGTGTCACAGCTTGTCCGAAAACACTGCGATTACGTGGCAAGCATTCCGATGGCAGGGGACATCGATTCTCTGAACGCTTCCGTGGCGGCCGGGGTACTTGCTTATGAGATCGTGCGTCAAAGAAAGGGATTTTAACGGAAAATGGAAATAAGTGGATTCGAAACACTTACCGACGAGGAAATCATCCGCCGCGTGCGTGGGGGAGAAAAAGAAGGAACCGATTATCTGCTTGAAAAATACAAAAATCTCGTGCGGAAAAAAGCACGGGCACTGTATCTGATCGGCGGCGACAATGACGATCTGATTCAGGAAGGCATGATCGGACTTTACAAAGCCATACGTGATTATGATGTGGAAAAAGAGACCGTATTCCGCAGTTTTGCGAGCGTCTGCATCGACCGCCAGCTTTATAATGCCGTAAAAGGGGCAAACCGCCTTAAAAATTCGCCACTTAACACGTACATTTCACTCGATATTCCGGTGGAAGCGCGCGGAAATGAGGAAAATGGGGCAGCGACACTTGGTGAAATGCTCGAATGGGTCGGCGTGTCCAATCCCGAAGATATCTTGATCGACCGGGAACGCGTGGGAAAGATCGAGCAGTACATCCGCCAGAACCTCAGTGAGTTTGAGCAGAAAGTGGTCAATCTTTACGTCGACGGCATGAATTATCAGCAGATTGCAAAAGAACTGGAAAAAACACCCAAATCCATTGACAATGCCCTTCAGCGCATCAAGAAAAAACTTATGGCATTTTGGTAAGTTTTTGTTGACAGAATCAACATACTTTGATAGAATAGTCCATGGATTGTTATAAATGATTCAGCTGGCGTGGCACAGTCGGTAGCGCACTTCATTGGTAGTGAAGAGGTCACGGGTTCGATTCCCGTCGCTAGCTTTAGAGAGAGGAAATGAATGGTTACAAGCCTGTCATTTCCTTTTTATTTTATAAGGGATTAGGATTCGGATTTACACGGAGGAAACGCTTATGAAGGGAACCGCATCACGAAGCCGGTGGGAAATCATCTCGTCGCATATATTTACATACTTCAACTTTTTGAACCTCGTGCTGGCAGGGCTCATCCTGGTGTCAGGTCAATACAAAAATATGCTGTTTATGGGGATTGTCATTACCAATGCTGTAATCGGGATCATACAGGAATTAAAGGTAAAACGAATCATAGACGCATTGTCGGTTGTTACGGCGACAAAAGCAAGAAGATATGAGAATGGGGAAATTTGTAAATGCGACATCGAACTTCTGCAGGAGGGTGACACCGTGCAGTTTTTACTGGGGGATCAGATCCCGGTGGATTGTGAAATCTTGGAAACGGATGGGATGGAAGTCAATGAATCACTTTTAACGGGAGAATCCCTCGCTGTTCAGAAGAGAAAAGGTGACTTTGTGTACTCAGGAAGCGACGTGGTGGCAGGAAGTGCGGTCGCCAAAGTGTTACATACGGGAGAAGAAAATTATGCGACGCAGCTTGTAAAAAAGGCAAAGACCAAACGGCGCGCGACCTCGGAAATGCAGGATGCAATCGGAAAAATTATTAAATATGTAAGTTATGCGCTCATTCCGATCGGTCTGCTTCTCTTTTTTATTCAGCGCTACTCCGCCGGCAATACGTTGTCGGATTCTATCGTAAATATGGTAGCCGGTGTGATCGGAATGATTCCGGAAGGTCTTGTCCTTCTTACCAGTATTTCGTTTATTCTCGGCGTAGGCCGTCTGGCAAAGAAAAATGCATTGGTGCAGGAAATGGAAGCCATCGAAGCGCTTGCGAGAGTGGATGTTTTATGCCTCGATAAGACGGGGACCATCACGACAGGAGATCTGCAGGTGGAAGAACTTGTGCCGTTGTCCGAAGAAAAAGACATGAAAGAAATTCTAGGCATTCTTGCCTATGCGTTTGAAGAAACCAATGCGACGACAGACGCGCTGCGGAGATATTTTCCGGAGACAAAAGGGGCATCGGTTGCCGAAAAGGTACCATTTAGCTCCAGCCGCAAGCATATGCGTGTGACGATTGCGGGAAAAGGGGATTATCGACTGGGTGCCCCAGAATATCTGACAGAAAATGGAAAGATTCTTGCCCGCGCAGAAGTGTACGCGGCAGAGGGAATGCGTGTCCTCCTTTTAACACACGATAAAAAAGAAGTGGGATTTGTCGTTTTGTCCGATATCATCAAAGCAGATGCAGCAGAGACATTTGCCTTTTTCCGCGATAAAAATGTTCAGATCAAGATTTTGTCCGGTGACAATCCATTGACGGTTTCCGTCGTGGGTGTGCGTGCAGGGCTGCCGGAAGCGAAACATTATATTGACGCCGGAGAACTTCCGGAAGAGGAAGAAGAACTGCAGAAGATCATTGGAAAATATACAGTGTTTGGGCGCGTGAGCCCGGAGAAAAAGCAGGCGATCGTAAAAGCGCTGGAAGCAGAGGGTAATGTGACCGGAATGGTTGGCGATGGCGTGAATGATGTTCTGGCCCTGAAAGATGCGGATTGTGGTATCGCTATGGCGGCGGGAAGTGATGCGGCAAAGCAGATTGCGCATATCGTGCTGCTGGATTCCGATTTTGCCTCGATGAAACAGATCGTGGGGGAAGGACGAACAATCATTTCCAACATTGAGCGTGTAAGCGCATTGTATCTCACGAAAACGATATATTCCATCCTTTTGTGTATTATTTATATTATATTGAGAAAATCCTACCCGTTTATTCCGATCCAGCTCAGTCTGATCGGAGGGACAGCCATCGGAATTCCGAGTTTTGTACTTGCTTTGGAACATCATGAAGAGACGATACCGAAGGGGTTCCTGCGAAATGTCCTGCGCGTTTCCTTGCCGGCGGCAATTTGTATGGTAGGAAGTCTGGTTGCGATTACATTGGTGGGAGAATGGTTTTCGTTATCAGAATTGATTTTATCGACGATGCATCTGATCGCGGGAGGAATTGTAAGTTTTGGAGTGCTTGTGGCAGTTTGTATCCCGATGAGCAGAGTACGATTTGCACTCTGCCTTACGGTAATCGGCATATTTGTCGGCGCAATCCTGTTATTCCCGGGATTTTTCGGTGTGGCACCGATCATGCATCTGATTATGACTCTTTTATAGACCCCAATCCCAGGTGGACGAGTTCCAGGGCGCGTGTCATTTGACCGGAGAGATAGAGGTAGCCGATCAATGCTTCAAAACCGGTTGCGGTGTGATAATCATGAAGATTGGCATTTTTTGCAACCGAATGCGGTTTGGCATTGCGCCCCCTTTTATAATAGGAAAGTTCTTCTTCTGTCAAATGGTCCTCGATGGCGGCCAGAAGATCTGCCTGCGCCTTGGCATTCACAAGTTTACTGGAACGAAGGTGCAGTTTTTTTACGGTTCCGGATTTTTCTTCTACGATCAAGGTCCTTATAATGATCTCAAAAACAGCATCCCCGATATAAGCGAGCGTCAAAGGCGCATACAGGTTTATGTCCTTGGATTCCAGGGAAAATGTATCGTGGATGGCTTCCAATAATGAATTGTCCATAAGTAAAACTCCTTTGGTAAAATGGTATATTCTGATTTTATATCCAATCCTATCCCAACGTCAAGAAAAAAGAATAAAATTCGCCATAATGCTGACAAAAATATTTCATATATTAAAAAAATAGAAGAGTTTGGATGCATCTGACTTTCTGCCGGGCAAAAATATGTAAGATATGAACAAATTGTAAAAAAAACAAGAAAAAAATTTGGTTATAATTTTTACAAAATTTAAAAACACCCTTGCATATTATGTCGGGTAGTGTTATAATCGACTTAAATATCATTGCGGATGTATTGGAGTTTTTCTGCAATGAAACACAAAACAATTTAGGAGGTATTACGATGAGACAAATCGGTACACAGTCAGCCAAGTATTTCAGAAGATTTGTGACAGCGATGCTCGTATTCGCGATGGTAATCACATCTTTGACTGTATCTTCCGTTGATTCTCAGGCGGCTAAAAAAGTAAAAAAAGTCACCATTGGGGTCAAAGTTGGAGGATCAGGAATCCTTGTGCTGAAAAAAGGACAGTCAAAGAAACTGAAGGTTTCTGTGACACCTAAAAAAGCAAGTAAAAAGGTTACATACAAATCAAGCAAAGCTTCTATCGTAAGCGTAAGCTCAAAAGGTGTTGTTAAGGCACGCAAGAGCAAAGGTTCTGCAAAGATTACAGTAACATCCAAGCAGAATGCAAAGAAAAAAGCTACGATCAAAGTCAAGATTGGTACTCCTGTAAAGAAAGTTGCCATCTCCAAGAACGCAACTTCGACATGGTCAAGTGCTAACTACAAGATTGTAGAAAAGAATGGACAGAAAACGAAAGTTTATCCTAAATATACGGACAAACTGAAAGCCGTAAAGAACACCTTTACCCTTATGAACGGTCGTAACATGGTGATCAAAGCTTCCGTTTCTCCGAAAAAAGCAACACGTAAATCTTTGAAATGGTCCACAAACAAAGGATCCATCCTCAAAGTAGTAGGAAATGGTACGAAAGCAACTGTTATCGCCCGTAAAATTGGTAAAGCCAATGTTATTGCTCAGGCTACTGACGGAAGCGGTAAAAAAGCTGTTGTAAAAGTAAATGTTGTTAAGTTTAAGAGCGATAAGACACCGGCTCCGACAGCTACACCGGATACGAGAAAGAAAACACTCGTAGAAGACTTCGAAAGTTATCCTGTAGGAACAGAGTGGAAATACACTTCCGCAGACAAGAACTCCGGTACGATGAAAGTAGTACAGGATCCGGAAGATGCTTCTAACAAATGTTTGGAAGTTGATTTGAATGGTACAGAAGCAGCATATGACTTTGCTCCTATCTTTAACATTGATCTTTCTAAATTGAAAGATACAACCGGAAAAACAATGGGAAGCTTTAGCGGTGCTTCTGCTGATCTTCGTGTAGTATCTACATCCAGTGATGTTACTTACAAAGCAATTTATGTATATTTGGATCAGTATGGCAAAATGAACAAAAAAGACAAGTTCGCTGCCGATGCAAATAAATCTGCTTCTGCTCATGTTAATAACAAGGGCGAAAAAGTAGCAGCAGGTGCTGCTGATGAAGACACCACACTTCGTTTCGGTATCAACAACCCTATGGGAACCGGTACAAAAGCAGATTATGGTGTAAAACTTTTCAATGGTAACGAATCCAAAGAAAATGGTGCATACTTCCCAGGTTATCATGATAGCACATGGAAACCGGCCGAAGCAAACACGCATTATGCAAAAGATTCTTGTACAACAGGATTCAAAGAGAAGGAAGCAGACGGAAAAGTAGGATTTGCTAACCGTTCTGTAAGCTTTGATACAACTTACATCAATGATTTGGATGCTACTTTGGTAAATCAGACAAAATTCGACCTCGTATGGGGAAGTACTTACCAGGGAAATCCAACAGATGCTACAAACAACATGCACACTACATGGTATATCGATAACTTGAGTTTGATCGAGGAAGATATTCCGGTAACAGACTTCAAGATTTCTCTTGAAGAAAGTAAAGATGTAACAACCGGTCGTGTTGCTAACGGCGGTAATGCTCAGATTTACACAACTTACACACCGGCAAACACAACTCAGAAAGGTCTTACATGGACTACAACAAACGATAAGGTAACTGTAAATGCAAGTGGTAAAGTATCTGTAGCAGATGACTTTGTATTCCCGGCAGGACAGTCAGAAGTAAAAGTAACAGTAACCGCTACTTCAAAATACAAGGCAGCACTCAGCAAGAGTATCGAACTTACTGTATACAAAGCAGCAGAGGCTCAGGATATTACGATATCCGGTAAAGATCTTGCCGGTATGCTTGTAAAAGACTGGTCAGACGCTGAAGTCGAAACTGCTTTGGTTGAATCCGGTTCCGGTGAGAACAAAGAAATGGTAGAAGTTATGGATATGAGATTTACAAAGAATAACTTACGTAACTTCTTCAAACTTCCGGAAAACATCGATCTTTCTCAGTATGAGAGAATTGTTATTACCGGAAATGCATGGGGACAGATGAACTTCGATACTTGGGATGCCGGATTTACACATGATACGGAAAATGACAGCGAATGGTATAAGAAATCATCCGTAAGCAGTTATCCGTTCTTTGAGGGAGCTCATCCATATCGTCCACAGCGTGAAGATGTTAAAGTGGAAGATTTCTTGAAGAAATATCCGGAAATCGACAAAGCAAAATATATCGATGGAAATACAAATATCAAAGATGGTGTGATTCCTAAGGGAACTTCCATCGGACCAAGAGGCGTAGAACCTTGTGAGATCGATATTGAAGACAGTATGCAGAATGACTACTCTAACACAGGCTATGTATCTCTTGGAACAAACAAGCCATTGGTAGAATGGGATGAGACAGATGATGATGGAAATATCACAGCAGAATTCCATTACTATATCTACTCCATCAAGTTTGTGACAAAGAAAACAGCAAAAGCAGAAGAGGCTGCAGAAAAAGCAGCACAGGCTGCAAAATAATTCTGTAATAATAATCCTTGGTTTTGAGGGCGGTACGGATGTAATACCTGGCATCCGTAAGCCCTCTCTACCACCCAGACAGGGTGGGGGAACCTCAGGGGATATTATTAAATAAATAAAAAAATGGAGGTAAGAGTTTTGAAAAAGAATTTCAAAAGAACTTTAGCAAAAGTTATGGCAGTTGCTTTGACCGTATCTATGGTTGGCGTTGCTTCTACAGATGCAGACGCAGCTAAGAAGATCAAACTTTCAAGCAAATCCATCTCCGTAGCTAAAGGAGCAACCAAAAAAGTAACTATCAAAAACGTAAAAGCTAAAAAGGTGAAAAAACTTACAGTAAAGAGCAAAAACAAAAAGATCGCTACTGTAAAGAAAGCCGGAAAAACTGCATTCAAAGTAACAGGTAAGAAAGCAGGAAAATCCACAAAAGTAACTGTAAAAGTAAAAGTTGGCAAGAAGACAACAAAACTTACTTTGAAAGTGAAAGTAACAAAGGCTAAGAAAGTAGTTCCAACAGCTGCACCAGCTACAACAGCACCTACAGCTGCACCAGCAGCTAGCGCAAGTGCTACACCAGCAGCAAGTGCAAGTACGAAACCGGCAACTACACCATCTGCTACACCGGTAGCTACACCATCTGCTACTCCGGATGAAGCTACACCAGCACCTACAGCACCTACACAGCCACCTAAACCAACATCTCCTGCAAAACAGATGCCTGAGTTGAACCTTCGTGAAGAAGCTGCTACAGAGTGGACTACAGCAGGTGGTTATGGTACAGCAATTTTTAAAACAGATGACACTGTAGAATTCAGCAGCCAGCCATGGGCAGCTGAAGGCGACTGCTACAACAATGGTATCGCTTGGTACATCGATGCAGCTAAAAAAGGTAAAGTAGATCTTTCTGCTTATACTGATCTTGAACTTACAATCAAGACAGACGCTGAGATTAAGTTCATGACTTGGGGCGGTTCTGCAGATGCTGCAAGTTTCTGGGATAAGAACGATACTTGGGGCGGAGCTTCCAAGACAGTAGAAAACGCTGACGGTTCTAAGACAATTACTTATAACCTTGAGAAGATTTTTGGTAGTGCAACAAAGGTTAAAAAAGCAGTTGCAGTTGGTCTTACATTGAAATCTGATAAAGATGGAGATGACAATGCATTCTCAGCTAGAACAGCTACTATTTACGGAATCAAATTCGTAAACAATGGTGGTGCTGGTACAGACACAAACAATACAGACACAAATAATACAGACACAAACAACGTAGATACAAACAACGTAGATACAAACAACGTAGATACAAACAATACAGACAAACCAAGTGATTTCAATGGTACATTTGATCTTACATCTTCTGACATTAAAGTAAGTCTTAATACTTATAATCAGGATGCTGACAAATGTAAATATGAAGTTGTTGATGGAAAAATCAACATCTACGCATGTACAATGAACTCTATCAACATTGTTGATTATCTTAAGAACAACAAAATTGATTTGTCACAGTATAAAACATTGAAAATTACTGTTAATGCAATTGATGCAGATGGTAAAGTAATCGATGTATATACTGAAGAAGAGGGCGAAAAGAAAGGTGACTTCGAAAAAGTTGCTTTGGTAAAAGCTGATAAACTTGATGGTTACAGTGATTGTAATATCAACAAAAATACTTATGGACAGTACAAAGCACTTGGAAGCACAACATCTTACGACCTTACATTAGAGTCTGATGATGTAGAATCCTACAATGAAATCGGTGGATGGAACTTCCAGATTAACAACTTGTATACTGACAAATATGCATCATTCAATCCAGCTGGAATCCAGATCGCTTCTATTGTACTTGAGAAATAATCAATACAATTATTAAAATCTCAAAGGTGTACATCTTTCCATAAGATGTGCACCTTTTTTAAAACAAAGGTAATTTACAAAATGGAGGTATTAAAGCATGAGAAAAAACATCAAAAGTATTTTAGCAAAAACACTTGCTGTTACTCTTGTGGTTTCCATGGCCGGAGTTTCTGCACCAAATGCAGATGCCGCAAAGAAACCTGCGCTTAGTACAAAAAAAGTAACTGTGACAGCGGGTAAATCGAAAAAGGTTAAGATTAAAAATGTCAAAGCAAAAAAAGTAAAGAAATTGACGGTTAGTACGAACAAGAAAAAAATTGTGACCGTAAAGAAAAACGGAAAAACCGCTTTTACGATCAAAGGTATTAAAGCAGGATCTGCAAAAGTAACTGCTAAGGTAAAAGTTGGTAAGAAGACAACAAAACTGACCGTAAACGTAAAAGTAAAGAAAGCGGTAAAGGTAACAGTAACACCGGCTCCAACGACGGCTCCAACGACAGCACCGACGGCAGCTGTTACTAAGGCTCCAGCGACAGCGCCGGCAGCTACACCGACGGTTGATCCGAAACCGACAAAACGTCCTGGGTTGGAAAATACCAATCAGGAAGCACGTCCGAGTGGTGAGCCTTTGATCGAAAAAACATTTGATTTTGAAAATGGTTCAGATGATTGGTTTGCTCGTTGTGCAGATGATCAGGTTTGCAAACTTGAAACGTCTGATGAAACTCGTCCGGGAAGTACCGGTAAGAAGTCTATGCGAATCTTCCGTGATAAAGGTGAAGATGGCTTGTATCATGCATGGAATGGCGCAGGATATGACCTTTCTGCCGTTGGTACATTGGGTGCTACTTACACCGCAGATTTCTGGGCTAAGATTTCCAGCGATGAATCCGAAGATCTTGATGGCGATGAAGTAAATATGCGTTTTTCCGGTGCAAAGAAAGTAACCAGTGATGCGGAAGAAGTGTATGAAAACTATCCGGCAGATACCGATTATAAACTTTCTGCAGATGAGTGGAGACACTTCACCATTTCTTTTGTAGCTCCGGCGACATTCTATAGCTACATGATCTACTTTGAGACAAACGGTGGTGGAAAATATGATATCGTGGTAGACGATTTCACATTGACAAGAACTTCCGCTCCGGCAGAACCCGATCTGACACTTGCCAGTATCAAAGATACTTATGCACCGTATATCGGTACGATGGGAACTGCCCTTACGTATTCGGATCTTTTGAATGAGAATACATTGAATTTTGTAAAACATCATTTCAACAGTATTACACTTGGAAATGAGATGAAAGCAGATGCTATGATCAGCAATAGTGAGACATTGCTTGCAAGTGAATCCGGATATATCCTTCCTGCAAACTATGGCGACTACGCTGAGAATAAGGATAAAGATGGTAACGTGATCGTTCCGAAACTTACGATGGACGTTGTAGATAAAGTATTGAAAATCTGCAAAGAGAATGGCCTTAAAGTACGTGTTCATATGCCTATGTGGCACCAGCAGATGCCAAAAGCATTTTTCTGTGAAGGATTTAATCCGGATGGCAAATTGGTAACAGATAAGAATGTTATCCTTGCTCGTGAAGAAATGTTTATTCGTACAGCATATCAGTATTATTTGACAAGCCAGTACGCAGATGTTATTTATGCATTTGATGTAGTAAACGAGTATACACATATGAGCAATGAAGGCGGCCAGGTAGGAAGCGAGAACTGGTGGAAATACTCCTTCGGTACAGAGATGAAGACAGACTGTGAATATGTAAAGAAAGCATTTGTATGGGCTTACGATGTGCTTCAGCTTTGCGACCGCACAGACATCTCTCTGATCTACAACGATTACAACACATATGATCCTAAGACAACCGCTCAGATCATCGAATTGATCAACAACATCAATAAAGTCGATGATGTGAACAAAGTTGGGAAAATCTGTGCCGGAATCGGTATGCAGAGCCATTTGAATGATGAACTCGGATCTGTTGATAACTACAAAGAAGCAATTGAAAAATTTGCAGCACAGGGTTACGAGATTCAGATCACTGAGCTTGATATTACAAACAACGGTAAGATTGAAAGTACTACGACAGAAGAAGAGAAGCAGGCTATTTATGAAGCTGGTGCGAAAGCATATGGTCAGATCATGAATGCGATTCTTGAAGAAAAAGCCAAAGGTGCTAACATCACTGCAGTAGTTATCTGGGGATTGACAGACAATACATCCTGGAGATCCGACCGTTCTCCATTGCTCTTTGGTACTGACATCGCAGACAAGAAACCTGCCTTTGATGCCGTTATCGACGCAGCAAAGAACTTTAAAGCAAGCAAATAATTTGAAATTCTTATAAGAAATTCTACCTGATAGAATACAGACAACCCAAATGGTATGTGGATATCATTTGGGTTGTTTTTCTTTTGCGATAAATACTTCATCAGGTGATGGAGTTCTGTTTGAAAATATCCGTCCAAACTAAAATGCAATTTTATTATAGCCGGAATCGTGCGATCGGGCGTCGTGTGTCGTCGCCATGTGAATGATTTAAACCTCTTTTACCCTTGCTATACAGAAAATATTTACGATATAATAAGGAAGAAGCGTTCGAAGGATTAGATTCTCTGAAGGTAAAAATCGGAACCGGCAGCGTGATCTGTATGGCAGGTGACTTATCCCGGATAACTATTGCAGGCGGAATAAATGTTGTTGCATAGACGAAAATGTGGTATTATATGATTAGTGAGCAAATCTGGAAGACGAGCGTATTGAACAATTTTCAGATATATGGTATACTTATAGAAACTATGCATAAAAAGGATAGCGCAAATGGGACAGATTAAGGTATTACAGACGAATAAGTTATATTATCCGGTAACCGGAGGGATTGAGAGAGTTGTACAGCAGCTGGCAGAAGGATTGTCAGATAAAACGGATACAACTGTTTTGGTGTGCCAGAAAGAAGGAAAGGCAGTACACGAGAACATAAATGGGGTGCCGGTGATTCGATGCAGAACGTTGTGTCATATTTCTTCGCTGCCTATTTCTTTGTCTTATGTGTGGTGTTTCAAGAAAGAAGCACGGAAAAATGATATTGTGCACATTCATATGCCGTTTCCGCTGGGGGATCTTGCCTGTTTGTTATCTGGATATAAAGGGAAAGTTGTATTGTGGTGGCATAGTGATATTGTGAGACAAAAACGAATGATGTTTTTTTATCGTCCGTTGATGAACTGGCTTTTGCGACGCGCAGATGTGATCGTGGTGGCGACAGAAGGACATATCAATGGATCACGATATTTAAAACCATATGCGGACAAATGTGTGATCATACCATATGGTGTAGACGGGCACATTAAAAAAACGGCGGACGACTGGCTCGCAAAAGAGAAAAAAAAGTCAGAGAAAGAATGTGTTCGTTTTTTGTTTGTGGGGCGGCTGGTATATTATAAGGGTGTCAAAAATCTGTTAGAGGCTTATTCTGAACTGGTGTCAAAAGAACCGGATTTAAAAGAGAAGATGACTCTTGACATCGTCGGAAGCGGACCTTTGGAAAAAGAATTACATGAGTATGTCAGGGAGACTGGTTTACAGGATAGAATTTTTTTTCATACAAAGGTGACAGATGCACAGTTAGTGGAATTTTATAAGAAGTGTGATGTTTTTGTACTTCCGTCCCAGCGGCGGAGTGAGGCGTTTGGACTGGTTCAGATTGAGGCGATGATATTTGGAAAACCGGTTATCAATACGAATCTTCCGAGCGGAGTGCCTTATGTGAGCCAGGATGGGGTAACCGGATTGACGGTTGAGCCGTCAGATATAGAAGGATTAGCGCAGGCATTAAAAAAAATGACGATAGATAAGGACTGCCGTACCCGTATGGGAAAGGCGGCGCGGCAGCGTGTGGAAAAAGAGTATACGATGGAGAAGATGCTTCAAAAGACGTATGATCTTTATGAAAAATTAGTGAGAGGGGGATAAACGATGAAAATTGCATTTGATGGGCAGCCGCTTTTGAATGCCAATAAAACGGGAATTGCCTATTATGAAGATGGCCTGGTAAAGGGAATGCTCAAATATTATCCGGAAAATGAATATCAGCTGGATGTGTTTACGTTTCGCCATAAAGATAGAATAGAGCAATTGCAAAAAGAATATTCTCATAAATTAGTATTAAAAAAATGTGTATGGTTATGGGATCGAATTTTTCGTGTATTTACTTTTTTGATTTATATTCCATATGCTTGTTTCTTTTCCGGAGAACGTGAGATCACACACTTTTGTAACTATGTCATTCCGTTTGGAGTAAGGGGAAAGAAGGTTGTTACAATACACGATCTGGCATTTCGTGAATATCCACAGACAATTCGTACGCGGACTATGATGATGTTAAAGATGAATCTGAGGAAGACTTTAAAACGGGCAGATGCAATTGCAGTAGACTCTGCATTTACGAAAAGTGAATTGGTAAAATATTACAATGTACAGAAAGGGAAAATATATGTTGTTCCCTGTGGGATTGATAAAGAAAAATATGAGAAAAAAAGAAGTGTTAAGCCGGTCAAAGAAAAATTTGGAATTGACGGAGAGTATTTTCTGTACCTGGGAACGCTGGAGCCGAGGAAAAATATAGTCCGTTTGATCAAAGCATATGATGAATTTCGAAAAGAAAATGAGAAGGACATTCTTCCGGATCTGGTGATTGCCGGAGGAAAGGGCTGGATGTATGATGAGATTTATGAGATGGTAAATAAAAAACATTTAGAAAAATGGATCATCTTTACAGACTATGTTTCGGAAGAAGAAAAAATAGCATTGATGCAGGGAGCACTTGCTTTTTGTTTTCCATCTCTTTATGAGGGATTTGGACTGCCACCGATGGAAGCGATGGCTTGTGGAACCCCTGTGATTACTTCATGTACTTCTTCTCTGGATGAAGTTGCAGGGGAGGCGGCATTAAAAGTAAATCCGGAGAGTGTTCAGCAGATTGCGTCGGCTTTGACAAAAATGCATAGAGAAGAAGATGTTCGGCAGAAATTGATTGAAAAGGGGCGGAAACAGGCAGCAAAGTATACATGGGAAAATGCCTCAGATGCTCTATATAAAGTTTTTGAAAATGTTTTGGGAAACGAGGTGTGACATGAAAACAATACACGAATTATATGAATACAGAACGATGATAGGGAGTATGATTCGTAGGGATTTAAGAGGAAGATATAAGGGTTCTGCCCTGGGGTTTGCCTGGACATTTTTGAATCCGTTGTTACAGCTGGCGGTTTATACCCTTGTTTTTTCCATGATTATGAGAGCCGGAATAAAAGATTATTATCTCTTTTTATTTGTAGCACTCATTCCCTGGATTTTTTTCAGTACTTCGGTATCGGCTGGAGCAAGTTGTATTATGGCACAAAAAGATATTGTGAAAAAGATCTATTTTCCTCGGGAAGTATTGCCGATTTCTCATGTGACATGCCAGCTTGTAAATATGCTTTTAAGCATGGTGGTTGTATTAGCGGTTCTTTTGTTATCCGGAAAAGGAATCAGTTTCAAAGCAATTTTGTATTTACCGCCGGTCATAGTGGCAGAATATCTGCTTGCACTTAGTATTACGATGATCGTTTCTGCGGTTACTGTTTATTTGAGGGATTTGGAACATGTATTAGTTATTATTACGATGGCATGGCAGTTTTTAACTCCGGTTATGTATTCTATAGATATGGTGCCGGAACAGATTCAAACCATTTTTCATTTGAACCCTATGACACCAATTATTATTGCATACCGGGATATTTTATATTATCAAAAGGTACCGAAATTAGGAACATTGACACAAGGCATTATTTTTAGTATTATTTTACTTATTGTAGGCTGGAATGTGTTTGGTCATTTGAAGAAGCATTTTGCGGAGGAAATGTAATGAAACCAAATAATGCAATTGAAGTTACGGATGTAACAAAGAGCTTTAAAGTATATTTTGATAAAGGAAACACAATGAAAGAGAAAGTTCTTTTTCAGAAAAGAAGACGTTATGAAGAGCGCAGGGTGTTAGATGGAATATGCTTTGAGGTGAAAAAAGGAGAGGCAATCGGTCTGATCGGACATAATGGTTGTGGAAAAAGCACAACGTTAAAATTGCTTACGAAGATTATGTATCCGGATAAGGGAAAGATTGAGATGCGTGGAAGAGTTTCCAGTTTGATCGAGCTGGGAGCCGGGTTTCATCCGGATATGAGTGGACGTGAGAATATATATATCAATGCTTCCATATTTGGACTTTCGCGCAAAGAGATTGATGCCAGATTGGACGATATTATCGAATTTTCCGAGTTGGAAGAGTATATTGATAATCCTGTGCGGACGTATTCTTCCGGAATGTATATGCGGCTGGCGTTTTCTGTTGCCATTAATGTCAATGCAGACATTCTGCTGATAGACGAGATTCTTGCGGTCGGAGATGTGAATTTTCAGGCAAAATGTTTTAACCGGCTTCGTGAAATCAAAGGGAAAGGAACGACGATCGTTATCGTTTCTCATTCGCTGGAACAGATCGAGCAGATATGTGACCGGTCAATCTGGATTCACGAGGGACATATTTATGCGGAAGGAAATCCGAAGGACATTCACCCACAGTATATTCGTTTTATGGCGAAAAATCGCCATTTAGCTCCCGCTGCATTGGAAAAACTGCACAGTGAAGAAGAGGAAAATGAGAACTATCATGTAGTGATTTCCCAAATTGAAATATATAGCCGGGGGGAGAAGTCGAATGGTGTTATTTCCGTTGGCACCGACATAGAAATTACTGCGAAGTATGAGACAGATCTTCCGGTGGAGGATGTGACGCTGGGATTTAGTTTCTATCGCGGAGACGGTTTGTGCTGTTATGGGACAAATTCAAAGACCGATCATGCACGGACTATGAGAATGACAAAAAATGGAAAGATAAAACTTATGTTTCCAAAGGTGAATATGCTCCCGGGAGAGTATTGGATGGATCTATATGTAGAGGACAGAACGGGGGTCCGTATCGTTTCGGTGGTAAAAGCGTGTCATATACAAATTTATGCAGATGTGACAGAGACCGGAATTACAAGAATGGAGCATAGTTGGAATTGTATTGAAGGAGAGTAACATGGATTTGGATAAATTGATTCTGCAAAAACAAAATGAGGCAATGCATCAAAATACATTAGACATCGATTGGATGAACTGGGATGTCTCTATGGAAGTTATTCTGGGAGAAATCGAACGTCTGGCGGATCATTTAGATGATACCTTGACAAGACGCCGTACGGTGACAAGGAGTTTTGGACTGCGTAAAAGAAAGTATGCCTCCTGGATTCAAAAATTTCGCGGTATCGATGTCCGGCTCAGCCGGAATCATTTTTACCGGGTTCACGTAAGAGAATGGATGAAAAGACAATATAAGCAGCTACAGAAACGACATGCAGTACCGATTGAGTCGCTGCTGGATAACAGCAGTGATGAAGAATTTGTAAAGCAATGTTATCATTGTATTTTTCAGCGGTCTCCTGATGATACAGGATTACTTAATAATATACGCAATCTTCAGGACGGGAAGATCAGTAAACTGGAGCTGGTATTTACGATGGCAAAATCTCCTGAGGGAAAGGCAGCGGGAGCGCATATAAAAGGAAAGCATATGACATATTTCTTATTGCGTGCATATCACAGTTTCAGGAAGATACCATTATTCGGAAATATTCTGGATAAAGTAATGCATGTAAAGGGAATTCATGGTGTTGCAAAGAAAAATATGCAATAAAGGAGAAAAGAAATTTTGACAGTAGTACAAATGCATCAAACCGTAACCGGACATGATGCAATCGGAAATGATATAGAAGCAATCTTTAAATTGCTGAATGCACAGGGAAGACGATGCGTCGTATTTGCCAATAATACATTGAATAAACAGGTAACTTATATAGAGGAAAGCGAACTGGATTCGGTTCTTCAGGAGGAAGATAATATTATATTATATCATCATAGTGTTTATTGGGAACAAGGGTTTGAAATTTTAAAAAAGGCAAAGGCGAAAATTGTATTTCGATATCATAATATCACTCCACCTGCTTTTTTTGAACCATATAATTCATTTCATACACAGCAGTGTGAAAAAGGAAGAAAGCAGACAGATACATTGATACAGGAATTTCCGAATGCTTTCTGGCTGTGTGATTCACAGTACAATGCAGAGGATCTGCGGGGCGTGTCCAAAGAAAGAATTGGAATCTGCCCGCCATTTCATAAAATAGAAGAGTGGAGAGAGACGAAACCGGACGAAGAAATATTAAATGATCTTATCACAAGAAAAGAGATCAATCTGTTGTTTGTAGGACGGATAGCGCCCAACAAAGGGCATAAAATGCTGCTGGAGATCATGAAAATTTTCACGACAAATTATCCGGATCCGATTCGCTTGCGGGTAATCGGTAAATTTGATGATGGGTTACCGGGATACAATTCATTAATTGAAAAAACAATACAAAAGTATCACTTGGATGACTGCATTGAATTTATCGGTGAGATAAATGATGCTACATTACTCGCGTATTATCTTGGGAGTGATTTTTTGGTTTGTACAAGCGAACACGAAGGATTTTGTGTGCCAATCGTAGAAGCACAGTATCTGGGACTGCCGATATTGGCATTAAAGGAATGCGCAGTTCCGGAGACGATAGGAAAAAATCAGATAGTATTGGAGAAAGATCCCAAAAAATTTGCAGCAGGGATTTATGCACTCTATCATAATAGAGAATATATGAGATTTTTAATCCATCATGGATCTGAGAACATCGAAAATAGATTTACAACCGAGAGAATAAGTGAGATCTTTTTAGAAGAATTTGCGAAAGGAGCAGAAAGATGAGAATTGCAATTGCAACGGTACAGGTACCATTTATCCGAGGTGGTGCAGAAATTTTAGTGGATATGCTTCGGGATGAATTGAAAAAACGAGGACATCAGGTCGATGTTATTACAATTCCGTTTAAGTGGTATCCGGGAGAAACTTTGGTGAACTGCATGATGATGGGAAGAATGATGGATTTAACTGAAGTAAATGGAGAAAAGATCGATCGTGTGATTGCAATGAAATTCCCGGCTTATTATGTAAAACATGAAAAGAAAGTTCTTTGGTTAATGCATCAGCACAGACAAGCATATGACCTTTGGAATACAAAATATGGAGATTTGCAAAATTTCCCGGACGGGGAAACAATACGTAATTTTATTGTAGAAAATGATAAAAAATATATCAGTGAATCCGAAGCGGTTTACACGATTGCACAGAATACATCCAACCGACTAATGAATTTTTGTAGCATTTCCTCTACTCCACTATATCATCCACCATTAAATCACGAGAAACTTCATTGCGAAAAGTATGGTGATTATATATTTTATCCAAGTCGGATTGACAAGATAAAACGGCAGCGTTTACTGGTAGAAGCAGCTCGCTATTTGAAAACGGATGCAAAAATTGTACTGGCGGGATCCGGAAGTGATGCAGAATTGGAATATATTCAGGATTTGATCCAAAAGAATAAATTACAAGACAGAGTAAAACTTGCCGGTTTTATTTCGGAAGAAGAAAAGATAAATTATTATGCGAATTGTCTTGGTGTTTATTTTGGTGCATATGATGAAGATTATGGTTATATTACACTGGAAGCTTTTTTCTCAGAAAAACCGGTTATTGTTCACAAAGATGCAGGTGGTCCACTGGAATTTGTAGAACATGAAAAAAATGGTTACATACTTGAGGCCGATGCACAGAGAGTAGCGGAGAAAATCGATGAATTGTATACCAATCGTAAAAAGGCAGAGCTGCTTGGAAAAGCAGGACGACGTTCTCTGGATGAAAAGCATATGGATTGGGACTATGTGATAGAACAATTGTTGAGGTAAGAGGAAAATGGAGAAAAAGAAACTGTTGTACGTAAGTCCGTTTCCGCCTGAGAAAAGCGGAATATCGGATTATTCGGAGATACTGGTATATCAATTGCGTGATAAATATGAAATTACGCTTTTGATCGATAATTATAAATTGACAAACAAGAAAATGTATGACGATTTTGAAGTAGTTATATATTGGAAAGACAGAATTGAGTTTGAGAAGTTTGACTATATACTATATAATATAGGCAACAACCCTTTTTATCATTCTTATATCTATGAATTGTGTTTAAAGCATCCGGGAATGGTAATCCTTCATGATTGTGTTTTGTATTATCTGGTTGCCGGATACTATGAAAAAAAGGAATTGGCATTTTCAAAGATTTACGAACAATACGGACTGGAAGGGCTTTTAAAAGCAAAATTTGCAATGAATGATGGAAGAGATTCTCTGCTGGAATGTGACGAATTGGCAGCAGAATTCCCATTAAATATAGAACTTGCCGAATCCGGAAATAAAATTATGGTTCATTCTGAATTTGCAAAGAAAAAAATCAAAGTGTTTACCGACCATGTTCGTAAGATAAATATGATTCCGCAAATTTCAACGGAATATGTTCAAATTGACAAAAAGAAATTGTTTTCTCGATATAATATTCCGGAAGATGCTTTTGTCATTGCGTCATTTGGAGTTATAGCACCAACAAAATTGAATCATGTGATCTGTCAGACTGTTTACAAATTAAGTAAGCAATTGGAACAGAAAATTTGTTATGTCATGGTGGGAGAAGGAGATTATGTGGATCAATATGTTGACAATGAAATTGTTTTCAAAACTGGATTTGTTGATATGAATGAGTTTGATAATTTTGTCGCATATTCTAATCTGGTGATGAATCTCCGATATCCATCTATGGGAGAAACATCGGCGGCTTTAATTAAAATATTGCAAATGGGAAAAACATGCCTGATCAATGATGATGGCTGGTTTGCAGAAGTGCCGGAAAAATGTGCCGTTAAGATTCCGGTGGAGGGTATTGAAGAGCAGGTGTTAGAGAAAATAAAGTATTTAATATCACATCCGAAGGAATGCAGCCAAATTGGAAAATGTGCAAAAGAATACATTGAGAAAGAACATGATCCACAGAAAATTGTGGAAGAAATAAGTGAGTTTTTGGAGGAAGAAATTTGAAAAATAAAGGACAAATACAAGACGGTAAATATTATTATAAATACTGGAGTCTGTTGATTTTTTTGCTGATTCCTGTATTACTTTTGGCAAGATATTATTTTGCAGGTCAGGTGCCGGGGGATGCTGATCTGATTCAGTTTTTCTCTAACAAAAAAGCATTTGCGGAAGCCCTGATGAGCGGCGAGTTCCCACAATGGAATCCGTATATTCAAAATGGAATTCCACAATCCTCGGGAAGCAGTATGTATTTTTTGAATCTCTTATTATCTTTTCTGCCGTTGCGCCAGTATATTTACGCCTTTTATATTGTGCATCTTGCGATAGCAGGAATTTGTTTCTATCTTTTTCTGCGTGACTATGAATGCCCATATTCGGTTTCTTACAGTTTTGCAATTATCTTTGAATGCTCGATTCAGATCAATGGAATGCGTAAATCACATCCGGCAATCATTACCGCTATTTGTTTGTTTACTGTTGTTATGTTTGTAACAAAACGGTATTTTGTAACAAAACAAAAGCGTTGGTTTTGTTTAAGTGCACTGACAGCCGGTGTGATGCTTATTGCAACACAGCAATATGGAATATATGCCGCACTTGTATTGGTGATTTATATATTGGCTCATTGTATAAAAGCTAAATTTTCATTAATGGAAATTTTAAAAAAGGCATTACTGTGGATTGCTGTATATATCGGAAGTATTTTGTTCGCGTTGTTACCTACAGTTCATTTATTAAGAACGTATTCGGTGTACGGTTCTTCACAGACGACCTATGATACCTTTCGTTCTTATTCGCTGCATCCCGTTAAATTGATACAAATGATCTATCCTGAATTTTTTGGTGAAAAATATCAGGCGATGGGAGCAAATTATTCATCTGAAATGGATATTGAATTGTATTTGGGAATTTTTGTATTATTTGCAGCAATGTTCGCAATTATAAAATTATGGAAAAAATTTGACACTGCTCTGGCAGGAGGTTGTGCGTTGTTTGCATTGCTGTATGCGTGTGTTGCACATATCCCTGTTATCAATAAAATAGTGTATCATATTCCTGTATTGGGTGGCTTTCGTGCATCAGGAAGAATGTTATTTGCGTTTTACTTTTTTGTATTCCTGCTGTCTGCTCTTGGTACATCAGAGTTTTTGAAAGAAATAAAGAAAAAAGACATTGTTTTATTAAAAAAAGCAGCTAAAGGATTATTGGGATTAACGGCAGTGCTTATACTGACCTCTGTTTCCGCAGTATGTCTGATCGTTGCCCGGGAACAGCAGGGGGCCTATTTTATACAGATTCAAAGTGCGTTTAAGACAGCGCTTATTGTGGCAGTTCTTATGCTGATTGTATGCTGGATTTTATCAAAAGACAACATTTATAAAATTACATTAACAATACAGAAAAAGAGAAGTATTATCTGCATTTTCCTATTGGGTATTACATTGTACGAGACACTGCCTTATAGTATGGCAACGACGCCAACGGATTATAAATCCGGAATATCGCAGGAGCCGGTAGTGGAAAAAATACAGGAAAATATTGGACAATATAAAATATTTGATGCGTTTGGAAATGTAGATGGTTCACATATGAGTATTATTTCACAGAATCGTAATGCAATTCGAAAAATAGCTTCTTTGAATGCATATACGGCATACAATAATCCGTTATTGTGTAAATATCTTAAAAATTTAGGAAGCCAGGTTACCGATATTCCGTTCAATTATTCCGGATTGCTTACGGGAAGTTTAGATAATACCAATAATGTATTGATTCAAAATGACCTGCTGTCCATGACGGGGGTAAAATATGTAATCGATTCCGAAGGAGCGATTGCAAAGAATAAGGGAATGATTTATAGCAATCAGTCACCAACAGAGTCATGTTATTCCTCGCAGCTTTTGCAAATAACTCATAAGCCTGGGGAAATAGGTATTTTTGAGACGCCGTTTTCCATGATGACTCAGGAGCAAACGCCGCAATGTTACAAAGTAGTTATTACTTTGACGGAAGAACAAAGAAAAAATACAACGTATCTTGCGGCAGATTTGTATGGTGGCCCGAATTATGACCGTTCTACGGAGGAAAAAAGATTTCAGGTTACGGAGGACCAGGGGCAGTATACAGCCTATTTATATGCACAGCAGACAGAATTAGCAACCGAAACGATCCGTTTGCGCATATTGGCTTCTAATAATGACACAGAGAATTCGATATACAAAGTAGATGTTTTTAAAGTAACGCCTGTGGAAGGTTATCGGTACTGGGACAAAACGCAGGATGGAACTGCCATCTATGAGAATATTAATGCAAAACCCCTTTTATATGTTCCACAAACAGTAGAAACAAAGAAGAACTTTGATGATATATATTTCAATTGTGACAATTATTCTTTGGATAAAACAGCGTATGTGGACGCAGAACCTATGGATTTGCAGAATTCAGATACTCAGGTGGAGGTAAAAGAGCAGACCCGGAATACGGTAATGGCATCCTGTAGTTCAACAGCAGATACATTCGTGTGTTTTTCACAGAATTACTCGCCGGATTGGAGAGTATATGTGGATGGAGAGCAGCAGACGATTCATATGGTAAATGGTTTAATTATGGGGGTTCAGATTCCTGCCGGAAATCATGAGATAAAATTTGTATATCAAGAAAATTCTTATTTGATTGGAGCGGGTATTACGTTTATCACTTACATAAGTCTTGTGGCGGCATATTTTGTGGAACGTAGACGAAAATATGCGAGTGCTGATAAGAAAGTATAATCCCCACTTCAAGGCTTGCGTACATGGTTCTTTTGATATATAATATAGTAAGAAACGAGACAGACGACGAAAGACAGGAAAGGATTCTTACCGAAAAACAGGAAAGTAGTAAGAGAAGGAAAAAATTATGATACCATTTAATGTGCCACCATGTGTGGGAAACGAAGAAAAATATATTGCACAGGCGATTGCAAACCATAAATTATGTGGAGATGGCGAATTTACAAAAAAGTGTAATGCAAAATTGGAACAGATGACGGGAACGGCAAAAGCGCTGCTGACTACTTCCTGTACGCATGCAACGGAAATGGCAGCAATTTTATCAAAAATTCAGCCGGGAGACGAAGTCATCATGCCGTCGTATACATTTGTATCTACGGCAAATGCTTTTGTATTGCGTGGTGCAACGGCTGTTTTTGTTGATATTCGTCCGGATACGATGAATATAGATGAAACCAAGATCGAGGAAGCCATTACGGAAAAAACAAAGGCAATTGTTCCGGTTCATTATGCGGGAGTTTCCTGTGAGATGGATACGATTATGGCAATTGCGCAAAAATATGATCTGAAGGTTATCGAGGATGCGGCACAGGGAATTATGAGTACATATAAGGGGAAACCTCTTGGTACCATTGGTGATTATGGCTGCTTTAGTTTTCATGAGACAAAAAATATCAGCATGGGAGAGGGCGGTGCGCTTTTGATCGCTAATCCGGCGGATATTGAGACGGCAGAGATTGTACGTGAAAAGGGAACCAATCGAAGCAAGTTTTTCCGTGGTGAAATAGATAAATATTCCTGGGTTGAAGCAGGAAGTTCTTATCTCCCAAGTGAGCTGAATGCCGCATATCTGTGGGGAGAACTTGAGAGTGCGGAAGAAATTTACAAAAATCGCATGGACACCTGGCAGTATTATCATAGTCAGTTGGAAAATATGGAAAAGAATGGGAAAATCAAACGCCCGGTGATTCCGGAAAACTGCGTGCATAATGCGCATATGTATTATATCAAAGCAAAAGACCTTGACGAACGTACACGATTGCTTGCATATTTAAAAGAAAACGGTGTATCTGCAGTTTTTCACTATATTCCGCTTCACAGTGCGGCAGCAGGTATAAAATATGGAAGATTCTTCGGGGAAGATCAGTATACGACAAAGGAAAGTGAGCGCTTACTGCGTCTGCCATTGTATTATGGCATGAAGGAAGAAGACCGGGAAAAAGTAGTGAGATGTGTGGAAGCATTTTATAAGTAAAGGAGAAGGCGAAAGCAATTATCATTTACAAAACAGGATAGTAATATTGTGAAAACAGTTGCTATTATAATTGATGTATATTCATCATTCTTTTTTCACAAGAATCTTATGCAGGTGTTTTCGTATTCATTTAAATATCCTATAATTATTTTGGCGGTGTTAGTTATAGATACACTTCTGTTTTCCGTTTGCCTTGAGTGGATGAAAAACGTGAGTGGATATAATAAAGCAGTATCAATTATATGCAGCAGATGCCTGCACGGGAAAGGATGATAAATATGAAGAAATTGATGATTTTGGGAGCAGGAGTATACCAAGTGCCGTTGATCAAACGAGCAAAAGAAAAAGGCTTGTATACGATCGTAGTTAGTATTCCGGGAGATTATCCGGGGTTTAAATTAGCTGACAAAATTTATTATGAAAATACAACAGATTGTGAAAAAATATTAGAGATAGCACAAAAAGAAAACATAGATGGTATTGTGACAGCAGGCACAGACGTAGCGGTAGTTACCGTTGGCAGGGTATGTGATGCCATGAAATTATGTGGTATCTCCTATGAAGCTGCACAGATTTCAGGTGATAAATTATTGATGAAAGATCAATACGAAAAATATGGAGTGCGTACTGCCAAATACCGTAAGATTTTCTTCGCTGATAAAGACATCGAGGAAAAAATATCTGAATTGACGCAGCCGCTTATTTTTAAAGCAGTGGATTCTTCCGGAAGCCGGGGAATTATTCGTATCGATGATTTGTCAAAATGTAGGGAAACCATTGAAGAAGTTAAAAAGTATACCAAAAAGGATTATTTTATAGCAGAAGAATTTTTGGAAGGGGAAGAGTTTGGTGCACAGGCCTATATTCTAGGAGGAAAGGTTCAGTTTATTCTTCCTCATGGAGATTATGTATTCCATGGGGATACAGGGGTCCCTATCGGACATTGGGTTCCGTTTGAACTTGATGAAGAGATTATTAATGATGCGAAAGAGCAGCTTCAATTGGCAGCAGATGCTATGAAATTGAACAATTGTGCAATGAATGCGGATTTTATTTTAGTAAATGGAAAAACCTACGTTTTAGAGATTGGAGGCAGATCCGGTGCTACTTGTTTAAGTGAAATGGTGTCAACCTATTATCAGTTTGATTATTATGATAAGATGATAGAGGCGGCATTGGGAGAAAATCCGGACTTCCATTCAAACGATAGCGTTCCGTGTGCGGCGATGCTTTTACGTAGTGATAAAAATGGGAAAATTGTTGCACAAGAAGATCTTAATGAGAAAGACGATGACATATTAGAGGTTCAATTTGATCATGCGATAGGAGATGAAGTATCCGCTTTTCGTATTGGTCCACATCGTATTGGTCATGTGATCGTAAAAGGAAGCACTTTACAATCAGCAATAAAAAAATTGGATGATGTATTAGAAAAAATACATATAGAAGTGCAATAGTTAGGAGAAATTAAGATGTACTCATTTGTGATACCTTGTTATAATTCATCCGAATCAATCCGGCATGTTGTAGAATTAACAATGGAAGAAATGGAAAAAATGAATCGTCGGGAATTTGAGTTTGTTCTTGTAAATGACTATTCGAGTTCAACAAAAACAATGCCGGTATTAAAAAAACTGGCAGAAGAATATCCCTGTGTAACCGTATTAAATCTTGCGAAAAATGCCGGACAACATAATGCCATTATGGCAGGATTAAATTATGCAAAAGGAGATATATTGATCGGTATGGATGATGACATGCAGACACATCCGTCGCAGCTTCCTTATTTGTTTGAAGAATTGGAAAAAGGATATGATATTGTTTATGGATATTATCCGGAAAAAAAGCATAGTGCTTTTCGTAATTTTGGAAGTTGGGTCAATTATATTTCGGTACGTATTTTGATTGGGAAACCCAAGGAGTTAAAGACATCCAGTTATTGGGTGGCACGAAAGTTTGTGCGTGACTCTGTGATTGAATATCAGGCTCCTTATGCCTATATACAAGGGTTGTTTTTGCGTACGACAAGAAATATTTCCTGTATTCCCATTCAGCATTTTCAGAGAGAAGAAGGAGAATCCAATTATACATTTAAGCGATTGCTTAAATTATGGTCCAATATTATAGGTTTTTCTATCACCCCGCTTCGATTAACGGAGTATTGTGGGTTTGGGTTATCTTTACTAAGTATAATTGCGGCAGTAGTTGTATTGATTAGAAAAATATTGAATCCTGCAATGGCGCTCGGATGGCCGTCTTTGATGATTGTTATTTGTTTTTTCTCAGGAATACAATTAATGTTTTTAGGGTTGATCGGAGAATATATTGGCAGAATGTTTTTGGGATTAAACCGACAGCCGCAATATGTTATTCGTGAAGTTATCAGGCAGGAGAGTGAGGAACAAGAATGAATACGTTTGTAAAAATAGGTGAAAATTTTGCTTCCTTTTGGAATTTGCTTGTGTTAAGCAAGAACAACCTGTTTAATTCGGCTGTTTATAAAAAACAAAACCGGAAATTAAGGAAGTTGATGAAAAGAGCATACGAGATTCCTTTTTATCGCAAAAAATTTGATACAGCGGGATTGAAACCGAAAGATATTAAGAATAGAGAGGACCTGGTAAAATTTCCGATTTTAACCAAAAATGAAATTAAAGAGTGGCTTACTCCGTTGGTTGATTCTGAGAAAGAGAGGATGCATATCGTATCCACAAGTGGTTCGACAGGAATGCCGTTGAAAACGATAGTTTCTCCAAGAGAGAATGCATTTTTGACAGCAAATTGGCTGCGAATCGCAGTGAAAAATGGAGTCAATCCTTTTACTGCTAAAACACTTGCTTTGAAAGATCCTCAGATTGTGGCTGCAGGAAATGAGAGTATAATTCAAAAATTTGGTATATTAAGAAGAAAAAAACTTCCGTTTACGGCAGAACCGGATTATCTTGTGGCAGAGTTTAATAAGTATAAGCCGGATTTCTTTTATGCACATAAGACAAAGTTGTTGCAAATGATAGATTATGCTGAGAAGAACAGTATAACTTTATATCATCCACCGGCATATGCGGTTATCAGTGAAATGATATCAGAGCAGGACGAAAAAGTGTTTCGCAAATATTTAGGGGATCATATCTTTACCTCCTATGGCTGCATGGAAACGGGTGCTTGTACTTTTACCAAAGTTGGTTCTATTAAGCCACACATCGTTACCAATGATACCCATATTATTAATGTTGTAAATGAGGAAGGAAAATTAGATTCTCATGGGAAGATGCTTTTGACAAATCTTAATTTCCTGACATATCCGATCATTAATTATGATGTAGGTGATAATGCAGATGTGTATGAAGAAAATGGAATGGAATTTATTGCTAAAATTCATGGAAGAGTCAATGACTGGATATGTCTGCGGGATGGAAGAAAATATAATTTTCAACCGTTTTATCGTGCCTTTGAGGCGCAGGATAAGGTGATTCATTTTCGTATTATTCAAGAAGATTATGAGAATATTACAATTCAGCTTGTGGCTTCTGCCAGGATTACCGAAACGGAAAAAAAGAATATTGAATGTGATGTATTAAATCAATTAAAGCACATCATTCATGCAGAGGAACTGGTATATTTGTTTGATTGGCGCGACAAGATTGAACCGGATAAATCAGGAAAGACACGATTTATTGTAAGCAAAGTGAAAGAATAGTAGGAAAGTGCGAGGAAAAAATGTTAAATAAATTATTATCACGAAGAAGAAATGTGTATATTTTTGCGCTCATTGCTATTTTTATTGAGAGTTTTTCCGCTGTTTGTTTGAAGATGGCAGGATTATATCCGGTGATTTCTACAAAATATATTTTTTATTTTGGCAGTGCCGTTGCAATTATGGGGATTTATGCCATTTTATGGCAAATTTTATTAGAGTATATGCCGTTAACAACTGCGTATTTGCGAAAGGGTATCTCTTATATTTTTGCCTATCTGTGGGCATTTTTGATTTTTGATGAACACATCAGTGTCATGCAGTGGATTGGAACAGCTATCATTTTGGGTGGCATGGTTGTTACACAATTGGGTGAAAATAAGGAGGATAAGAAATGATCATTGGATGGGCACTGGGGCTTTTATCTGTGTTGATTGCTTCTTTTTCACAGATACTATTAAAGAAGGCAGCCCAAAAGCAACAAAATAATTTCATAAAAAAATTTCTTAATGTGTGGGTAATCTGTGGTTATATTTTACTTTTTGGTTCTCTATTTATCAATACTTTTGTATTGCGTAAACTGGAACTTAAATTTTTGCCATGTATTACAGCAACTAGTTTTTTTTGGGTATTGTTATTTTCGCGCATTTTTTTGGGAGAGAGACCATCAAAGAATAAAATTATAGGTATCATTATGATTTTTATCGGGGTAATTGTATGCCAGTTTTAATTTTTATATAAGCCTCAATTAAAGTGTACAGGGAAAGTGATATTATTAAAAATATTGAAGTTCAAAGGAGGTCCCACTATGAAAGGAATTATACTTGCCGGAGGTTCCGGCACAAGATTGTATCCATTGACCAAAGTAACCTCAAAGCAGCTGCTTCCGGTTTATGATAAACCGATGATATATTACCCGCTTTCTACGTTGATGCTGGCGGGAATCCGCGATATTTTGATCATATCGACACCAACCGATCTGCCAAATTTTGAACGGCTTCTTGGTGATGGTTCCAGTTTTGGAATTCACTTGCAATATAAGGTGCAGCCAAGCCCGGACGGACTGGCACAGGCATTTTTGATCGGTGAAAAATTTATCGATGGTGATTCGTGCGCCATGGTACTCGGTGACAATATTTTCTATGGAAGCGGCCTGAAAAAACATCTGCAGATGGCAGCAGATAAAACAGACCGTGCGACAGTATTTGGTTATTATGTCGATGACCCACAGAGATTTGGTATTGTAGAGTTTGATGAAAACGGACGGGCGATTTCGATCGAGGAAAAGCCGGAGCATCCAAAATCAAATTATTGTGTAACCGGTCTGTATTTTTATGACAACCGCGTGGTAGACTTTGCGAAAAAGGTAAAACCATCTGCTCGCGGTGAATTGGAAATTACAGATTTGAATAAATTGTATCTGGAAGAGGGAAGTCTGGATGTCGTGACACTCGGAAGAGGGTATGCGTGGCTGGATACCGGCACAATGGATGCCCTTGCGGATGCCAGTGAATTTGTGCGGGTAATCGAAAACCGCCAGGGAATCATGCTTTCGGCGGTCGAAGAAATTGCTTATCACAATGGATGGATTGACAAAGAGACGCTTCTCAAATCAGCAGAAGTATACGGAAAATCCAGCTATGGAAAACACCTGCGCCAGGTGGCAGACGGAAAGATTTTGTATTAAAAAGGCTCGGAAGTGAGATGACGAAACATGCTTAAAGCAGTATTATCTGCCGTGATCCTTATCATAGCAGTAATTTTGTACACCGTTTACTTATTTTTAAAAAAGAATTTTAATGGATTATCGTGGGAAGAAATTGTATTTCATCTGAAGGTTCCTATGAAGGGAACGAGCAATGAAATGATTTTGGATTATTTTCGTACGTATGGAATTCGTATGGGACTTGGCGTATGCCTGTCTGTTTTGATAAGTGTAGTCTGTTATATAAAGATTTCACCGTCAGCCGGTACAGCGCTTCTTGTGGCGGCAGTGGTTCTTCTGCTGGTGGCGATAGGAAGCATTTTACAGTCGTTTGATACTTTTGGATGTCTGATCGCACAGCGGAAAGAATCTGGCTTTATGGAAGAAGAAGCAGTGCAGTTGACACCGGAAATGCTGCATTTTCCGGAGAAAAAGAGAAATTTGATCTACCTTTTTTTGGAATCCATGGAAAGTACGTTTTCTTCCAAAGAAGAAGGCGGAGCGATGGAACAAAATCGAATCCCGGAGTTGACGGCACTGGCAAAAGAAGGGGTAAATTTTTCAGGTGATGAAAAAATCGGTGGCGCAACACCGTCGAGGGGGGCATCATGGACAACGGGCGCGATGGTGTCTCAGACATGTGCATACCCGGTTATGATTTCACTTGGTGGGAAAAATTACCAAAATGAGAAAAATACGTTTATGCCGGGAGCGGTATCGATGGGCGATGTTCTCAAAAAAGAGGGATATGCGCAGGAGATCATGGTTGGTTCAGATCTGACTTTTGGTGGCCGGAAGATGTATTTTGAGCAGCATGGAGACTATTTCGTCTATGATTATCCTTATGCGAAAGAACAGGGGAAGATTCCTAAAGATTACTATGAATGGTGGGGATTTGAGGATAAAAAATTGTTTGCTTTTGCCAAAGAAGAGATAACAAAACTCGCAAAAGGGGACAAACCTTTTAATTTTACGATGCTTACGGTGGATACACACCACATCGGAGGGTATGCCTGTGAGGATTGCCGGCATGATTTTAAAAATAACTATGACAATGTGCTCTCGTGTTCTTCAAAGCGTGTAAAGGAGTTTATTGATTGGATTAAGGCGCAGGATTTCTACAAAGACACAACGATTGTCATTTCCGGAGATCATTGTACGATGGATAATAATTATATCCGGGCGCAGTATGATGGAAGTGTGCCTCGGCGTGTGTATTCCTGCATCCTGAATTCGGCGGTAAAACCGGTTCGTGAAAAAGACCGCAAGTATTATCCGATGGATCTGTATCCGACGACACTGGCGGCGATGGGAGTACAGATAGAGGGAGACCGCATTGGACTTGGGACCAATCTCTTTTCGGACAAAGAGACAATTTTGGAAAAATATGGGGATGTTAAAGTGCAGCAGGAACTGTCGAAAGGATCCTCTTTTTATAGGAAAAAGATTCTAGGTGAGAAAAAATGATTCTGATTTTTGGATTGTGTTTTTTGTTTTTGGTGTTTTCTGCGTTTGGAATCGGAGCAAAGGGAAAATGGGCATTTAGTCAGCCGGTTTCCCAAAAATCAGGATACTGTTCACGTGAGATGACAGCATCCGTCAATGGTTACTTCCTGACGACAGTATTTATGACACATTTGATTCAATATATGTCGTGGAGCATTTATGGACCACTTGATATTATGTACATTGAAGTGAATCGAGCATTGGGACAACTGATTGTTGCGATGTTTTTGTTCTATTCCGGATATGGAGTTATGGAATCTCTTCGTCATAAGAAAGGCTATATTTCTTCATTCCCTAAACGCAGACTTCTTCCTTTTTTTGTGAATTTTGAGATTGCTGCCGTGATTTATCTGTTTGTTAGTTGTGCGACGAATCAAACTCCGACATTCTGGTATGCGTTAAAAGGGTTTGCTGCATGGGAAAGTCTGGGAAACAGCAACTGGTATGTGTTTGCCATTTTGTATCTGTATGTGGTGACGTATATCGTATTTCGCATCCGGGAGACAAAATGGTTTCGCAAAATGCCGTTGTGGTTTGCCGTTTTTGGAATTGTATTTTTAAGTGGGATTTACATTTTATGGATGCGGCATGCCGGAAAAGGCGGATGGTGGTATGACACGATATTGTGCTACAGCGCCGGCATGTTTTTTGCACTGGGGCGTGAAACTTTTGAAAAATGGCTTGCCGGTGGGAAACGTTATCTGCGCTATGTGGCATCACTTGTTTTTGCCGTTGCGATTTTTGCGCTTTTCTATTCAATGAGGGCTGAGCATAAGATGTATTTTGAGATTGTTAGTGTAACTTTTGCCATCGTTGTGGTGCTTTTAACGATGAAGTTTCGGGCGTCAAATCGTGTTTATACTTTCATTGGACAAAATTTGTTTTCATTTTACATATATCAGAGGATTCCGATGATCTTACTGAAAGATTCATTGGGAAAAGGCAATGCGGTCGTGTATTTATTGGTCTGTGCTGTTTTGACAGCGGGAATCAGTTTATTGATGATTCGTTTTTACCGTTGGTTAAAAAAATATTTGCCTTAAAAAATGTATATTCGCCGAGATTCAGGAAAAAATATAGATAGCATCGAAAGTGCAAATCTAGAATCGAGGTGAAGAATGATGAAGAAAGAAAAAGGTTTTTATATATCACTTTTGAGTGGAATCGTTTGTATTGCGGTCGTGGGTGCGATCTGCATGAATCTGTTTGCCAAACCCGAGCAGAAGGAAGAAAATGTGCCAATTGCAGAGGAGACGGAGTTAGTTGTACCAACTCCAGCAGCGGCGACTGTGGAACCGGCCCCAAAGGCAGAAGAGAAGTCTACAAAAGAAGCTTCTTCGAAAAATGTCAAGTCAGAAGTGAAGGAAGAAAAGCCAAGGAAAAAAGAGACGATGAAGAAAGTAAGTGCGGAAGACAAACTTCATTTTGATCAGGAAACCGGGCTTTTATGGCCTGTTGAAGGGGATGTTTTGATAGAATACAGTGCGGATAAAGTGGTGTTTTTTCCTACGTTATCCCAGTATAAGACAAATCCCGCGATGATCATTGGAAGCGAAGTCGGCGAGAGTGTAAAAGCAAGTGCGGCAGGTATCGTCAAGTCGATCAATAAGAGTGATGAGACCGGAAGAACGGTAACGGTTGCAATCGGAGATGATTTTCAGGTCATATACGGACAATTGAAAGACGTGACAGTGGAGGAAGGAGATTCCGTATCAGAAGGACAGGTGATCGGAAAGATTGCGAAACCGACCAAGTATTATTCCGTAGAGGGAGCAAATCTGTATTATCAGGTTAAACAGAAAGATGAGACCGTAAATCCACTTGTGTTTTTGAGATAAAAAATTCCCCGGGAATATAAATCCCGGGGAATCTTTATTTTCTTTTTTTGATTTCTTCTACGACATCCATTACATTAGCAGAGGAACCTTCCTTAGCGGCGGTTACCTGATTAGAGGAAATTCCCTCAGTAGAGTCCTTTTTTAGAATTGTTTTTACTGTCATCAGAATTAATTTAATATCAAGCCATAAAGAATAGTTTTCAATATAAAATAAATCTAATTTGAGTTTATCGTAGGGTACCGTGTTATACTTTCCGTAAATTTGAGCAAAACCGGTAAGACCGGCCTTGACACGGAGGCGGAAAGAAAATTCAGGCATATTTTCCATGTATTCTTTTATAATTTCCGGACGTTCCGGCCGAGGACCGACAAAAGACATGTCTCCTTTTATGATATTAAAAAGCTGCGGCAGTTCATCTATTCGTGTAGAACGAATAAAGCGTCCAATCGGTGTGATGCGCGAATCGTTTGCTTTGGCAAGCTGTGCACCCCCCTCTTTTTCTGCATTGATGATCATGCTTCGAAATTTTATGATTTCGAAAGGTTTTCCGTTTTTTGTACAACGTATCTGTTTATAAAAAACAGGGCCTTTGTCGTATAATTTGATGGCAGCAGCCGTTAACAGCATAAAGGGTGAAGCAAGGATAAGCATTGGTATAGCAATGACAAGGTCAAGAAAACGTTTGGCAAATTCTTGATCAAAACTGAGGGAATATCCTTTTGTAAGAAGAAAAGGGGTATCAAATATATGAATCCTATCGCTTCCCATAAGGATAATATCAGAAATTTTAGGGATAACATAAGCGCGTATACCATTGGAATAGCAGAATTTTAAAACGTCATTTCGATCTTGTGCACTGATATCACCGATGATAACGGCTTCGTAATCCTTTGCTTTCTTTGCAATTTTATCGAGACCTTCACTTACATGAATAGCATCTGAGATGGCATATTTGTCACGGCGTTCTTCTACTTTATAAACAAGATCGCTTGCTTGGCGTTCTCCGTAGATTAAAAGAATTTTCCAGGACTTAAAAATGTGTCCATACAGAGAACTGGACCCAAAATACCATAGGGTAGTAATTAAAAAATCTCCCAATGTCATGACCAAAAAAGGAACGACATTGATAAAACGAAATGCCAGCAGTGAGATAATAATGTAGGTTACCACATTGCTGATAAATATGGAGAGAAACTGTGACAGGATCACCTCAATTCGACGCAGTTGACCCAATTTCGTGGCACCATACATTCGGCCAAAGAAAATAAGAAAGAGTGCATACAGTCCGATGATCACATAGTTTCCACGACGATAGAAACGATAAGTATACATGGTTCCGGCAAAGAAGTGGTACCAGAACCATGAGAAAAGGAAAGTCATCAGTAATATATTGATTAATGATAAAATAAATAATATCGTTTTTTTATAAGGATCGTAATTTCGCAAAACAGCCTCCTGATCTTTATACGGTTTCACTTTTTTGAATTTTCAACATACGGTTTACGGCAAAGCCCAATCCAAGTAAAATCCAATAAGAGGATTGTACTCCGACGATAGCATCATTAGTAAGACCTACAATGGTGTAAGAAAGTGATGCCGTAAATAAACCAAAAGCAATTTTGGACAAATTATTCGTCAGTTTTTTTCGCCATAGCAAGCGAAGGGATTGAAGCATGTAAATAATACATAATGCAGCATAGGAGATGGCAGAGATTCCACCGGTCTGTATATATGTCTGCAAAAAGGTATTATGTGGTTTATCTACCAAAAGCGTACTTCCGCCTACACGTTTCGAACCGACAAAATCTGCATTTGGAAAGGCGATAATGAAGGCATTTGGTCCGATTCCTTTGAACCAATAAGTTTTCATTAATGGAATGGTTCGTGACCAGATATATCCACGGCGGTTTGCTATGTTTTCGGAATTTTTAAAACCAAAGTGTTCAACTTCCTTCAATTTGATCAATTTACCATAAGGTGTATAATATTTCCATTCATTATTATCGTAAACAAAAGTAAAGGAAATTTGATTCGGCGTATCACACAGAGTAAAGGCGTCGTGAATGCCGGTGTCTATTGCATAGCGCTTGGACTCCAAGGTAAGCATATTGAAACGGGGATCATTTGGAGTATATAACTCCAGGCCGTTATCATAGGTTAGCGGTATATTTTTCCCGGAGGAATCTGTGATCGTAAAAGTGGCATTTGATTCATCCGGAATAGTTATATCCAGATCAAAAGATTCACCATTTCGGAAATTGACTTTTAAACGTGTCGGTGTTTCATTTACTATTGAAATCAAATTACGAGTATCTACAGAGCCGTTTTTCAATTTTTCTATCGCCGTTTTTGCATAATTCGTCTGAAGAATGGCAAAAATGCTGACAATCCCTAAAATAAGTATGCCTGCCAATGAGATCCACCATATCTTGTTTTGGGGATCGAAGTAATTGATAATGAGCAGGACAATAACAACTACACTGACAAAGGCAAGCGTCATACCGGCTGCAGTAGAACCGGAACCGATCAGTGATTTTATAAATCCGGCAGCAATCAGGACTCCGATCAATTTACAGGAAACAGAGATCCATTTTTTGTCAGATACCTTTAAAAAGATAAACATAACTACGATCGGCAAGGTTAATGCAATGTAGGTTCCGGTGTAGTTTGGATTTGGAAATGTCATGACTACACTGGAGTATCCGGCTTTAAATGAAATTCCGGTTAAAGTACTGTATTTTGTAATGATTTTTTGCACCCAGTCCCATAAAAGAGGGTTTTGGTCAATGGACTGCATAAATCCTATAAAGGACATAAGTGCAGTATGAATGATCAGTCCATAAATAAGGATGTTAATTTTGCGTGCAGAGGTTACCCAAGCATAGGTATAGAAAAAAAGGATTCCATATGCAAGAAGTACCCACATAGTCTGCCATTGTGTGTATCCGCCACCGCTATAAGCCAATTCGGAATATTTGCTTGTCACAGAAGAAATAATCACCATGATAAGATGAATCCCTAAAAGAATGGCGATTTTTTTGTCTATATTGGCAAAAAAGGCTGTGGAAGTCATGTGATACTTGTTTGTTTGCTTCCAATAATAATAGCAAAAGAAGAACACGGTAGCAATGCCAACGATGGTTAGAGCGACACTTTTTGAATATCCAAAAGAGTCAATCTGACCCGTGGATGGCGCTTTATTAAACCATTCAAATTGTGTGAAATCAATTGTATAATCGTGTGTAAGTACGATCATTGGTACGATACACAGTCCAAACAAAACCGGCAGCAGCAGGACGATATCCTGCCACAGCTTGGTTTCTCTTTTTTGAAGTTTTCGTTTGTATTTATTTGACATTTTCAAGTTCCCCTTTTGCTTCTAGATTACTAGTCATTATCGTCGTCATCGTCATCATCGTCATCGTCGTCATCATCGTCGTCATCGTCATCGGATAAAGAGGTATCTTCGGTGACGGTGACAGTACACGATGCGTAAGCGCCACCTTCATCGTCAGCTGTTACGTAGATGGTTGCTGTTCCCGGATCACCGATGGAAAGTTCTCCGTCGTCATCAACATCGACAACATCCTCATCATCGCTTTCCCAGGTCACATCTTTGCTTTTGGCATTTTTTGGTAAAATTTGTTTGACCGTAAGGGTAATATCGTCTTCTTCCGATTCACAAACGGTAAGTTTGGTGCGGTTGAGGACAATCTTGCGAACCAGTACATCCTGTGTTACGGTAACACGGATGCTTGCTTTTTTCTTTGGATTTACTTTGGATACTGCACGAATCGTAGCGGTTCCTTTTTTCAATCCCTTCAGAAGTCCCTTTTTTGAAACAGATACTACTTTTTGGTTGGAAGTGGTATATGTTACTGTTCGATATTTCTTTTTGTTTGGAGTAACAGAAACGACAGGTTTTAATTGATATTTTTTCCCTTTTTGGAGTTTTAACCGTTTTCCTGTTCCTTTAAATTTTATAGTGCGTACATTGGCCGGCGCTTTTTTTGCTGTAATCGTGGTTTTCTTTCCCTGTGCGGAGATGCTGAGTACCAGTGATGCAATCAATGTGAGTACAAAGACTTTTTTTAATTTTTTCATAGACATACCTCCCTGATATGTATTGAAAAAGAGAACCACTCCCCGTTCAGTCGGGAAAAGGGAGTGATTTTCTTTTTTAGTGTATGAGTTACGCTTTCAATGTGTCATACAAATCTTTCACAGTTGGATAGATCTGTTTGAATTTTGCATATTTCTTGTCGTATTTTTCTGCCAAAGCAGCATCCGGTTCTACAGAGTCGATTACTTTTACGATCTTTGCAGCAGCTTCTTCTACGGAAGTATATTCACCACAAGCGACAGCAGCGAGCATTGCACCGCCGAGACCAGGGCCTTCTTCGCTTTCGATGATATTAACTTTAATGTTCAGAACGTTAGCTACGATCTTTCTCCAGAGTGGGCTTTTTGCTCCACCACCACAGATTTTAGTTTCTGTGATATTGATTCCGAGATCTCTTGCTACTTCGAAAGAATCACGGATCGCAAAAGCAACACCTTCCAGAACAGCCTGTGTCATATCGGCTCTTGTCGTATCCATGGACATACCGATGAAGAGAGCACGTGCATCCGGATTGTTGTGAGGAGAACGCTCACCCATCAGGTATGGAAGATAGTATACATTGTTTTCGCCGAGTTTGTCATCGGTGATCGGTTTCTGCTCAGCAGGATAATCCTTAGTTCCGATGATTTCGTCCATCCACCATTTGTTACAGGAAGCGGCACTCAGCATACATCCCATCAAATGGTAATTTCCGTCAGCATGTGCAAAAGAATGAAGGGCGTTGAATTTATCTACACCAAATTCTTTGCTGGAAATGAAGATGGTTCCGGAAGTTCCGAGGGAAATGTTACATCCACCATCGCCTACTGTTCCTGTTCCGACAGCGGCAGCAGCATTGTCGCCGGCACCGGCAGCAATTTTACAATTTGTGGTAAGACCAAGTTCTGCAGCAGTAGCTTCGGTCAGATTTCCGGTTACTTCAAAACTTTCATAAAGTTTTGGAAGCTGTTCTTCTTTGACATCGCAGATTTCCATCATTTCCTTGGACCAGCATTTGTTCTTAACATCCATCAAAAGCATACCGGAAGCGTCAGAGTAATCACAGCTGTGAACCCCTGTCATCTTGTAAGCGATATAGTCTTTTGGAAGCATGATCTTAGCGATCTTTTTGAAGTTTTCCGGTTCATTTTCTTTTACCCAAAGGATTTTTGGAGCAGTAAAGCCGGCAAATGCGATGTTTGCGGTATACTGTGACAATTTGTCTTTTCCAATTACGTCATTTAAGTAATTTGTCTCTTTGGTTGTACGTCCATCGTTCCAAAGAATAGCAGGGCGGATTACATTGTCCTCGCTGTCCAGGATAACAAGTCCGTGCATCTGACCACCAAAGCTGATGCCGGCTACTTTGTCTTTTTCAAAGCCGTCTGTCAGTTCTTTGATCCCGGCAACTACCGCATTCCACCAGTCCTCCGGTTTCTGCTCAGACCAGCCCGGATTTGGAAAGGAAAGTGGATATTCTTTTGAAACGATATTTTTGATGGAACCATCTGCTTCCATAAGAAGAAGTTTTACGGCAGAGGTACCAAGGTCTACACCTATGTAATACATGAAATAGTCTCCTTTACTTTAAATTTAATAACAGTACTAGCGACTCGTGACCGGGTCGCTAGTTGTTGATAACATTATATCAATTATGAATTATGCAAATGGGTTCTCTGTAGGATAACGAACGCCTGCCGGCTGGTTGTATCCGATCTCATCTACATCAACACCGATGTACTTGAATACTTCATACAATGCTTTTCCAAAGTGTCCAAATGCAACAGCACCATGATGAGGGAAGTTCTTCTCAATCAATACGTGGCGATAGAAACGTCCCATCTCAGGAATAGCGAAGATACCGATGGCACCGAAACTACGTGTAGCAACAGGAAGAACTTCACCGTGTGCAATGTAAGCACGAAGGTTAGCATCTGCTGTACTCTGAAGACGGAAGAATGTGATATCTCCAGGAACGATGTCTCCCTCGAGAGTTCCGTTTGTAACTTCGATAGGAAGAGAACGAGCCATGATCTTCTGGTATTTCATCTCGCAGAAAGAAAGCTTGCTTGCAGCTGTATTTCCGCAGTGGAATCCCATGAATGTATCTTTCAATGTGTAGTTTGCATATTTTCCTTTGATGTCCTCGTCGTACAGATCCTGAGGTACGGAGTTGTTGATGTCGAGAAGAGTTACTGTATCTTCACTTACAACAGTTCCGATGAACTCGGAAAGTGCACCGTAGATATCTACTTCACAAGATACCGGAATACCTTTTGCTGTCAAACGGCTGTTTACGTAGCAAGGTACGAAACCAAACTGTGTCTGGAATGCAGGCCAGCATTTACCGGCGATTGCTACGAATTCACGATATCCTTTGTGATCTTCAACCCAGTCAAGAAGTGTCAACTCATACTGAGCAAGTTTTGCAAGGATTTCAGGTTTTTTATTACCGGCGCCAAGCTCTGCTTCCATTTCTTTTACAACGTCAGGAATACGAGCGTCACCTTCATGTTTGTTGAATGCTTCGAACAAGTCAAGTTCGGAGTTCTCTTCGATCTCTACACCAAGGTTGTAAAGTGGTTTGATCGGTGCATTACAAGCAAGGAAGTTCAATGGACGTGGTCCAAAGCTGATGATCTTCAAGTTATTCAATGCGTATACGGCACGAGCGATCGGTACAAACTCATGGATCATGTCAGCACAATCCTCAGCAGTTCCAACCGGATACTCAGGGATGTAAGCTTTTACATTGCGGAGTTTCAAGTTGTAGCTAGCGTTAAGCATACCACAGTAAGCATCTCCACGGCCGTCCATCAAGCTGTTTCCGGATTCCTCTGCTGCAGCAACGAACATCTTAGGTCCTTCAAAATGTTTTGCAAGAAGTGTCTCGGAAATCTCAGGTCCGAAGTTTCCAAGGTATACGCAAAGTGCGTTACATCCGGCTTTTTTGATGTCTTCCAAAGCCTGAACCATGTGAATTTCGCTCTCAACGATACAGATTGGACATTCATAGATGTCTGCTGCATCATATTTTTTTGCATAAGCCTCTACAAGGGCTTTTCTTCTGTTTACAGAAAGTGACTCCGGGAAGCAGTCACGGCTTACTGCAACGATTCCAATTTTCATTTTTGGCATGTTACTCATTTTTCTAATACCATCCTTTCATTTATTATGATAAAAAAATATCAAAGTTAGTAATTCTATTTTAAAGCATAATGGACAAAAAATCAACAAAAAAGGATGGGAATTTATATAAAATTTTTGTATAATATCGTTGCGAAATGGAAAAAATTAGTGTATACTAAAATTGAAGTACCGGGATTGCAAGGAAAGAGAAGGGGATGATCCTATGGTAGAGGCTTATAATTACTATGCCGGCGGCTTTATTCCAAAAGTAAATCCTAAGACAAATGTACACAACCGCCGCGAATTGAAAAATAAATACAAAAGTATCGTTGCGCTGAACAATGCGAATCCGCTGGCGATGATCTCGTTGTCCAAAGACACAAGTGATTATGCGCTGGATGTTAAGTCGATGTCGATGGAATTAGGGGAAGCGGCATCTCTTGCATTGGACTCAGATCAGCAGGGAGAGGCACTGAAGACAACATTGCAGCTCTACAACAAGTTATTGAGCCGCAGTGATGAGTATGGTGAGTTGAAGAATAAGCCATCTCGTCCAGGATGCGAGCTGAGAAAATTGGTTGAGGAGTGCTCGGATGAATTGATTTCCAACGGAATTGCCGTAGACGAATCAGGGTTTCTTTCCCGCAAAGTGGATGGAATGGACTCAGTGCCAAGTGACTTTTTGCAAAAGTTGAAGGAAAAGTGTGATTACATGAGTATGAATCCGATGGAGTATGTAGACAAAAAGGTTTACAGCTATGCCCATCTTCACCGCAATGACGTGGGATATGCTTACGCACAGTCGATTTACACCGGAATGTTTTTTAACTCCTACTGCTAAGCGAAAAAACAGAGGCATTCGGAAAGAGGATGCGTACGAAAGAAAGCAAATTATTAACAAGAATTCATTATTATAGAAGAAATACAACAGGCTAAGCAGGCTGCATTTGCTCTGAACGTAGAGAAAATGTGGTCTGCTTTGTTTTTTGAACTGCGGATGTGAGGAGTGGGACAATCCAAATAGTTGAACTACGAGATGAATGCTGGAAATTTCGGTGGGTTTCGGTTGCTTTAGTGATTGATGAGACGGAGAAGTGGTTTTGAAAACTACATGTTGCAATGTTCGCATTGACATGCAAAGCAAAATGTGGTACTCTCAAGGTAGCAAAAGGTTTGTTTGAAACGTAACTATTAGGATCTAAATGTATGGAAATCAAAGTCTCTTACGTGCAAGCACGACGAT
>ERZ779880.487-NODE-487-length-50004-cov-3.819736_pt1 | contig 50004 bp, 60 predicted proteins | sample MGYA00511555_ERZ779880 | MGnify/ENA primary metagenome ERZ779880 (study PRJEB29588, sample SAMEA2145815) | human gut metagenome | biome: human gut; feature: human-associated habitat; material: faeces | place: Denmark | collected 2008/2010 ... | reverse complement strand
ATTAATTTTTTGCATATAAAATCCCCGCGCCGCTTATCGTGAAGCGGCGCGGGTTTACTTATTCAAATATGTGTTTACGAGTTTATGTCAATATACATTGCTGTAATTTTAGGTATTGAAATTTGTTGCCCCATAACGGATTCGTATGTTTCCAATCCATCTGCCATACCGTAAAAGGTTATAATGTCTTCTTCTAATATCCTCCCTCCTTCTTCGGACGCAGGAAGATATTCCACGTAAACTGTATCATCGTATAATCCATACTCGTCTTTTGTGACATTAACCCTGAGTGCATGGCCACTTCCGAAAAGACCGTCCATCACTTGGACTACCTCCCCGGTAAACTTGATACTCTGACCTTGGTATTTTTCTGGATATCGCGCTAGTTCTTTATAAGATATTTTTTTACAACGGTTTTTATACGCCTTTTCAGGGTTTTCTGTAGGAGCTGTTGATTTAGGCTTTTCCGTTTCAGCCGCTTTAGTTTGTTCATTTGACTTATTTGATTCAGTTTTGTTTACTACCGCTGGTGTAATACTTGGGTCTGTGCCGCTAGGCTCTGTCTCTGCGCCATCTCCAGTAGATATACCACCCACAATAAATAATACCACACAGACTGCAAGTGCAATCCCCATAGATTTCACATTGCGCTTTTTGATGGCTGATACAATCAAATTGATTAAGTAAACAATGACCCCAATCAATGATGCTACAATTAAGCTCATTCCGAATTCCTGAAATATGGCAAATAGTAATATCCATACTGCCACCATAGCTATCGCTATCTTTCCCCATGTAGGAATTTTCTTTTTCGGTTTTTTTAAAGACTGACCATTCAGCGTAGTTTCGGCTTTTTCTTCTTGGGTAGGCGCTCCACAATTCGGGCAAAACTTTCCGTCTGTGTGCGTTCCGCATTTTTGACAATACATTCTATTCCCTCCTTAACTTATTGAATTTACTATATCATATCAGGGTTATTTTGTCTATATTTAAAGAATAAGAATGTAATTTGACCGGCATTATATCCCAAATGCCGGCCTTCCTGTTGCCAATGCTTCCCGTTTGCCTCCGCGAACGGCACTATTGTAAATCTTATCATCTCCAATCTGAACGCACGGGTCAATGCGCTTTACATCATTTCGCAGCGCCCTCACTTCAGAAAGCAGTTGACGAATCAACGCAGAATTTGCGCGGGTGACATCACTTGATCCCGCTGTATTTGTCCTCACCTCTGCGCCAGAGTAGTTCACTCTGTTTTGTGGAAGCTTGAACTGATCTACGGTCACAGTCGGGATAGCTGCATAGCTCTCCATCTCGCGCACGATTTGTTCCGCGAGCCTCTTTAGCCACCCAAGATTGCGTTCAAGCGGTACGATTGCTTCCGCACCCGCTTCTCCCGCACCTATAAACTGGGCGCGATTCAAGATGCCGCCTGTGGCCAACCATTGCACTTTCAGTTTAGGAATGACCGTGGGGAGGTTCAGCGCTTCGAGAGCCTTCTTAATCAGGCCAGATGTGTTGAACCCGTCTTTGTTATCCCAATACATGTGCGGGGTTTTAATTTCCGCTTTCCAATTTTCAAACCGTTTTTTCAGGTCGGAAAGCACTTCTTTCGCACTGTCGAGAATTGAGTTGAACTTATCTTTCCAATACTTCTTTGTGAATTTTGGCGCTATGTTATCGTTATACCATCCTTTGACTTCCTCCCACCATGAATAAACTTTATCTTTGACTTCGCCTAGCTTTTCCTTTGCGCCCAAAACAATGGAATCCCAAATTTTTATCCAAAACTCTTTGGTAAAATATTTTGCAACATTTGTGTTCCACCAGCTTTTAATCTCTTCCCATGTAGTTGCGGCAGATGTTTTTATGTTTTTCCAAGTTTCACTTGCTTTTTTGGAAATCTCCTCTTTAAATACTTGCCAATTAGACTTAATTTCACCTGTTTCCGTATCAATGTATTTTGAAGTTTCGCCCAAATTGGTTTGTACGCTGTCAAGGATGCCCTCATATGTTTTTTTGGCCTCATTCTCCTGAAATTTGAAGCTATCATCAGCAGATTTGACCATTTTATTGTACTCTTCTTCTGATATCTCGCCTGCCTCGCGTAATCTTTTGGCCTCATCTTTGATTTTAAGCATTTGAACCCGCGCGGCATCAATCGTTTGATCTCGCGTTTTCTGCGCATTTTTTATAACTTCGCTCGCCTGTTCCAGCGAAACGCGGGTGGAGTTTTCTTTCATGCGCAACATAATTGCTTGCGCTTCTGCTTCGGTTTCGGAAAGAGCTGTGATACCAGTAGTTTGCATCTGCTCTTGGAGTTCTGCAACCCTTGCAGCTTCCTTCTCGTTAAGGGTTCTATTCTTATCTTTGGCCTTTTTATAGATCGCTGTAATTTCCGCTTCTGCGGCTTTTGTTTTCTGTTTCTGTTTTTCGTAATACCGGTCTGTGGCTGAAAGAATGTTCTGATATTCGGCGTTGCTCATTTCCACGCCATCATAGTCATCGTCTTTCATTGCTTCACGCATGGATTTTAAACTGTCAGTTGCTTCTTTTTTGCCCTCATCAAGTTCTTTTACAATGGTTTCTCGGATCGCCTTGGCCTTTTCACTTATGCTTTTCACGTTTTCATCCGTGATGATTTCTCCGCCCCAATTGATCGATTTGATTTCGTCATCCAATGTACGGAGTTGCTGCACAAATGGCTCAACCTTCGTTTTAGTAACATTGCTGATGCTATCTTGAAACAGGTCTACAGGCTGTATGTAATCCTCAGCAGCATATCCAACGCCGCGAATAGCGAGCGTGATGGCCTCAAAGCCCAGCAGGATAGCACCTACTACTTGACCGCCCGGAATACACATGGCGGCTATACCTGCTATCGTAATCCCCAGATCTCCAAAATCAATATCCAGCGCATCTAATGCTGAGGAGATTTCATTCCTGACTTCCTCGGGGAAGATGTAGTTATAAAGCCCTGTAAACTTTTCTTTAATCCAATTTAGTGCTGTTTTCGCACCGTTTAAAAAACCGTCCCAAATCGTTTTGAGCCCTAATCTGAATTTTTCGCTTTTGGTGTACAGTTCGGTAAATCTCGCTACACAAATAAGAACTGCCGCCGCCACGCCTGCAACTGCTCCGCCAGATAGTCCAAGCTTTTCTAATACGCCCTTCAAGCCCTTTACGCCTAAAATCGATTCCAACCCGTGGAAAATTGGTTTTCCTATTTTCCACATTGCAAACGCCGTGCCAATCGTCGTAACCACCGGCAAAATCTTTTCAAGCTTTTCTTTCAGTTTATCCGCAAGCGCTTCAAAGTTTTCCAATGCGCCGGTATCGGGTTCATGCCCCCATCCGGGATCATATCCCGCTCCGCTGGAACTGGAACTCGAAGATTTGCTCTCTGCCGGAGATTGCAAACGGTTGATCTGGTCAATGGGGAGCAAAGATTTCTGCGCTTTCTTCCCGGCATTTTCTGCTGAATCTCCAATTTCATCCTCTGCTGCCGCAATGCCATTGTAACCATCAATAACCTGCTTTTGCTTTGCGATCTCCGCATCGTAATCCATGCCCATTTTGTTATAAGTCCACTTTGCAAGGGCAGTTCCGACACGCTGAAGCAATATGGCGAAGGCGTTCAGCCACGGAAGCGCCGCCTGAATCACAGGAATAAAGGCTTGACCGATGCTCCTTTTGGCCGCGGCTAACCTCTGCTGTAAAACCCGAAGCTGGTTCTGCACATTTCCAATCGTGCGTCCCATGTCGCCCTGTGCATTTTTAGACTGCTCCATAAGGGCAATTCCACGAGCAACATATTTTTGCTGTTCGTTTAATTCCTGGCCGTTTTTGACCAGTCCGTTGCGCCATGCAGCTTCTTTTATGGTTTGTTCGGTAATGACAAAGCCATACTTCCGAACGGCCCTCCCCTGCCCTGTGAGGGCTGATTGCAGGTTTTCATAAGCCTGCTGCGGGTCTACGTTGTAGAGGCTCGCCATGTCGTTTGCAAGCATCGTCATGCTTTTGCTCATACCAAACGCCGTGTTCTGGCCTACGCCAACCGCCGTTCCGATCTGCTGAAAGATTCCAAGCATATCTTTTGTGATATACTCATCAAGGCCGAGGTTATCTCTCAATTTCAAGGAAAATTGTTCCGCGTCATCTGACATTTTCCCTAATGCGACGCGGAATAGATTCTCGGTTTCCGGCGCGGCAATAGCGGATTGAATCCCTTCTTTGATCGTTGAAGTGACCGCCCGCATACCGCCCCATACAACCACCATGCTTAATGCCCGTTTTATGTAGTGCCCAAGGCTACCAAACGCGCTTTTCGCTGATCCTGCGGTTTTTTGAACCTGCTTTTCATACTTCTTTGTTTCGTTTGTCGCCTGTCCTGTTGCGGCCGCGACTGCCTGCGCCGCTGCCCGACCAACAGGGCCAAGCTTTCGAAGGGCCGCAATCACTCGATTCGTCTCTTGCTTCATGCGAGATATATATTCTATCTGCGCTTGCGCCTGTTTTGTAGCCTCTTGTGTCTGAGATGCCACATTACTTCCCAACCAATTTCCCTGTATGGACGCCATGAGGTTTTCATATGACATTTTGTCTTGCATATAAGCATTGAGAGGCGCAGTAGGGGTTAGCACTTTACCCTCTTTACCCAAATCAGCGCTTCTTTGCTGAATCGTTGTATGCGTTGCCGCGTTCTTTGCGCGTTTTTCGGTTTCCTGTATGATCTTGTTCAGATCACCATATTGATCCGCAGCAGCCTTTGCCGCTGCCTGAATCTCCTTATTGGATTTCTTCACGGCCTCCGCCGCTTTGGAGACCGAAGGCGCGATTGTTTTTGCCTGACTGGATATATTGGACAAGCTGGCGGCTCCGATTTTTTGTAATTCGGGCTGGACTTTTCGTAGCTCTTTTAATGCTTCTTCGACTTTCGCACGGACAATGATTTCTATTTCTTCGACCGTTACCGCCATATAATCACCAGATTTCATCCAAAATGAAGGGGAAGCCCCTTACAGAGCCTCCCTTATGCGTCAAGGAACGCTTTCCATGTCTGAGCAATCGCCTTTTCTTTGCGTTCCGGGGGGATATTTTGATTTGGCTCTTCAAAGAGTTCGGGATACATCTTTTTGAGCGTCAAATTCTTCGGTTGTTGTGAAAATGCGTTTATGACTTGGGACGCAAGCCCGCTTAATAGTATCGCCTCATACCTGAATTTGTCTTTTTGGCGTTCGTGATACGCTTCAATGTATTCGTGCACTTCGAAGAGTGACATTTCCTGGAATTCAAGCGGCTTGACCCCGCATTTGTATGCTTCCGGACGTATCGCAGCAATTAAACCGCGCCAATTATTGCATCCTTCGCCATAGTATTCACCGCAGAGTTCACAATCTGTTCCAGATCGAGCGCCGGTGCTTTCATTTCCTCCTTCAGCTCCTCTACGGTGTAAATTTTTTTGAAAAAACCGCCGCCATTTGCCTCCTGAATCAACTCTTCGTATAACTCATAGATGGTCTTTCCCTCAGTCCTGCATTCGTCAATAAGGTCAAAGGCATCGTCCAAACTGGAAACCTCTTTTGAAAATGTGAATAGGGCCGTTGCCAGTATCTTAACGTTAGGACCTGCCGCCGCACGTTTCCAAAATTGAATTGAATCCTTGATCCCAAATTTTTCCTCAAACACTGCCATGCTCCGGGTGGTGAGGCGGATTTCCACAGTATTCTCTTTTGTTGTAATAACCATTGTTTTTCTCCTTTACTCTCACAGATCGGCTGACGGAAGCCCTTCGGTTTCTTCAACCTTGCCATCCTTGTAAATAGTGATCGTGTCCTTGATCATGTCACCGTCTGAAATTGCGTCTCCCGCAAGATGGAAGGTCCCAGGGAATTTATACGTTAACGGTTTGCCACTCTCGGCTGCTGTTTCGTCCGGCAGCTTTACAAAAAACCACACGCGCGTATGGCTTTCTGAAATCGTCTTTAATTCCTTGTGCTGCTCTGCAACATATAAAACCGGTACTTCCAGAGTTTCACTTTTCTTTTTACCCGGTGTCGCAAATTCCTCCGAAGATTCAAGCGCCGTATAGGTAATCTGCTCCGGCGCGCTTTCGAGCTTCGGAATTTCCTGTACCATGAAGATTTGCTTCATTTCTGCGCCGTCTCCACTCTTCGCATACCACAATTCTGTTCGCATTGTGCCCTTCGGCGTAGTCTTTGCGTCGGCATTAAATTCTGCCATACCATCAATTCCTTTCAATGTGATTTGTAATTGCATTCCAGCGGCCTTCAAAATATCCGCCGTAACGCCATTTGCCTGTGATTTCGTCCCTGTGAAGGGGCGTGTTGTTTGTGAGCTTCAAATTCAATCCTTGTAGCTTTTTTGACGTTTGATCGAATAGTCTAAGCACTTCCATCTGCCGGCTGCCCCATACCTCAACAGTGATTGAGAGGTCGCGCCCCGCATCAAGGTAAACTTCCTTTTGAAGCGGAGGCTGCACAACACAGCAAGGGAATTCCGCGCTGGCGCTCGGATTGGTGAGAATCACACGGTCTTTGCCGAAGCTTTCAATCTCCGAAATAGCGCCGGTTATCTTCCGCGTGATCCCTTCCGTGCTGAACGCATAGAGCCTCATACCACAGCCTCCCGGAATAGTTTGATGATTTCAACCGCAACGGCGTTCACTGTGCCCTCACGGTTTTGGAATGCGGCGGGGTGCATATAGGGATGCGGATACATTCCGTCGCATTCCCAATACTCTTGACCATTGATTTTGACTTTCGGATACCCGTACTTTTCAAACGACTTTGGAACCATCGAAACATGAATATACCACGGTATGCTCTTTGCACGCTTCAGGCGTATTGCTTCCGGGTTCCCTTGATCGTCAACCTTCAAGCCGGTTCCGAACTCAACATAAGGCGCAAAAGATGTAATGGACGTGTCAGTGAACACCCGGCCCGCCACTTCATTCCCATCGGCGTTGAGGATTTCAAATTTGATGGATTTTGCAACAACGCCGGGCGCAAGCCGAATTGCAATTCCGGCAGTGGTTTTTAAGCCTTTTTCCACGCCGCGACGAGCCGCTTCCGGCATTCCAGATATCGTCCTCGCGATCTTTTTTTCAAGCTCTTGCAGCCCATTTATTTTGATCTCAAACATGGTTCACCTCGTTTCAGCGCGGATAATAACCGTGGTTGGGTTCCGAAAGGGGTTCGCTCCAACAAACGAGGGGAGAACCTGCAAAACGCGGTAATCCCCCGCCCCATAGTCAGTGAACGGTTTACCTTCTTTTTCAAATGTCCCAATAGGAGAAGGGCGGCGCAAATAGATTGCGTCGCCCTTCTGGATTTCTGGAAGCTTCGTGAAGCGCAGCTTCGCAATTTCATCCACGTATTCCCCGAATGACTGAATATCCAGTTCGCTTCGGTCTGTCTGAATGTTTGTTTTTGTGCTTCTGAGATTGACAAAGTGTTGAAGAACTTCTCCTCCATCGTTGACGGAAACAGGGCTGCAATACCATATTGTCACAAGCGTACTGTTTTTCATAGTCTCGGCACCCGCAATCCTGCTCTTACGATTTCTTTGGATAATTTTTCTTCCGCATCCTCATAACTGAATGTCTGCCCACCCGCGCCGCTACCGGTCATCCCTTCGTCGCCACGCTTATTCCATACGGAAAGCACGTAGTTCCGAACGAGAACCAGAAGCGCGGCGTTCGGCTCCGTTCTGTGGGATTTGGCAAGGGCGATTTCCAATGCGTCCTCATATATACCTCTCAGGCTCAATGCATCAGATGCGGAGAGTTCTTCGGAGATTCTTGGAATAAGTTTTTCGATCTCTGCATTAATATCCATATCAAGTACCCGTAGCCTCAGGCATACTCAACACATTTACATCACGAACTCCGGTTGGAGCCTTGAATTCTGTGGAAATCCCCGTGATCTTGCCGTGATACCACTCTGGGCCGTGGTCAAGACCAATCTGACCAAAAATCTGGTATTTAGAACCGGCGCCTACTTTTCCGAGCTCTTCAAGAAAGAAATTCCCTTTTCCAGGGGTCATCTGCTCGACAGGAGAGATTACATCAAAATTGAAGATACCAGCGGTTCCGGCAGGAAGAAATTCTCCTAGGTAAAGGTTTACCTCCCCCAACGGTGTCAGAACTTTCGATAAACTGATTCCATTGACCTCACGGCTTGCCGGAACAATTGTGTTTCCGTTCACTTGCGCGTCGGCGTTGAGTTGGAACATGCTAATAGCATCAAGCCATACCACCAATCCGTTTGTCGGTGCGTTGCTTTCATAGATAACTTTTAGCGCATCAGCCAGCATCCAAACAGTAAGCGGCTTCCCCGCAGCGTCAACAATATTGGATGTAATGGCTGGGAGAATGCCGCGTGTTTTGTTAGCTTTGGCATCGGAATCTGCTTTTGTGTATACACCATTTAGGTAAGTGTACTCGATATCCCTGGCGATTTTTTTCATTTTTGCATCGACCTGAAACGCCAGTTCATCCGCAGGATTCGCCTTCTGGCCCGTAACGTTCAGACCGGAGAGCGTGCCCATGTTAGACATCTTTGCATAAGAAATGCCAACAGATTCTTGAAAAATCTGTGTTACGTTGGTAGTCTGCTTTCTTTTCTTTACAGATGCTTCTGGCGCTGTCAAAGATGCCGCTTCACTGATCGCGGGCTGTGTTCCGCCGTCTGTGGTGTATTCCTGTCCAACAGCAAATTCCACATGATCAGTGTATTTTGTTTTGCCTCCAATCATAGAAGAAAACGGCGTTCTGGTATTGCCTTTGTTGAAAAGCAATCCAGAGTAATTAGGGGTTTCAAAACTGGTTGAAATCTGATCTGCCATTTAAATTACTCCTTTTTTGTATTTTTTGCTTTTTCGTTCATGAGTTTGATGTACGTTACCCGATCCCCAGATTCAAACGCCTTATTGATCTGTGCGTCCAAGTCTTCGTCTCCGCCTCCGGAGGATGACGAGGTAGGCGGCTTTTGTTGGAGCTTCTGGTTTATCCCTTCCTGAACTTTCTGCTCAAACGTCCCCTTCGGGTAAAACTCGAATTGGGACAGCAGCCCAACCTGGCTTTTTACGCTTTCGGCGGTCGCCGTCTCAAAATTAAACAAGGGAAGGAATTCGTTGGGAATGCCGCTCTGCGAAAACAGGGAAGCCGTTTCTCCTTCCAGTTTCCGAGCGTTTTCCTTACGCTGATGGGATGCTTCTGCGTCCTCATACTTTTTACGGTAATACTCCGCTTGTTCCTCCGCCGTCATACTGCGCAAGCGCTCCGCTTCGCTCATGCTGTTGTCGTGCATGATCTTCCATTTCCGGCCCGCTTCCTGCGCGGCGGTTTCGGCTGCTTTTTGGGTCTTTGATTCAAGCCATGAAGAAAACCGTTCATCGGATTTAAGAAGGTCATCGTAGTTCACTTCTTCGCCTTTGGGGGTCGATTCCAAGTTTTCATTTGTCTCTGGCATGTAATCATTCCTTTCGTCGATTTTTTGTATGATAAAATGGAGCCTTTATAGCTCCCTTAATCATCGTTTTCAAGTTGTTCGTTTAAAATGGCTTGATACCGTTGCAGGTTGGCTTCAATAAACCGGTCTATTGCGTCATATTCAATCACATCCTTGGATTTTATGATATCATTCAACGATGCGTTCCAATAAGCTGTAACGGAATCGTCTTCGCCATTTGTCAGCGCAACAATCACGAGGCTTCTCACATCGTATTGTTTGAGCCGATCCAGAGTTTGCGAAATGAACGAGGTGTATTCCCTACCGTCTTCATCTATGATGATGACCACCATAAACCACCCTTTTTCTGTAGATTTTGAATCCGTTTTCACGGAAATACCGTCCGTCTCCCTTGTGATTTACAAGCGTTATGAATTTCCCTTTTTGGATAGCGTAGACCGTTCCATGTGAAGCCGCATTTTTCGCTTCTCTCATTATTGCTTTTGCTGCCGGCTTGGTTACTTCATAGCAGTTTTCCCCAACAATAACCTGCACATTTATCCCTCCTATTTGATCGGCTCGGTAATGCTTCTGCATGGATGCGGCGGCGGGTAGGTGGGCGGGAAGTTGATCCCCATTTTCATATCCGACATGCGGAACGTTTGCCCGTTCAATCCTTTGCATGTAGTCGTGGTAACGTCGTCGATGACCGCAATAAACCTGTATTCTTTCACTTGTGCATCCTTGTACGCTTGTGCAACAGCGGTATGAACTATGAAAGATGTAACCATGTCGTAGTATCCGGCGTATCCGCCAGCTACCGAAGCGTGCGTTCTCCTTAGCTGCCAATGTTTTTGTGCGTTCATGATTCGTACAAATTCAGGAGAATTCATATCGAGGGGCTTCTTTTGAATTAAGTTGGATATGGCTTGTTCTTGAACTTGACGCGCTCGGTAATGTGCATCATTCTCTAACCCAGAATAAAAGTCGCCCCCTGACGGAAGCGTTCCGTCAAGGGATGATTTCACAAAATTTTGATTGATTTCCTGCCTCTTCCCTTTTCCAGTAACAGCATGTGCCATCTTATAGGAATGGTTGTATGCAGCTATTGCGGAAGCTGTCAGAAAAGGGAGGCTCCGCTTCGCTACTGCACGGTTATAGTTCACCATTGAGGCGAAAAGAAACATGAAAAAGGCTTCCTCGCCACGTATTCTACGACGTTTTTTTAAATCATTCATCCATAGCCGCATCTCTCCCTCGTCATATCCATCTTGTTCCCATCTTCTGATTGCGCGATACAGACGTTCTATTTTCTGTCTTGGTAGGTAGCCTTTCATTTCAGTATTTCCGAATTGGTCAAGAACTGATTGCAAGGTGTCCGATAGTTCTTTCTGCTCAGTTTCAATCAATGAAAGTAGCTTTTCCTGCTGTGCGTCAGGAATCTTCCAGAACGTCTTGATTTGATTCTGACTGTTCTTCATCTCCGTCCTCTTCACTTTCGGTTCTCAATTCTTCATTGCGCTTCTTCATGGTTTCAAAATCTTCTTCCTGCTCTGTTTTCTGACGTTCCATTTCATCCTTTGCATCTACCTCGATTTGGCTTTCGTTGATTGCTGTTTCCTGACTGATTAAGCCGCCCCTATAAGCTTCAATGGCGCGTGAAAGGCTTTTTTCCCGGTCGGTTGGTATGTTCCTTTGTAATTTTATGTCAATATCTCTAAAATCAAAATTTTCACCTTTGAGATTTAGTCGGCCAGTAATCAGTTCCCACAGGCGAAAAAGTGCTTTTTTTGCAATCCGGTCAAATGTAGCGCAATACTGGTCGAGCGCATAGAGCTTGTATCCTAATGCAGATGCGTTGTCAGCGTTGGAAAACGCTTCATCCGTCATGTTCGGAACGCCTGTGACCATCGTTATCAGATCGTGGTATTGTTTCAAGGTTCCAAGAATTCCATCGTAATTTACATCCTTAATTAGCCACGAAATGCTGCCGCTCGTACTGTCTGCGCCATCAATGCATAAAGAACGCGCTCTCATTATGATCTCTTCTTCAATCTCCCTGTCAGGGTTCGGCACAAGATTCCCATCTTCATCCTTTTTCGTGAGGTCGTTTTCGTACCGATATCCAATAAAAACGAGTTTGGCTTCGTCATTGTATTTCGTCATGCTACGTATGTTGCCTAAATTTGTTTCATAGGCAGAGATCGTTTCGAGCGCCGGTTCAAACACTGCGATCCCATCGGGGTTTTCAAAAGCAACGCATGGGACATCGTTCCAATGAAGCTCTTCCGGTTCTTGCGGAACCCGATCAACGAATTTTCGTCGTAAGGAATCATCAATCAGTTCGATTACGTCAATATCGTTCCCTGACATATCCTTTTCTTTCCACATTCTGACGACGCCAATCATGTTCGGAGGAGTAGCGTAATCATATACCGCAGCCGTTTGCTTACTATCGAAACGGGTATATACTATCTCGTTATCTTCGTTCTCGTAAACATAAAGATATGCCGCAGTCGTTATGAGATAATCGTGTACGATCTCTACATACGTTGCGGCATCATCGTTGTATCGCCTGATATATTCAATTGCTTCCGAAAACGAATCCACATATGCTTTTTTTTGCTCATCACTATATCTTGGCTTCTTCCCGGTAAAGGCTTCTCTGATCTTATTTGATGTTTTTTGAATGATTCCTCTTTCATTTTTAGAAAGCGTATAATCTGAAGGCCTTGCAACAGAATACATAGGAGATTTCCCGCCAAGATACCCTTGAACCATATTGACGATATAGTATTCAAAGGCAACAACGATCTTCCCGGCATCGCCCTCTCCCATGAACTGATTTTCGTTCAATTTTCGTGCGTATTTTTTATAAAGGTCAATTCTGTGTTCTAGGTATGGGCGCGCGAACGCAGCTATCTCAGAAATATTTTCTGCTCCGTACCCTTTGAATTGTTCTTGCGTCATTTGTATCATAAAGATCACCTGAATGTAAGATTTCCAGCTGTGATAAATCCTCTTTTGGGTTTGATTACTGTATTGACAAAGTATCTGATATCATCCATAGCGTGATCATTTTCCTTGGTCGGCTTGTCTTCTCCGGATTTTTCGTCCCATACATAAGATTTAAATTCGGATACTGTAGCCTTGCAGCAATCATTAAATAGGATTTTTTTCTCCTGTAGGCACGTTGCCACATTTCGAATACCGTTAAGCACATCGTTTTCTGCTGAAGTTACGTTGAATCTTCCATGCTTCCTGATACATGCAATAAAACTCGCTGCTGACGGGTCAACGATAACGGATCGTATTGGCAGATTCCCGGCAAGGGTTTCCAAGTCTTTATAATATTGTTCATCCGTCCTTACATTCTTGCTGGCGCGTCCGTTATGATAATATTCCTTTACCCTGTACCAAACGCCTTTATATCTTCCCCATAATCCTGCTGAGAAAGGGTTCATCGTCCCGTAATCACAAGAAATATAATATTGATCGTATTTCCTCTCCTCGCACGGAACAAGATGCTCTTTTTCTCGGAACATCGGGTAAATTGCACCCTCTGCCACAACCCACAGACCAAGAACATAGCGCTCATAAAACACACCGGTGTAAATGCTTTCATAGCGTTGCTTTACTTCTTGTGTCAGGTTTAAATTGTCATCCATCGTAAAGTGAAGATGAAGTCTGTTCTTTTTGCCATATTCTTCCTCAACCCACTCCCGGTGAAACCAGTGGTTAGGGTTTTCCGGGTTGCAGTTAAACCAGAACTTCGACCCCTGCACAGAACAGCGGGCGAGAGCCTGATCCACGAAGGATTGAGGCATAAGCGCCACCTCGTCCAGCAGCACACCAGCAAGCGTCATACCTTGAATTAATGAATAACTTGATTCATCCCGTCCTCCAAATATAAAATACCGATTCTTTTTACCTCGAATAGATATATCTATGTAGTTTTGGCTACGGTGCTCCACGATTTCACAAATTCCGCCCAGCCATAGCTTTAATTGCATTACAATATTGCGCCGTATTGAGGCAATTGTTTTACCACAAATAGCGAAGTTTTGATTTTGATAGTTTTCAAGGCTCCATAAAATAAACCCTATCGTCATTGACAGGGTTTTCCCAGATCGTACAGAGCCGTCGCAAACAATAGCATCAAAGCCTCTGTAACGATCCATTTTCCACCAAAGCATGGCCTTTATTTGTTTTTTGCTGAACTTATCATACTTCACGCTTGTTCAAATCCTTTAAACTTTCTGCTATAGCATCTATAAGGTTATTTCCTTCTCCATCGCTTGATGCATCTTCTTTTTTCCATCCAAAATTATTCTCTAACGTAAACTGTGCTCCACGTGATCCGTCTCGATCAAATAATCTTCCTTCTGCATACGCTTCAATTCGAAGCTTTGCCCGGGATATCACTTCTTCAAATGCTTTGGATCGGTTTTTATAGTTCAATAAAGACTGGCGGCTTTTTAAACCAAGATGCAACGCTAGTCCGCAGACTGTAGGCGGCGTGGGTTCTTCTAAGAAAACAATTCGGCCTTTGCATACAACAGGTTGACCTTCGCAATCTAAAAGCGGTTGGCCCTTCAATGATTCAAAATAATTATCTATTTTCTCTTCCATTTCTTTCGCAGTTTTGTATCTTAACGCTGCCACTTAGTGTCACCTGCCTTTGGATAAAAATAGAGAACCGCCTGAGGGATGGCGGTTCTCTGGTATATTTTTGAGATCACTATTTACTAGCCATTTTCTGCTGGAGGAACGAAATCTTTTCGAGCACCATGCAATCCAGCCGGTCAAAAAGCTTCCAAAGCCGGCGTTCGTCTTCGTCCTCGGAATTATACATGGCGCGGATGCGGGCGAGCAGGTCTGTCGAATTCATCAATTCATGCAGTGTTGCAAGGTCGACCAGCCTCTCTTCACCTTCGTAGTCTTCCATTTCAGGAAGCGGAACATTGCTTAAAAATCTTAGAACTGCGCCGAATATCATCAACTCCTGATATTCAGGATTATAGTCGCCATCATCTGTGAAGGACCCCAGGATAACATAATCCACAAAGGCGGAAGTTTCCACAAGGCTCAGTTGAGTTTTAAGTTGAACCGGGATTGTTTCTCCTCCCGCATGGTATTTGATAGTAACGATTCCTTGAGGCTTCAATTTACAGAGTTTATTAACTTGGTAATATGTTAATTTATCCATAATAATTTCCTTTGCAATAGTTCCCCGGTATTACCGCCCCGGGGAAAGGCGGCGAAGGAGAAAGAGGTGAAAGGGAGTGCGTTTTACACGTTCTCCATTATTCATTATAAACGAACAAAACGAACATTGTGAACAAAACGAACGCTTACGAAAATTTATTTTAATTTTTTTGTTTCACGGGTATAGGCCATGCGTAAAGCGTCTTTTGAATCATGATGGCCCATTGCGGCAGCAACCTCATCCCAATCCATACCATTCAAAACGTGATAAAACATGATGGTTTGGATTCTACTATTCTTAATCGCATCTACATAGTTGCAAACTTCTTCTTTCTTGGCTTCAAGCGCTATTATCTCCGATTTCCACTTTCTAATCATCCTATCCGTATCGGGACGAACGCCATAGATTGATACAGAATGAGAAGTGTATGGATAGTCTATATATGAGCCTTTTACAGAATCATGAACTATTTCGCATTGTCGTTTCTGTATCATCAATTTTAGAGCTGATATTTTTTTATCAATATTTTTGTATCCATCAAGGTCTTTTTTTAAAACCAATTAATATTCACCCCTTTTTATTTTTTCCCCGCTCGCCTCCTCTTGTTGCACTTTCTCCGTCGTCATGATGCAATAGCCTTCTGGGATGCCAAACGCAGGGCCGCGCAGGATATATGTAACCCGCCGTTTAATACTGAACCCTTCATAATCGCCTATCACTTCATTCCACAAATATAAACACAAAATATCTCCAACGTTATAGCATCGATCATCTTTACGATATTCCCAAGGTTTTATTCCAATATGAGCGGCTATGTAAGGTCTTTCCAAAATCTTTATTTCGTGCGTTTTCGGCTTCATATCGATCCACCCACATAATTCGCATCGCAATGGTTCGTTACCTATTGCATGCGCATCGTGATGGCAGTAAGGGCACTCGCCATCTCTAACAGGCAAAATCATTTGAAATCACTCCTTTTCGTCATCGTGCCGCGTGAGACGATACGTTGCGATTGAGCCGTCCGACATCTCTATTCGCAAGACATCTGGGCACATAGCGCCGCGCGCATAATCCACTGTGATTTCTGCGTCAGGTTTGATTGTCAGATGCGATGCCTCGCAGTCTTTGATTTTGCTTTCGTTTTGCGATGTCCTCCCGCATTTCTCACAAGTGTAATATTTTCTTTCTATGACATTCATTCTTGCTGATCTCCTTCCTTGATTCCCCATGCCTCACACGCTTTGTCGTATACGCCTGCTCGCTGCAAACAACGATATTTGCATGTAGGGCACCATTTATGATGTGCCGGCCAGTAGTCCGGCTTTGCAACGGCTTTAATCGCCATAAATCTCAACCGGCACAGCGCATTGGCGTGGATACGGGCGGTATATATGACGCTATACGCAATGTAGCGGATTGTTCCTTTCATTTTTCCACCTTCTCATACATTATCCTCTGCCCGCACTCCGGGCACTTCTCCGGCCTCCTGCTCGTCTCAGCCCCCCCTAGTTGGGCAGAGCAGTATGGGCAGGTATATACGACCGTGCCATAAATCGTGTATTGCTCAATCGCCTGTTCCGGCGGTTTGCTCTTGCGTATTTTTCGCATCGGATTGCCTCCGTTCGTTGATCTTCTGCTCAATCAATTCGTAGCTCACCATTTCGCCCCGCAGTAAGCATAGGCATTTTACCGCGGCCAGAAGAAGATCAGCATAATCATCCGTATCGGCCGTTTGAATAATCTGTGTCAGGACGCAACCGGAAGCTCTCACCGCCTCCAGCTGCCCACGCATGGCCTCCAGCCGCTTTTGCTCCCTGCCTTGCGCCTCCCGGTAAGACCGGCAGTATTGTTTCTTCTCCCGCTGCGCCTGTTCCTTTGGGATCCGTCTGCTGTAATAGTCCTGGTACAGCCTGCGCAGACAGAGATATGCATACTGCTCCGGCTGCCCAAGGCCGTCAGGCAGAGGCTCGTTGTGCATCGCGCACCGCTCAATTTCCTGCAACTCCATGACACACCTCACAGTATCTCCTCAAAGTCGTCCCGGCTACCTGGGGCGGTTTTCTCTTTCAGCCAGCCGTATTCCTTTACACCGTTTTCGAATCCTTTTTTGCTCGTAATCCGTTTTGATTTCCGACTAAAGTACAGCTCGACTTCCTGCCCCTTGCGGGTGATCCGCCCGGTCAGGCGGTTTTTCAGAACGGACAGTTTGCTGTCGCAATCCTCCGGGTTATCCTCATGCTTGTCTGCGTTGCTGGAATACGTCAGCACCACATCCGCCCGGTTCGTGATATCTGAACTGCCGGATACATCATCGTTCTCCAGCTGCTCCCGTGTCTTCTTCGGATGGGCGACCAGCAGGATCACCACATCATGCCGCACCGCGATCTGCTTGAGCTTTTTGACAAACGCGGATTGCGCCCGGTACAGGTCCTCCTTCACCTCTACATCCATTGCCGTCATCAGGTTATCGATGCAGATGAATTTCACCCCGTACCGCCGGATCGTGTGTTCAATCGTCTCTGTCAGGCTCTCCAATTCCTCGCCGTCCACAGCATTGTTGTCGTAGAGATATGCCCGGTCCTGATACCAGAGGCCAATCCGTTCTGACACGCCTGGAGCCAGAGAGTAAACAGGCTCGTCGAACATATTGCGGCTTTCGGCGATATGATCGGGTCCTGCCAGCTGGAGATCAATCCAGCGGCGAAAATGGTAGTCCGGCAGCTCGCCGCTGTAGGCCAGCACAGAGTAGCCTTGGTCAAGCGCCTCTGCCATAAGCTGCCCCATGAAGGTGGATTTGCCTTCGCCCCTCCGGCCGGTGAGCAGGATCACCTGACCAAAGTAGAAGCCGCCGATGATGCGGTCAAGCTCAGGAATCCCGGAGAAGATTCGCGGCAGGCTGTAGATATCCACGCTCTCCACGTCGGAGAGCCGTTTGACATTGCTCACAGGCGGCACTTCCGCATTTTCCACGGCGGTAAGGATTGCCTGCTTCCCATACTTACGAAAAATATCGTTTGCATCCTTCTCGCCGAGATAGTCCTCCATGCAGACCGCCTTGACGGTGTTCGGCAGCCGCCGCTGCAAGGTGTCCAGCAGTGTGACCTTCCCGTGCTCGCAGTCGCCGAAAACGACAATCTCTTTGAACTGCACGATCCAATCCCACACGTTTTCCAGGAACGTGAAGCCATTGCAGCCGTTCGGGACGGAGACCGCATTGGGAACCCCGCACTCTGCAAGCGTCAGGCTGTCAATCTGGCCTTCGGTGATAACCAGGCGGTCAAAGCCTACGCATTGCGTCATGCCGAAAAGGATCGGCTTTGCGTCTTTTTCACACCACTCCTTGTTGCCTTTGCCGTTGAATCTCGTGTTGCGGTATTTGACATAAGCCAGAACGTTGTGCTCGTCGTAAAACGGGAAGACCAGGATGTCCGGCCGGTCCCTACGGGTGGTGATACGGTATCGCTCTACAATTGCCCGGCCAATGCCGCGGGACTGAAGATATACAACCGCGCCTTCCCGGACGGGGATCGGGCGCTGGGGCAACTCCCGGTACACTTTCGGGCGGGTGGTGTCGCCAAAATCCAGATGGTAGTGAAAATCCCGGGCCAACTCCACGAAATGCCCGGCCTTCCCACATCCGCTGCGAAAGCATTTGAAGGCCCCGCTGGTGAGATTGACGGAGAAGGTGTTCTTATCCCTGCTTTCCCCACCTCGGCAGTATGGGCAGTAGGTGAAGAAAAGCTCCCCGCTTTTTTCGTGGACGTCGGCGTCCAGGACGCGGGCCAGGTCATACACGTCCGATGGTTTCAGCTCGTAGCCCATCATTCCCGCATCCTTTCAAAAATCGATTTTTCTCCGGTCGGGCGCTCCGGCGTTTTTGCGCCGGACGCGCGCGCGTTTTCTTTCTTCTCTTCTTTATATTCTTCTATATTCTTACTTTGTTGCCCTTTGCCTGCCCCTTGCCTGCCCGGTTGCGTGCCCTTTGCTTGCCCTTTTGCCTGCCCTCTGGTCTGGTAGGCATCGTAGTTTGTGACCGTAAATACAGTAAATCTTGGATATGCCGTCCTTGCCACTTCGCCTGTCCGTTCTAAGTGTTGTATCCCTGTCCGAATTTGCTTAATTGTAAAATGTAATTCCTCGGATAGTTTGGTATATGAGGAAACACGGGAACCGCGTTTGATAACAATTCCTTTCCAATCCTCATCGTAGGCGTTGACGGTCAGGAGCAGATGCAGGAACAGACATTTGGTGACGGTATCGTCGTACCATTCCCAGTCGAGGAGCGAGCGGTAAAGCTTGATATATCCATTTTTCAGCATCACAGTTCGCCCCTCTCCAGAATCGTTTTGAGTTCATAGCGCAGGATCCTGCCGATCAGTTCCCCGGAGGTCTCACTCCGGCAAAAGACAGGAACAAGGTTATACCGACCGCTCCAGGCCAGCAGGGACGCGGTAAGCGCGGCAGGGTTCATCCGACTGCGGTAGGCGCCGCTGAGCGCCTTTTCCCAGTTCGCGTTTTCTACTAGCAGGTAGACCTTGGCCCCATCCTCTCTGGCCCGGATGAATTCCCGCTCAAACCGGGCTCGACTGCGTGTAAAGCAGGCACAGAGCTCGTCAAGGTTCATCTTGCGCTCAATACAGATTTTTCCTGCCGCGCTAATGGGCTCTCCCACTGGGTTTACAAACCGGCATGAGTAGTCCCCATAGTCGAGCTTGCAGCGCTCATATGGATACTGTATTGCCTTCAGGCGGCGCCGCAGGGCAGGGGTATCCTGCTCCCGCGTATCCACCAGCACCACCATGCTCTCCAGCATCCGTTCAATCTCAAAATGGTTGTATTCCGCCATCGCGCTCAGAACGGGAGGTCGTCATCATCGTCCAGCGCCTCGAAATCCTTAGGGCCGGTTGTTTCAAAAGGCGTTGACGCCGGTCTGTCCTGACACGGCTTATCCTTCGGCGTTTTAAACTTTCCACTGCGGATATCATCCGCCGGGATAAGCGAGCAGCATTTTGTGGTCCAGCCAGTCCGTCCGTTCATCTCCCACTCCTCGTTGCGGAACAACGCGCCTACCAACAGACCTTTGAGCTTGTTCTCGTCCCAGTCAAAGCGGAAACCCTTATTGCTGTCTTCAAAGGCAAACATAGCGTTGTTAAAGGCGTTTTTCGCCCATGCGTCCTTATCGCTGCCATCGTCTGCGGGGATGCGCAGGCGGTAGGTTCCCCGCCACTTCTTGTCTTCATACGTCTGGCCCCTGTAGTCGTCTCGGAAGAAGCCTTTTTTGTCGCCCTCTTCCACATCGAAGCTCAGGAGCAGGATATCCCCCCAGTCGTTATGCACGGGCTTTACGTCCATGATTTTGACCACATAGCCGCCCGCGGGCAGCTGCTCCCTGACATAGCTCCGTTTCGGTTCGTATCCGCTGAATGCTTTCATCGTATGTACTCCTCCTGTTATTTTTCAGTATTTAAACCCCAATATTCCCGGATGGTGCCGTCCACCATCTTCAGGTCGTTGTCGATTTCCAGAAGATTGAACATATCTTTAGGAGATTTCGCCGTTGTATACCCATCGGTTTGGGTTTCAAAGTGATATCGATGCCCGTCTGACCTGCAATACAGGACGACGGAGAACAGGCCCTCAACGGTGAGTTGGTTATCGAGCATTTTACCTACAGTCTTGGCCTTGATTTTGCCGCTGTCTGTGATTTCGCTGTGATGCAGCAGGTAAACGATCGTATCATCCGGCAAAGACCGGGAGATGTAGTCGATCATGGAACGGAAGCGCACGGCGATATCCGTAAACTTCCCATAGCCAGTTTCCTTCGCGCGGTCAAAGAGTTCAAAGGCCATCAGGTACTGGCTGTCATCGATGGCATACCGCTTGTATTGCTTTTGCTTGAGTGCGGCGCCGATAGATTCATAGGTCGCGTTTTTGACAGTATCGAGTTTTTTGCGGAATGACAGGGGCTTGTTGGCCACGCTGAAGACCAGGATTTCCCCCGGTTCAAAATTGCGCAGACTGGTTGTTTTTCCGCTGCCAGATTCACCGATGATTAGGATAGGGATTCCCATTATGTGTCCACCTCCTGAATAGCCAGCGGGCAGTCGTCGCCCCGCCGGGTCTCATAAATCTCATTGAGCGGTTCATAGGTCTTGACGCAGATAACGCGAGTATTTCCGCGGAAGGTTTTCCGCTTGCAAAAGGGACACCACTGGCAAGCGAGATCCCCATTGGGGAAATGGACTTCCACGGTTTCCGTGCCGGTTATGTAAAAGTCAACTCTGCGGTCAGGAATCATGCGGATCGCCCTCCCTCCGGATCCAGTTGCCCGAGAAATACCAATCTACAAGGGCTGTCAGGAACTCCGGCGTTTCCGGGGTATCCTGCATCCGGCCGATCCCGCAACGTACCATTGCATAAGCCGGCGCGTTTTCTGCGGAGACGCGCTTTCCGCGCTCCGGGCCAATCCCTTCGTAATACATAGTTTTCTCCCTCCTTCCAGAGCTCCATCGCGAGTTCGTCCCGTTCGGCAAAGGTCATATTTTATATGCCTCCTTGACTTCCAGCGCCCCCCAATGCTACACTGTAGCTGTAAGGATCGCCTTTTTGATTCGGGTTTTCTTACGTGCCGCTTCTGACATGGCCGTGTCGGGAGCGGCGTTCTTTTTGCGGGCGCGGTAGGCGCGCTTGTAGGCTGCAATCTCATAAATGCAATCCGCTCGGGCGCCCAACTTTCAAGCGTCCTCAGGCATTCAAATGCATCTGAGATCGCGTCACAGGTGTAAGATAGCGGGTAATCGCCGTTGGTGATTGTTACTTTATATTGTTTCATTGGTGTTCTCCTCTTTCGCTGTCAATTCAGGTGTGTAGCTTTTTGGTTTTAGCGGTTTGCTGTAAGGGTATTCATTACACGGGCGGTTTCATACACGCCACAATTTGGCCATGTTTATAACATTTCACGTCAACACCTCAACGCCCTTCCGCGCCGAAAAATCTCCCGCTCGCGGTTGCCGTAGTATAACGCTCTTGCGTCAAGCTCTTCTTGCTCGGTATGTACGACCGGTGGAAGATGCTCCCGCCATGCGGATTTTCGTTCCATTTCTCGTAAAACGCGCTGATTATCTTCTTCCTTTTGACGTTGCGCTTCCTCATAAGCACGACGTTCCGCTTCCCTGATTGCTTCCCAATGCCTTCGGCATAGTCCACGACGATAAACGACATTGGGGCAATTCGGTTCGCTGCACTTCCCTTTCAAATTGCATCTCTCCTTTCAATTGATTCGCAGATGATCCGGCGCAGATAGTCAACTTCTTTTTCCAAGTCCCGGATTCTTTCATTGTCAGTTGACTTAATGCCGAAATACTCCATCACCCGCGTTTTTTCAAACATCCATTTCCCGCCCATCTTTTTTGCGGGAACTTCCCCTTTCGCTGCCAGTCTTTTCAGCGTTTCTTCCGCCGCATCAAACACAACAGCCGCGGTGTGCAACCCGAACAACACCGGGATGGTATTCCAATTTTTAAATGGAGTTGTTCGGTTCATGTGGTTCACCTCGTTTTTAATTTCAAGAGATTTTGAATGAAATTGGATACGATTTTGAAATCTCCTCGCAAGTCAAGCCGGGCACTTGTAAGAATCGAATCGCCTCCAAATTCTATATTTCCTACGTTAATATCACCGAAGACAATTTCGAATGCGTTTTCAACTTCATCGCCGCTTTGAGTTTGTAATTCTTTGATTTTTTTGTTAATGTACTCGTTTTCCTTGCTTAATTTGTCACACGTCATAACAAGATCGTTGTTTTCTTTCTTAAGTTCTTCTAATTTTCTCATTATTTTTCACCATCCTTCTCTTTGCTTCTTTTCCTTGTGAATGAATTTTTAATTACCGTTTTGACTAATTCACTTATTTCTTTCTCAGGAGGATTTAACCCTTTTTTGAAATCCACATTGATAAAGCTGCAAATGCTAGTTTGTATTTGATCCAACCGCCTCCAAGCGCGATAGCAGATACTGTGCATAAGATTGACATGATAAAGTAAGCAATTTCGTAGTTCATGGGTTCTCCTTTCTAATTGCTTTTGTGGTTTACTTTCACACTCCCTATATGGTAAAATCTTGTCGAGAAGGGAGGTGAAATTATGGATTTAACCAAAATGTCCGAAAAGGTTCTTTGCGTCTTGTATTCTGTATACTTACAAAAACGAAAAGAAGGCATGTTGTTACGTGATGCAAGAAAATTTACCGATCCAGACTATAAACGTCTAACCGAAGAATCCAAAATACAATACCTTGATGCCCGCGATATTTTATGGGAATTAACGCGAGCTAATTATGTTCGGTCGTATATTACCGGAGGGTTTTATTTGACCGATACAGCTCTGATCTATCTAGAGAATAGGTTTGAAAATAAGATCGAAAAAGTGCTGGACGTAATTGGAAAAATTAAAGGTGTTATTCCTTTTGTGTAGCCTCTGTAGAATTACTAGCGGTAAGATCAATTCCATATTGTTCAGCAATGCGTTCGATCAAAAGGTTTATTGTCGCTGTAAGCAAAGCTCTGGTTTCTTCTCTGCTGTTGAGTTGCCCCTCGATAGCAGAGATTCTTTTTTCGAGGTCTTTCTTTCTGATCATTTTCATTTGCGATCTCCTTTCTATGATGCTTTCTTATCACCGTTCGGTGATAATTGCGGTAAAAAAATTTCTACATATTCAGTAGTATCAAGATTTAAAGCTTCGGCCATCTGAGCGCACTCGTTTATATCGGGAACACGTCTTCCAGAAAGGATGTTCCCGATTTTATTTTGCGACCATCCTACTGTTCTGGTGAATTCTGAAAGCGAGCGAAACTCTTCATGAATTCTTCCTCTTAGCTTTTTGGAATTAATAACTGGTTCCATGTTGTGACCTCCTTTCTTTGCTTATCACCATTTGGCACTTTCATATTATCACCATTTGGCGTGTAAGTCAATATCAAATTTAAAAAAAATATTGCAAACGGTGATGAAATGTATTATCATTGGCAGTAAAGGGGGTGAAACGAATGCAACTGGTGAGTAATTTTGCAGAAAGGCTCAAAGAATATATGCATCAGCACGATATGACGTTTGATACGCTATCAAAAAAAACAGGAATACCAGCTCAAACCCTGAACCGGTATTCCCTAGGGCAACGCATCCCAAAAGTAGATGTTGCTGCCGATATAGCAATTAAGCTTAATGTTGATCCGTTGTGGCTTCAAGGATTCGACACCCACGAAGATGCCAAAAATGAAAAGGAGGCCTTTAAAAATAAACTGATAGATATGGGAATCGTATCTCCTGATAGAGATTTAAGCAACGAAGATTTTAAAAAGTTATCAAGTATTATATCCGCTTTCCTCAATAGCGAAGATTAGTTTCTCAAATGATTCTGACAAGGCCGTCTGATTTTGAATTGAATAGACATAAGCAGCCTTTAAGAGTAAGTTGGTTATATGGCTCTGCTTTTTGCGAATAATCGCCCTGTTCTTTTTTTCTCCTATGTAATGTTCCAATTGTTCTGTGTTTGATTCCTTCACTTTTTTCCCTCCTCATTAAATAGACAATCGCCTTAAAACGGCGCATTGCATTTGAACGTTACATGCGGTATAATGAGGGCGCGGAGACGCTACGGTGTTTCCCCCAGGGATAAGGCAGCCGCGCCCGCCAAAGCATGAGCTGCCTTATTCTTTTACCCTCAACTCGAACATTCGTTCACTTTATATATTATCACTCCTTTTCCTGATCGTCAAATGGTATCGATTTCCATTACTTTTCGAGTTGAAACACCATCATGTCATGCGGGTCAACCTGTAATGCGGCCGCAAGCTTGCACAACGTGGGGAGGGTTGGAAGGTTTGTCCCATTTTCAATATTTAGGATTTGTGTTTTGCTTACCCCGGAGTGCGCTTCCAGCATCCTTACTGTCATTGCATTTTGCTTCCTATATGGCTTTAATTTTATGGTTACTTTGTAAATCACGTTATAGACACCTCGTGTCTATTATTACTAACTTTGGTGTAATTTACGCGATTTTGTGAAGAGCATCCACTAACCAAATTTTATCACAAATTTTGTGAATTTTGGTCAAATCATTTTGACCAAGCAGAAAAAACATGCAAGAATATTCTTTAGGCAATTTGTACAAAACGGAGAAAAGAGCAAAAACAAAAATTATTTTCGCAATCAAGTGCAACATTTGACGATTTTTTTCGTTATATAGAAGGGAGGGCTATTTTATCATAGGTTATCTTTGCATAATTATTAAATATATAATTTGGGAGTGATGAAATGCCTCGAAAGCAAAATAAGCGCCGTGCAGATGGAAGGATCGCCGTGCAGGTATATCTGGGGATGGTGGATGGTAAGCGAAAATATAAAACAGTGTATGGCAATACGCAGAAGGAGGCCGACGAGGCCGCGTTGCAAGTCAAACTTGCCTTGCGAAAAGGAATTGATGTAACAGCGGATCAAGATACGTTTGGAGAGTGGGCGCGGAGATGGCTGAAATACAAAGAGGCTGACATTTCAGCGTCCCAATATCAGTCATACGAGGGATATTTAAAGCGCCTAGAAAGCCTGAACGGAATGCGAATATCCGAAATAAAAACCTATGACATACAAGAAATCATTGACGCGTTAGCCGTCGAGAATCCGCATACCGGGAAGCCGACATCAAAAAAGACTTTAGGCGACGTAAAGATAACAGCGTCGCAAATACTACGTCTGGCGATTACAAATCGCGTTTTAGACTATAACCCTGCTGATGCTGTTATAATCCCTAAAAACGCCCCCCAAAGCCACAGGAGAGCCTTAACCAAAGAGGAACAAGGTTGGATATTGAACACGCCTCATAAAATGCAACTTGCCGCAATGATAATGATGTATGCTGGATTGCGCCGGGGAGAACTACTAGCCCTTACATGGCAAGATATCAATCTCGCAGATCGTACAATCACAATTAACAAGGCGGTCGAGTTCCGCAAAGGAATTCCGCACATCAAGGGATCAACAAAAACAAATTCGGGAATGCGTGTAGTATCAATTCCGGAAATTCTGGCAGTCTATTTATCGGATCAGCCGAAATCAAGTTTATTGGTATTCCCGTCCACTACTGGACAAATTGTCTCCGAAAGTTCTTGGCGCGTAATGTGGGACGATTATCTAAAGGAGATCGATAAAAGGTTTGGGTCTCCAAAAGTTGGGAAGTCAAGCATTTTGACCATCTCCCATTTCACGGCGCATTGGCTACGGCATACATACGCCACGATGCTCTATATGGCAGGTGTGGATGTGCTGACAGCAAAAGATCTGCTTGGGCACTCAGACATAAAAACAACGCTTGGTATTTATACGCATCTGGACACCAAATTTAAAATAAGATCAGTGGACAAGCTTAACGATTATCTGGGTAATGCAAGTCAAATGCAAGTCAACAAGCATTAAATCTAACGTAGTTACGGGCATTTATGCTATATTGTAGGTCGCACCCCACGCGGGTGCGTGGATTGAAACAGGCATGCCGAAATAAGTCTGCCGATTCACGAATATTGTATAGAAATCCTGTTTTGTCGCATCCGACACAGCGCGCTACATCTCATACAATTGATGAGGCATCGGCAATAATAATATAGGCTTGCTCATGCATATATATAGAACACACTTTCACATAGGTAGGTAAATAAAGAGAATACAAATTTGCTCCTATATAGGTGATATTCAAGTCGAAGTGTGCGTAATATGGGATTAAACCAGAAGGGTAGCGCCCCACGCGGGTGCGTGGATTGAGATGAATGCCGTTTCGCCTTACCATCCATTCTGAAATAAGCTTTTCTTAATTATTGCAAGTATCATGTGCACAACATGTTTGAATTGGAGGCTATCCATGGCGGCATTTACAAATACAATTTCCAATCTGAATCAAATGCTCAACTCCATCCTTTGGGGCCGGGGGATGCTCCTTTGCTTTCTGCTGGTCGGCTTTCTGTTCACGGTCGGCACACGTTTTTTTCAGGTCCGCTGGTTATCCAAATGGATGCGCCTGACGGTCGGCAGCCTCTTCGCCAGGAAGGGAGGCAGGCAGAAGCTACCTGCCCATTCCATCACTCCGTTCCAAGCACTCTCCACCGCACTCGCCGCCGCAATCGGCACCGGCAACATCGTCGGTGTTGCTATCGCCCTTTCTACAGGCGGCCCGGGCGCGATCTTCTGGATGTGGGCTTCCGCTTTTCTCGGCATGATGACAAGCTTTGCGGAAAAAACGCTCGGCATCCGCTACCGCTATCCGGATGCAAAAAATCGCTGGGTAGGCGGCGCAATGGTCTATATGGAAAAAGGGCTTCACTGCAAATGGATGGCTCTGCTCTTTGCAGCCCTTTGTATTCCCGTCTCCTTCGGCATGGGCAACCTCTCGCAGAGCAATTCAATGGCGCAGGCTATGAAAAACGCCTTCGGCGTATCCCCCAAAGTGACAGGAGCAGCGGCGGCCATATTGATTGGAATTATCTTGCTCGGCGGTATCAAACGCATTGCCGCCGTGACGGAAAAACTAGTTCCCATCATGGCAATTCTGTATTTAACAGCAGGCTGCGCTGTAATTTTGATAAATATTCGCCGCCTTCCGCAGGCGGTCGGCGGTATTATTTCAGAGGCTTTTTCCATTCGTTCTGCCATAGGTGGAACAGCGGGCTACGGCATGGCCCGCGCACTGCGCACCGGCGTTTCAATGGGCGTCTTTTCCAATGAGGCTGGGCTCGGCACTTCCGTGATCGTCCATTGCGATGCGGATGTAAAGGAGCCGGTCGAGCAAGGCATGTGGGGCATTTTTGAGGTGTTTGCGGATACGCTTGTATGCTGCACTGTCACCGCGCTCGCCATCCTCACCTCAGGGGTTTGGGCTCCTTCCTGCGCGTACAGCGGCACCGCCCTATGCGCCGCCGCCTTTGCCACAGTATTCGGTGCTGCCGGCGAAAAATTCATTGCCATTTCAATTGTATTATTCGCTTTTGCCACGCTCATCGGCTGGTCATATTATGGGGAAAGAGCCGTTTCCTACCTATTAGGCGACCGAGCTGTTCCCCTTTATAAAATTCTGTTTGCCGCCGTCGTCCTTCTGGGCAGTACGGTCCGGATGGAGCTCGCATGGAGCTTATCCGACACGTTTAACGCCCTGCTGGCAATCCCAAACCTGATTGCTATCACGATTTTAAGCCGAGAGGTATTCCAGCTTACCAAAGATTATGTACACCGTTATTTTCTCACACAAAAAACAGCAAATAGCCAACGCATAAAAGCAACCGTTCCCGGCCATAACAGATGCAGAAGAGGTTGACGGAGCAAATCAGTTCTCATTTGGCTCGAAAGGAATGATCATATGGCAGATCCTAAATTAGCAGGTGGGCTAAATTCTCTTTTGAAAAAAGATGCCGGGGTAAACGAATATTTTCTCTCCCTCCCGAGCGTTGCGCGGGAAAAACTGCGTGATTGCGGCAAACAGATAAAAACGGAGAAGGATTTCTATGAACTGGCAGAAACTTTCGTAAAAGAGGAATCCTAAGCCTACGTTTATTCCAAAGAACAGGCGGTCCATCCGGGGCCGTCTGTTCCTTTTTGCTCCTAGATACGGCAAAACTCAACCGGTTTTATTTTTGCTGTTGTTTGCCGGTTTATCTGTTGTTTTTCTCATCGCAAGAGTATATACTAAATGCTGTAAATTAATAAACGTTGTGAGGTTTCTCTATGGATTTCGGTTTTTTAAAAATCGGCGCTTTCAGCCCGCGCACCTGTGTTGCCAACCCAAAACAAAATGCAATCTATACGCTGGACGCCCTGCGCCATGCACAGGAAGAGGGCGTTCAGGTGGCCGTGCTGCCGGAGCTCTGCCTCTCTGGCTATACCTGCGGCGATTTATTTGGGCAGGATGTGCTGCTTGACAGCTGCGAACAGGCGCTGCTCGGCCTTGCGGAGCAGACGAAGGGCTTTTCTACCGTGATCGTCATAGGCATTCCCTTACGGGTAGACGGGTTTCTTTATAATTGTGCTGCCGTTCTGCACCGTGGTAAAATCCTCGGCTTTGTACCAAAGACTTACCTGCCGAATTACCAGGAATTTTACGAAAAGCGGTGGTTTGTCTCGGCAGAGCAGGCAAAGGCGGAAACGATCCGCTTTGCAGGAGAGGATATTCCGTTTGGAAACCTGCTTTTTCGCTTGAATGACCGCGCGGTGCTTGGCGTTGAAATTTGTGAGGATCTTTGGGTTCCTCTGCCGCCCAGTACACGGATGGCACAGGCCGGAGCAAATGTGATCGTCAACCTCTCCGCCAGCAACGAAGCGGTTGCAAAAAATGACTATCGCCGCGCCATGATTGCACAGCAGAGCGCCAAAGCACTGTGCGCTTATGCCTATGCCTCCGCAGGCGTTGGAGAATCTACGACAGATCTCGTCTTTGCCGGCGCATGCACAGTGGCGGAAAACGGCACGCTCCTCGCAGACAGCCCCCGCTTTTTACTAGAGGGCAGCGAAGCGGTTGCCTGCGTCGATCTGGAGCGGCTTTTATCCCAGCGCAGGCAAAATGGTAGCTTCCCGGATAACGCCACCCTCGTCCCTCCACCAGCCTACCGAGTGATCGACGCGCCGGTTCCCGCCCTGGAAGAAGCACAGATCAACCGCGCTTATGATAAACACCCCTTTGTGCCGGATGACCGCGTTAAGCGGGAGGAACGCTGCCGGGAGATTCTTTCGATTCAGGCGGCGGGGCTTGCCAAGCGGCTTTCCCACACCGGGATGCAGAAGCTGGTGCTCGGCATTTCCGGCGGGCTTGATTCGACGCTCGCGCTACTTGTCTCTGTGCGGACGATGGAGCTTTTAAAGCTGCCGACCAACAACATTATTTGCGTTACTATGCCGGGCTTCGGCACAACAGACCGCACCTATGACAACGCGGTAGAGCTTATCCAGTGCATCGGTGCGACCTTCCGGGAAATTGATATCCGCCCAGCCTGCCTACAGCATATGGCGGATATCGGCCATGATCCCGTTCTGCACGACGTAACCTATGAAAACACGCAGGCCCGTGAGCGCACACAAATCCTGATGGATCTCGCCAATAAGGAGGGCGGCATTCTCGTCGGAACGGGGGATTTGAGCGAGCTCGCCCTTGGCTGGTGCACCTATAATGCCGACCACATGAGTATGTATGGTGTTAACTGCGGCGTGCCCAAAACGCTTGTGCGCCATTTGGTTGAGAATTTTGCCGCCCAGGCGGATGCACGTACCGCGCGTGTGCTGCGCTCGGTGCTCGACACGCCTGTCAGCCCAGAGCTCCTGCCACCGGATGAGGTTGGCCAAATCGCACAGAAAACAGAGGAGAAGATCGGCCCCTATGAGCTGCACGATTTCTTTCTCTATCATTTTCTCCGCTTCGGCACAAATCCCCAGAAGCTTCTATTTCTTGCCAAGCGCGCTTTTGGCGATCAATATACCCAACAGCAACTCACGGCATGGCTGCGGCTGTTTTTAACGCGCTTTTTCCAGAGCCAATTTAAGCGCTCCTGCCTGCCGGACGGCCCAAAGGTGGGCTCCGTCAGCCTTTCTCCGCGCGGGGATTGGCGTATGCCATCCGACGCGCAGGTGAACGCTTGGCTTGACACATTGGAAAATAAGGAAGCGGAGTAAACATCGGAAAGATAACCCTTCCGAACTGCGTATGGTGCTTTTCGATCATAAATTCCACTTAAAATTTTGGCTGTGCAAAGCCACATCATGCCGCAGCCTTGCACAAGAAAGGGATGGTCATAACCATGTCGGACCTAAAGCCACGCATTTACACCGTTGCCACCGCCCATCTGGATACCTCCTGGAACTGGGATTTCGAAACAACGCTGCGCGAATACATACCCGCTACCCTACGGGATAATTTTGCGCTCTTTGAGAAATACCCGGATTACCGCTTTAGCTTTGAGGGGAGCTACCGCTATGAACTGATGGAGGAATACTATCCGGAAGAATTTGAAAAGCTGAAGGAATATGTTGCACAGGGGCGGTGGAATGTGACCGGGAGCGCATATGAAAACGGGGATGTCAACATCCCTTCTCCGGAAGCGCTCTTTCGCAACATCCTCTATGGGAACAGCTATTTTGACAAAACGTTCGGCAAACGCAGCACGGATATTTTCCTGCCGGACTGTTTCGGCTTCGGCTGGGCGCTGCCGAGCATTGCACGGCACGCAAACCTCTCCGGCTTTACCACGCAAAAGCTGACCTGGAGCTCGGCCTTCGGCATACCCTTTGATCTAGGCCGTTGGTACGGGGTGGATGGCCGCTGGATCTATGCCTCTCTCGACGCGCGCAGCTATGTGGCGGAGCTTGACAAGGTGCGCAAAAACCGTGCCGTCTCACAAAAGCTCAAGGCGAATCTCAAAAAGTATAACCTCCCCTTTACCTATATTTTTCACGGAACGGGGGATTGCGGAGGAGCCCCAAAGGAGGAATCCGTCGCCACCGTCTGCCAGGAGCTCTCGGAAAACAAAACGGAAAAAAGTGATGTGCTCAGCGCGCCGGCCGATCAGGTTTTCCGTGATATGGAAGCGGAGCTGACGCCAGAGCAAAAGGCTAGCCTCCCCTTCTGGAACACAGAGCTCGTTTCCACTGATCATGGCGTGGGCTCTTACACTTCGCGCGCAATCGGCAAGCGGTGGAACCGTCGCGCGGAACAGCTGGCGGATGCGGCAGAACGCAGCGCCTCGGCGGCAATGTGGCTGGGGGCGGCCGACTACCCGCAGGAGAAAATGGATACCGCATGGAAACGGATCATCGCCCATCAGTTCCACGATGACCTCACCGGCACCTCTCTAATGCGCTGCTACCAGCGCAATTGGAACGATTATATCCTCTCGCTCAACGAGCTTGCAGAAGAATACCGCGCAAGCGTGGGCGCCGTATCCACTCTGATGGATACCTCTTTTGTCAAGGGCACGGCCCTGCTCGTCAACAATCCCCTCCAAGGGAGTGAGAACCGCATTGGTCCGGTCACGGCTTTTATTCCCGTTTCTGAAAACTGCCAGTATCTTCGTGTTTACGATCTGAATGGGTCAGAAGTGCCTGCGCAGGTGCTTTCGCGCAACGGCGAGGCTCTAAAAATTGTATTCATCGCAAGCGTTCCCTCCATGGGCTATGCCGTATATGATGTGCGGGAATCCGGGGAGCCCTGCCCCATCCAAACGCGTTTACGCGCGCAGGAAAAGCTGCTGGAAAACGAGCGTTACCGCCTCACGCTTGACCATAACGGCGATATCTCCAGCATCTATGATAAAGAGGTTGGGATGGACCTGCTTACCGCCCCCATCCGCATGGGCGTCCACCACTACTTGGGCAGCACGCACTGGCCCGCATGGGAGCTTGATTTCGTTGAAGTGATGACAAAGCCGATAGCGTATGCGCGTGCGCCTAAATTCACCATCTTGGAGAACGGCCCCGCCCGCGTTGCGATCGAAACGCTGCGTGTGTGCGGCCCCTCGACCTTCCGTCAGGTTATTTCCCTGTCTGCCGGAGGCGATACGGTGGAGGTTTATAACGAGATCGAATGGCGCAATATGCGCAGCTTGCTCAAAACGCAGTTTCCGCTGGCGGTATCCAACCCCAAAGCAAGCTATGACCTTGGCCTTGGCGTCATTGAGCGCGGCAATAATACACCGAAGCTCTATGAGGTGCCCGCACAAATGTGGGCGGATATCACAAAGGTGGATGGCAGCTGCGGTGTATCCATCCTGAGCGATTCGAAATACGGTTGGGATAAGCCGCTTGACAACTGCTTGCGGTTGACCGGCATTCACACCCCACAATCCGCCTACCGCGATGAAAGCGGCCAGAATACGATGGATCTTGGCCTAAACCGCTACAGCTTCGGTATTTTCGGCCATATGGGCGGCTATGAAAACGGCACACAGATGGCGGCCGCGCGCTTTAACCAGCCCATGAACGCCTTTCTTGTGGAAAAGCATCCGGGTGCCCTAGGCCGCGAATTCTCCTTTGGCAGGATTAGCGAAGAAAATATATTGGTGCGTGCGCTTAAAAAAGCGCAGGATTCTGATGAGATCATTATCCGTTTCAATGAAGGTGCAGGAAAAACCCACACAAAGCTCCGTTTTGAGCTTGGGGCCGGGATTGCATCTGCACGAGAAATCTATGCCTCTGAGGAACCGCGGGAGGAGGGGGAATTCCTGCTGGAGGGAGGCGTGCTGCAATTTGACCTAAAGGCCTTTGAACCGCGCTCCTTTGCCCTAACGCTCGCGCCCGCTCCGGTGTGCGGCCAGCTCAAGCACAGCATGCCAATCGAGCTGCCTTACGATACGGATCTCCTTTCTTTTAACCGCAATCGGGCGGATTGCGGCACTGCTTGCCCTGTAGCCCTACCCGCAGAGCGTTTCCCATCGGAGATCCGCTGCGGCGGCGTGCGCTTTGTGACTGGCCCCAAAGAGGATTTGGCGGCAAATGCTGTGATCTGCCGTGGGCAAAAACTGAGTATCCCGGAGGGCGCAAAATATCTGAGCCTGATGATGGCCTCACTCAGCGGTGATCGGCGCACCGCGCTGACCATCGGCAAAACCGGCTTTCTATTTACCGTGCATGATCTCCTGGAGGCGGTTGGAAAATGGGATCTCTACGGCATGCAGGAGACTGGGCAGATTAAGCAGACCGTTCTTGCCTGGAATGCGACTCATCTCCATAGAGGCGATGCGGATAGCTACGGCGAGCAGGCGTATTTTTTCAAATATACGTTCGAAATTCCAGCGGGAGCGAAATCCTTTACCCTCCCGCTCGATCAAAACCTCCTTCTTCTGGCTGCAAGCGGCACAGATCTTCCCGCCTGCCGGACAGCCGCGCCGCTGTATGACACGCTTAAAAAACGGGAATTTGATTTTTGGATCACAGAAAAAGACCGTAGGCTTGCACACCCTGGGATGCTCTCCAAGGCGGCGGGTTTTCTAAAATTCGGCGGCAGCTATGTATCCCGCTCCCTGCAAAGAGAAATCGACCTATTATAACCAATAAGCTGATACAAAGAAAAGGAGCGCGTTGCAGCACTAGCAATGCGCTCCTTTTTCTTTTCCTCCGTGCTATCAATGCGATTCAGCCCTTTTCATCTGAGAAAGCGGCCGTATCCTCATATGTCTCCGGGCAAACCTCCCAAATCTTTTCCCGCAGCGCAATAAAGTCTTCCAATGCCTCCGGCTTCTGCTGCGGGTTGCGCAAAAGCGAAGCCGGATGATAAGTGCCCATCATCCACACGCCGTTTTTTTCCATAAATTGACCGTGCTGCTTGGTGACACGAAAATTCTTATCGATGAGGCGTTGTGCAGAAATTCTCCCAAGGCAAACAATAATCTTTGGCCGAAGCAGGCGCACTTGCTCGCGTAGCCAAGGCAGGCAGGCCTCCTGCTCGGCAGGCAGCGGATCGCGATTTTTCGGCGGACGGCATTTTACCATATTGGCAATGTAAATATTTTTGCCGCGTTCCAAATCAACCACAGCCAAATATTGATCGAGCAGTTTCCCGCCGCGGCCTACAAACGGTTCGCCCTGTAAATCCTCATTTTCTCCCGGGCCCTCGCCGATCAAAAGCACGCCTGCTCTCCTGCTGCCCACGCCGAAAACCAGCTTGGTCCGCGTTTCCCCCAGCGGGCAGTTGTGGCAACTGAAACATGCTGTTTCCAATGCCTCCCAGGTTTCATACATATGCATCTCAGCGCCTTTCCTCTGTTTTGAATGCATTCAGTATAGCACATCCGCTGGGATTTGTAGAGCGATATCTAAGATTTAACGTTGCTATTTCCCGGCGGTTGATGTAAAATAGGAAGAAAGAAATGTATTTTTTGGAGGAAATAAACGATGAAAAAAAGCGTATTGCTTGAAACTTCCGCGCGCCATGCCCACTTGAGCCGCAGGGTGCTCGACATCCTGTTTGGCGAAGGCTATGAGCTGACCCATAAAAAAGACCTTTCCCAGCCCGGCCAGTTTGCCACGAACGAGCGTATCCAGGTCATTGGCCCAAAGGGCAGTTTCCCCAGCGTATCGATTCTCGGCCCGGTCCGCCCGGAAACCCAGGTCGAGCTCTCTGCTACGGACGCCCGTTCTATCGGCTTGAAGCCGCCTGTGCGTGAATCGGGCGATCTGAAAGGCAGCGAAGGCTGCAAAATTGTCGGCCCAAAGGGTGAGGTAGAGCTTCAGGACGGCGTTATCATTGCAAAACGCCACATCCATGCCACACCGGCTGACGCTGAGCAATACGGCTTACAGGATAAGCAGATTGTATCCGTTAAGGTGGAATCCGATGGGCGTTCCCTAGTCTTTGGGGACGTTGTCGTGCGCGTCAGCGAAAAATATGCGCTTGCTATGCATATTGATACCGATGAATCCAATGCCGCTGGCGCTGTGCCCGGCATGATGGCTGAAATACTGGACTGACTTGACAACAGAATCTGTACGGGCGGGAACAGGCGGCGCAGCGCCTCCCCGCCCGTTCTGCTTTTTCTCTGCATAATGGCCGGTGCGCGGGCATAGGATGAATTAAACGATTTTATTCTTCAGAAATGGGGACGGTAAAATGGACAAACAGACTGCCTCTTCGCTGCAACGGCCGGAAATCCGATATCTGCTCATCTTGGGCTGTACCGTGCGTGGGGATCAACCCACGCAGCTCCTGCAAACGCGGATTGACCGTGCGGCACAATACTTAAAGCTGCATCCGCAAACCATAGCGGTTGCCAGCGGCGGATGCTTTCGGGCCGGGCAGCAAACAAGCGAGGCGGCCGTCATCCAAAAAGGGCTGTGCGCGAAGGGAATCGCTCCGGAGCGGATTTTAATTGAGGATCAGGCGCGCTCAACCGCAGAAAACTTCACCCTATGCAAACACTTGTTGGAAAGCCGTGAGGGCTGGGACGAAACAGAAACCATTGCCTTTGTCACGAATGATTTTCATGTAGCGCGCTGCCTGAAGATCGCCTGCCAAAATCGGCTGCATGTTGTGCCGGTTGCGGCTGCAACGCCAAAACATGCCCGCCTGCGCTGCCGTTTGCGGGAATGCATCGTCTCCATTTCCGTTCGGTTTTCAGAAAAATCAGGTTAGCCGTTCAAGAGGGAATCAAAAGGATGCGCCGCCAAAACTTTGCAGTGTATCCTTTTACTTTTACGAATCTGCCCGTAGGTATTTCTGCCGGAAGGCGCCCGGCGTCATGCCCACGGCCTTTTTAAACGCACGGTCAAAGTGGCTTTGGTCACAATAGCCCAGTTGGAGCCAGATGCTGCCGCTGCCCGGCGTTTGCAGCAGGCGCTTTGCCTCCTCAATTTTTTGCTGCTGGATATATTGGGTGACGCTCATGCCCGTCTCCTGCCGGAACCGCTGTGTGAGATAGCTTGGGTTGCGTTGCACGCTCGCCGCGGCCTCCTCTACACGGATGCGTTCATAAAGGTGCTCCTGCACATACTGCATGCACAAATGTACGGTTGTGGAATAATTCGCCTGTTTAAGTGCTTGAACGCGGCTGGCAAAATCCATCAGCATGCGGGCAAACAGGCTGATGAGCGCCTCCTGCTCGCCAACCTCTTCGCAAAAAAGGATATAATATTCATAGAGACCACAGCCCTCCTCCCAGCCTATCCCCGCCTGCACCGCCGCCTGAAAGGCAAGCGCTCCGATGGCGATTATCTGATTGCGCAGGCTACGCAGCGGTTCATGCGCAAAGGGGGCAAGATTCCATCGCGGCAGTTCCTGTAGGAGAAGCTTCAACGCCCGTGGATCCCCTTCCTGCACACAATGCATCAGCCGCTCCTGAAGCCGCTCGCTGAACAGGCGCGGCTCTTCCTCATGGTGCAAAAAGGGCCGTGCCCGCTCCAACGGCGCCTCCGGCAAAAGACGCTTTTGATCCATCAACTGAGAGAGCATAATATGTTCGCCATACATTTGATTATATGCAAGGATCGCCCCATCAATCAGAGCACGACAATCCAGCACAGGGATAGAGCGGTAGTAAGCAATCAGGGCACTTTTCTGCGCCACGCTTATCTCAAGAGGAGCCAGTATATGTGAAACAGCCGTTTCATTGAGCTCGCTTGGGAACACAGGCCCAATCAGCAGCGTTCCCATCGCACGCCCAAGTTCCCGCACGCCGATGCTGGCCATCGCGCCAAAAACGGGCGAGGTTCGCAGCCGCGGCAGACAATTGCTATCCTCCCGGTGCAAAAGCGGGGTCACCAAAGCCTCTGCGCAGCCCTCCGGCAGATTTGGCCAGCCCTCAGCGAACATCTCCTCCCCTGCCCGTGTGATGGCACGCACCGGCACGCTGGAAAGGGAGCGCAGAAGAAGCGCATTCTCCCGCGCCATTCTCCAACGCATTTCGACCGCCTGTTTATATCCCACGATACTTCAGCCCCATTCCACTCAGAATAATTTCATCATTTATAAATGAATTATACTATAAACTCGGATTAATGCAATCTCATTACAATAAAATATGATAAAATTTTTTTGAAATTCAACTGATGTTTAGCAAGTTCTCCAAACGCAATATGTTATAATCAGAAAAATTAACAAGCATATTCATGTATGCACAGGGCAGATTTTGTCAACCCGCCTACGCTGGCAGTGAATACTTTTCTGCCGCAGGAAACCTGCAAAACACCGCTGAATTATCTATACGATATTTTATATTGGTTGCTTTCGCTTTCTATTTTCCAATAAAATTTTTATATATTTACAAAGCCGCGTAACGAACGTTGAAATCCCCTTATTTCAACACGTTCGCAATATAAACCAAATGCAAAGGAGCAAACAAAATGATTGGTATTGGTAACTGGGGCTGCCACGTAGACACCATGTTCTTCAAGGGGGACGTAAAGTTCACCATTACAGACAACGGCGGGGAATATGGCTTCGAGCTTCATATGGATGGCCCGATTCCAGAATTCCAGATCAAGGAGATCAAAGAGGAAAACGATGACACACTACATGCGATCGCCAATGTTGAGATGCTGCCCGGCAAGGATATCGACGTTGCGCTGACTTTCGCAGGCGACACCTTCAACGGCGTGATTAAGGTGCCTTTCCTAGGCAAAATCAAGCTCAACAACGGCTATCGCCTCGCTGAATAACGAGCAAGCAAAACGCGCCTGCCCTGTCTGTGAGTTGGGGCAGGCGCAAGCTGTTTTGATCTTGAAAAATTCATAAAAAGCTGTTGACAAGCATAGCAAATTGTGTTATGATAGCTTCCGTCCCGCATGGAGAGATACCGAAGTGGTCATAACGGAACGGTCTTGAAAACCGTCGTGCCGCAAGGCACCGTGGGTTCGAATCCCACTCTCTCCGCCAGAAAGTGATACGAAGCCTTTCTCGTTTGATATATACAATTTCATCCTTTTTAGATGTTACCATGGAGAAGTACTCAAGTTGGTGACGAGGCGCCCCTGCTAAGGGCGTAGGTCGGGTAACCGGCGCGGGAGTTCGAGTCTCCCCTTCTCCGCCAACCCCGCGGTGGGCATGTCGCGCACCGCGGGGTTTTTTGTCAAATAAGCGTCCAGCGCCAAGGCGTTTTTTATCCCACCTTAGCAGAAACACAGATATGTCGAAAGACATATCTGTGTTTTATTCTGTGGGGATTCAATGCCAACGTGCGGTGCGTGAGGGCAAATATACCAGCGGCATAATAGTAGCGCAGAGCGGCGAAGATCCGCGGTCATAGCTGCGGTTCAGCCGGACAGACGCGCCTACAAAAAATCATCCGAATCCTATCTTACCAGTGGATTAGGATGCGCCTTCTATCTAAATCGGCTCTCGCAATCTTAGTGGCCAAAATCGAAGAACTCGCCGCCGTGCGCGTGAACCTAAACCTGCTGACGGACAAATCCGTGATGAAACTTGCCGAATCCCTCTCCCTAATTCAGAGGAATGTGAAGGAGAATAAAATGATGAACAGAATTCACAGAGCATCAAAGCAAATGAACAAGCTGACCGACAAGGATGTGCGGTGCGGATCATATATCTGCCGCCTGCAACTGTCGCGTCAATCCACTGTGTTGGAAACAGGCCGGAGGACAGGGCAACGGCCTTGCTGCGGGAATTTATGCAAAAAACGGACTTAGCGAAACGCAAACCTGATTTTCGGCATTACGGGTTCAACCACCCGAATGGATCGAACGAAGACGATCACGGTTATGAGCATTGGGTAACAATACCGGAAAACATGACGGTGGAAGCGCCGTTTCAAAAGAAAGCGTATGCCGGCGGGCTATATGCGGCGCATACCGTCACGTTCGGCGAATTTGAAAAATGGCATTGGCTTTGGGCATGGGTGGAAGCCAGCGACAAATTCATGCTCAACCTTGGCGACCCCGAATGTATGGACGGTCTTTTGGAGGAGCATTTTAACTATTTTAATCAGTATCACTTAAAGAACTTCGATAAAAACAGATTCCAGATGGATTTGCTGATACCGATTAAAGAAAAAGAATAAAAGCCGGCCTTATGATTTCACCCGTCCTCACCTGCGGTGCGCATTTCGCGCATTGCAGGTTTTTCTTATCTATCCCCGGCGATTTGCCGTATCCACATTTCAGAATCCTGCTTTTTCACGGCGCGAAGTGAAACCGGATGTAGTGAATGCCTATCTCATTTCCAAATATTTGGATTGCATCATCAACATCCTGTTTTGCTCTTTTAGCGGTCAGATTTCCAAAGAAGTACGATAAAGCTGCCGTTTCGCCGGCTTCTCGCGCCCGCCTCCCCTTGCATCACCCGAAAAAAGGGCGTATAATATAGAGGAATAGAAGAAAAATAAAATTGGGCTCACTGCGCTGTCTGCATGTGAAAGGAAGATTATCTTGGGCGGAGATTTACATTGTCATACCAGGCTTTCAGATGGTTCTCTCGGCATTGAGGACCTAATTCTACTTGCCAAAAAGTTAAAGATCGAAACCATTGCCATCACAGACCATGATTGCCTTGCCGGAACGGTGCGCGGTAAAGTCATCGGTGAGCGGCATGGTGTTCAGGTGATCCCGGGAGTGGAAATTTCCTGCGTTGACCCAAAGCGGGAGCGCAGAGCGCATTTGCTCTGCTATCTCAGCGACAGCCCGGATCGCTTAGAAGGGCTATGCCGCCGGAACTCCCTTTCACGCAGAAAAGCGGGGCAGTATATGATTTTGAAAGCAGCCAAACGCTTCCCCATTACGCCAGAATTTGTGTTAAAATGCGCCTCGGGCTCCACCAATATTTTTAAGCAGCACATCGCGCACGCTCTGATGGAATGCGGCTATACGCACACGATTTTTGGGGAGCTTTATCACGATTTATTTTCCTCCAACAGCCCAAATTGCATCAGCGTTGAGCCCTCCTTTCCAGATGTACGCGAAGTGCTGGCGGCAGTTCACGAGGCCGGCGGCATCGCCGTGCTGGCCCACCCTGCCTTTTATGACAGCTTTGACCTTTTGGATGAGCTAATTGGGCTTGGGCTGGATGGCGTAGAGGTTTGGCATCCAACAGCAAACGAAGAAACGGTCAGCCGCCTTCAGCGCACAGCGCGTGAGCATCATCTGCTAATGACCGGCGGCAGCGACTTTCACGGCATGTATAATTCCCGCCTGACAAAGCTTGGCGAGTGCCTCACTCCTGACGAACAAATCACGGAGCTGCTTAACTATAAGGCAAAACAACGCCGCCTGCAAAAGAAAGCGGCTATTTCGGCGGAAAAAGCAGTTTAATCCCCATTTTTGAGGGGATCTTGTGCAAACTTCATCTCTGCGAAAGGCAGGAACACGATCATGAACACATTTGATGACAGTGACATGAAAATATTTGGCGTGAAGGAAGAGCCGGATTCTACTGACGGAGCCGAGGTGCAGGCGCTGGCAGAAGAAATGAAACGGCAGAGGCTCAACGGCAACTCAGAGCGTGCCAAGCAGCTTGGAATCCGCATGGCTGCTCTTGCCCCGGATTCCGCAGATGCGGATAGCCTCGACCTTTCCCGCCTGCTGGGCGATCCCCTCCCTGCCCCCGATATTATGTGCCAAATCCGCATTCTTCTGATCTTTATCGCAGAATCCTGTTTGCACCTGTATACCCCCACGCCTTTGCTTGCCACCACTGCGGCCAATGCGCTGTACGATAAGCTGATTGAGGATGATCCGGGTTTTTACGATACGATCTCCAATGGAGCTGCGTTCAGCTTTTATTATCTCGCCCTGCGCCATAGTGGGAAGGCGGATGAAAACATTGGCGCTACGTTTGCCATGCTGTGCGGGGCGGAGGAAGATCAGGCTTTGGCCGATCTAGGCGCGCGTGTTTATCAATATGTCACGCGAAAAATTCGCGGGCTCATCGGTGAAATTCAGTTTGCTGAGGTTTGTTAAGCCATTGCAATGCAACTGTTTGTACAACAGGGCATGTGGAAACGCTTTCGTTTCCACATGCCCTGTTATTCTTCTATCAACGTTGAAAAAGGGCGAGTTGCAAAACGTTCATTGCGGAAATTCGTCATGAGAAAAGCCGTTGGGTTCGGGCGCACAAAAGTGACGAATCATCCGCCTGAACCGGCAGCTATATGCAGCATTGCCTATGATGAAAGCAATTTATAAATACAAATATAAAAATGGTCCCCAAAAAACTTCTCAATTGCCTTTGCGCCTTTTGGCCAATCGGTGATTCTTTTTCGACAAACTGAGGGATATTGCAAAACACAAGGCATTTTGCAATATCCCCCTTTATATGCACTTAGGAAAGAGCTCAGGCCTCCAGCTCTACATCCGGCGCCTGCGCATTGGGATCCGCTTCGCCATGGCGCACCTGCGTCATGCACAGGAAGGCAAGAGCGAACGCAATCGGGCAGTAAATAAAGAGCGACCAATAACTCGTCGAGCCACAGAGCGTACCGCACAGGATCGGGCCGACGATAGAGGCGGAGAAGGTGGCTGTGTAATAATATCCGGTGAAGGTGCCCACCTGCTCAGGCGTGCCGATATCCAGAACAACGGGCAGCGTATTGATATTGACAAGCGCCACGCAAGCGCCGCCGCCAATGAGCGCAATAAAGATCATCACCTTCTGGAAGCTGGGCATCTCCTTAGTCAAGAAGAACAGGGTAAACAGCAGCAGCGCCCCGCCCAAACCAATCAGAATCGTTTTCTTTCGGCCGATCTTTTGGCCCAGCTTTCCGGCAGGAATTGCAAAAATCATCAATGAGAGCGCAAACACACCCATCAGGATCGTTGCCGTTGCCGTGTCAATACCAAGCTCTTTTTTCGCAAAGAGCGTAAAGAAGGTTTGAATAGTATCAGAGCCGTTGAAGAGGAAGAACAGCGTCAACAGCATGAAAACTAGGCTGCGTTTTTTCTCCTTCGGCAGTTTCAAATCCTTCAGCTTTTGTTTTTCTTCCCTTTTGGCTTCTGCCGCCATGTTTGCCTCGGCCGTTTTTTTCAGGCGGCTATCCGGCTCCTTGACGGTGAGCATGACCACCAGCAGGCAGATCAGCATGACAACCGCCGTAAAGATAAACACATAGGGGCGCTCTGCATCCGTTGCAGGCTTTGAGCCCATAAAAAGCGTCATAATGGCAATCACGATCATGCCGCTGCCCATGCCGAGCAGGGTGCCGAGGCCACCCATCAAATTGATCACGGCATTGCCCTCGCTGCGCAGGGAAGGCGGCGTCAAATCGGGCATTAACGCGACCACCGGAGAGCGCCAAAGCGACATAATCAGGTTAAAGCAGATCACGCACAGCATCAGCGTCCAGATATACGGCATGCGCGGGATCAGGATGAAAAACAACGCCGCGGCCGGAATACCAAACAGCAGGTACGGCCTGCGCTTACCCAAACGGCTGTGCGTCCGGTCGGAAATTTTGCCGAACAGCGGCTGAAAAATAACGCCGAACACATTATCGATGACCATGATCGCACCGATCAAGCCGCCCACAACACCCGCGCCAACAACATCCGTGCCGCCGAACAGTGTGGCAAGCCACGGCAGTTTTTCCGCAATGCCCGCCACTGTTGGGGAGGCGGACAGCATTTCGTCCAAAATCGGCGGAACATAGGCATTGTAAACCGACCAGGCAATCGAGCTCGCCATAAAACCGAATCCGATCAGGAACGTCAGCTTATAGTTGAGCTTCATTTTTTTCTGCTCTGCCATTACCATTCTTCCTTTGCATCTAAATTGAAAGCAGTGTGCTTCCGATGGGGGATAAAACCTGCATCTAGTATAGCAATTTTTTGTAGGTATTGCAACGGATTATTTTGTATCAATATTAAATTTTTGTTAGATATTGAAGAGAACCCTTTCCCTTCAAGATAAAAAGGGAGCGGCGCGCGCCGCTCCCGCCATTCACAAAATCTGTTATTCTACCTTTGCGCCGTCTGAAGCAATCATTTTCCCTGTAATCACAATATGAAACGGCGTGCCTCTGACCTCCAAACGATAGGCCTGCCCTTCCAGAAGGCCTTGAAAACGAACCTTCATTTCATCGCCATCCGGCCCTTCCACAATTGTCCCGGCAAAGCGTTTTCCATCGGGGGAAACAGCGGTGACGGAAAGATCCTCCCGCCACGCAAAATCCTCCGTGAATTCGATCTCCACGTAATCCCCTTCCGCCTTGTATTCCGTGCGGTCGAATACAGGCAATTCCGCCTCGCGGACGATAAAATCGCCATAGAGCGTTTCCGCGCCCTTCTTCCCCTGCACATGCAAGAGCGCCACACTGATGATCTCACCAAGCGGTAAATCCGCCGCCTCAAGGTACCAGTAGCCACTCTCATAGCCTGCTATTTTACAAGCTATCGCATTTCCCTCGCGCGTGAGAAAGATGGCGCGCTCCGCGCCGGTTCTTCCGGTTTCTTCTGCGCCGTCGAAGCGGATGCGAAATTGTCCGCCCGCTAGGCGCTCCAGCTTTTCACGATCCTCCGTCTCCTCAAAACGCGCATAACGACCCTTTTGATTGCAAAAATTCGCCGTGAAAGAGCGTTCCACGCCCTGTGCATCTATCATACCAGTCACGCGCACCGTACAGGCTTCCCCCGCTGCCAAACCATCCGCCACAATGGAAAAGCGGTCATCCTTCACTTCGACGAGGCGCGGGGTGATGGCCTCTCCCCCCGCAGGGGTGATGGCAATGGATTCCCTCCCGGTCAGCGTGAAATCCTGTGTAAACCGCAGCTCAATATTGCCGTTTTTGTGCACACGCACGCCCATCAAATCGAGAAAATCCTCCCCCAGGCCCGCCTTTTGATAGGCCTCCTCCAGCTCTAGCCCCTGCGCTACGAGAGAATCAATATAGGCGCGCATCTGTTGGGTGGAATCAAAGGAATGCTTTTTGACGGATACGTTCGGCTGAACCCCCTGCTCTTCAAAAACCTGGCTGGCCGTGTTTACCATCTCCTGCTCCAACTGATCCGTCCTCTGCCCTGTTGCCCCGGCCACAGCAATGAGCACATCGCGCCCCTCTTCGGATAGATAGCCATCCGCAATCGCTTGGTTAAGAATCGCCCGCAGCGTCTCCTGTGCGCTGCTGTTTTCGCTCTCCGTCTTGCGGAGCAGTTCCTTGCCATCCTCATTCACGCCGATAAGCCCCACCACGCGCCCCAGGCGGTTAAGCTCAATGCGCACAACCGGATTAATCGCAATTTCCACGCTTGCATCTGCCGTTGAAAGCACACGGTAGCCCTGCTGCACGCCGATGAGCAGCAACAGGCAGGCAGCAATCGCAACAGTCCACCTCCTGACGCGCCGCATTACTACGATACGGCTGCGCCCTCGCACTGTTTCCGCTTTACTCTCCGGCTTCTCTTCAGCAAGCTCTAAGCAGGCGGCATCCAGCTCCATGCCGGCCACCCATCCGGGCTGCGCAGGCACTGTTCGGAATTCGCCGTCCGCTGTAAGCAGGGCCGCGCATCCTTCGTTTATCTCCAAAATTAAAAATCGATTCACAGCCCTTCCCCTCCTTCCGTGCTGTCCAGCCGAATATATTCCCGGATAAATGGGTAATCCCCGCTGTGCACCAGCACTGCCGCCACAAGATACCTGCGGTGATCCTCCAGCACCTTGGGCTTCATTCCCAGCCTTTTGGCGAGCGCCTTGATTGGCACTTTCTTTTTGCGGCGGAACGCCTCCAGCATCTCCTCATCCTGCAACAGCATGCGCACCGCCTCTTTGCACGCTTTTCGCGTGGAAGCATGGCGCGGGGTTGCGGCAGACAAATCTTGGAATGAGAGCGACCATTCCCGCAGCTCCTGCGTCAGCAGCAGGATTTCTTCCCGCCGGGCTTCCTGCTCGCTTTGCAGATCGTAGGTATGCCGTGATACCACATCGATCAGGCTCCGGCTCTCCTCATCCTCTTGATCCAGAAGGGGCAGCTCCGGGTGCGCCGTATCCTGCCGGATGCAATCAATCACCCGCCGGGAAATGAGCAGCTTTGCAAAGGAGAGAAAACTTCCCTTCCCCGGCTCAAAGGTACGCACCGCCTGTGCAAAGGCCAACATACCGGCCTGCACATAATCCTCTTCGGCCTTCGGGCTATTTGTCAGCACGGCTGATAGGATAAATGGGCGGTATTCCCTGAGCAGATCGTTCATCTCCCCATCGGAAGATTTTGCGATCAGCACCCGATCTGCAAGCGTTTGCCCCATAGGCGGCGCCTCCTGTCTATTCAAACTCCGTTGTTGATCAAAGCTTACTGGCCCATTATACAGGAAAACGCCGCGTTTGAAAACGGGCTTTGGCCGCATACTTTCTTTTGATATCGTTCGGAGCAGACGCGCCGGATTTGGGGGTCCTACATTTTTTATTTTGATTTTAAGCGTTTGGTATGCCGCGCCGGTTTGACAACCCCAATAAAGTGTGCTATTCTAGGCTCAGCCAAAATAACAAAAACAGGGGAGCCGCCAGCGGCTGAGAGGAAGGCATGCCTTCGACCCTCGAACCTGATCTGGATCATGCCAGCGTAGGGAGTTATAGAGAGCCGTTTTTTCACTCCCGCTGTTACACAGCGGGTTTTTGTTTTATTTGGCTGCCTTTCGGCAATGGAAAGCATGAGGCTGGAAGGCAACGGATTCCAACCAAGAAACAGGAGGAAAAGCAAATGAATGCAAGCGTAGCCATTCAGGTTCTGCCCAGCGTGGAGGGCGAAGACGTCATCCGGATTGTTGACGAGGTGATTGCCTACATCAAATCAAGCGGCCTTAACACCTATGTCAGCCCTTTTGAAACCACAATTGAGGGCGATTACGACCAGCTCATGGAAATTGTGAAGGAATGCCAGCTTATCTGCATCCGCGCGGGCGCGCCAAGCGTAATGTCCTATGTGAAGATCAATTACAAGCCGGACGGAGTGTGGACCATTGAGAAAAAAGTTAAAAAGCATCACGAATAAGCTCTACTCCGTTTTAGGCATTGCGATCATCCTGCTGCTCTGGCAGGCGCTGTGCTCCTTTGGCATTGTGGCCGATTATATGCTGCCGTCCCCCCTAGCTGTCTGCCGGGCGTTTGCCGGGTCCTTTTCCATCTTGATGGGGCATGCGAAAACTTCACTGATCGAAGCGCTGCTCGGCCTTGTGATCGGTGTTGTGCTGGCCTTTGTGATCGCGGTGGTGATGGATCGCTTTCACGTCGTTTATAAAATGACCTATCCGCTGCTTGTCATCACGCAGGCGATCCCTGCGGTTGCAATCGCCCCGCTTTTGGTGCTGTGGCTCGGCTACGATATGACGCCGAAGGTGGTTCTGGTGATCATCGTCTGCTTTTTCCCTGTGGCGGTCGGATTATTGGATGGGCTGCGGGCCGCAGATGCAGATCAGATCAGCCTTCTGCGCGCGATGGGGGCGAACCGGGCGCAAATCTTTTGGCATATCAAGCTGCCGGGCGCAATGCCAAGCTTTTTTTCCGGGCTAAAAATTTCCGTATCCTTCTCCATCGTGGGGGCGGTCATAGCGGAATGGCTCGGCGGCAGCAGCGGGCTTGGCGTATATATGACCCGTGCGCGCAAGTCCTTCGCGTATAGCGATATGTTCGCCGTGATCTTTCTGGTCGTCGCAATCAGCCTGCTGCTGATCGGGCTGACCAACCTGCTGGAAAAAAAGACGACGCCCTGGCGGCAGATCAAGAAAACATAGCAAAGCCGCTATTTAGCACATAAAAAGGAGAATGAGATTAATGAAGTTAATAAAACGCATTTTAGCGCTTGTGATGGCCGTTGCCTGTATCCTGGCCGCTTTTGCCGGATGCACAAAGGACGAAAAAGCCCCGGGCGCACAGGAAAAAGCAAAAATCACCGTTGTGCTGGACTGGACGCCCAATACCAACCACACCGGCCTCTACGTTGCCCAGAAAAATGGTTACTTTGCGGATAACGGCCTAGAGATTACCATTGAGCAGCCGCCTGAGGATGGCGCGGAAGCGCTCGTTGCTTCCGGCAAAGCGCAGTTCGGCGTGAGCTTTCAGGAGAATGTGGCCAGCGCACTGACCGCTGATTCTCCGCTGCCCATCACCGCTGTTGCGGCGCTGATTCAGCACAACACCTCCGGCATCATCTCTCTGAAGAAAAATAACATCACCTCCCCGAAGGATATGGCGGGGCACTCCTATGCCTCTTGGAACACGCCGATCGAGAAAGCGATCCTCAAGGACGTCATTGAGAAGGACGGCGGCGATTTCAGCAAGGTCAAGATGATCTACAACTCCGCTACAGACGTTGTCACCGCCCTGCAGACGAATATCGACACCGTTTGGATCTATTACGCATGGGACGGCATCGCAACCGAGGTCAAGGGGCTGGAAACCAATTACTTCGCCTTTAAGGATATCAACCCTGCCCTCGATTTCTACACACCCCTCCTGATTGCGAACGACAGCTTCCTCAAGGAGCACCCCGATCAGGCCAAAGCATTCCTGAAGGCCGCCCGCCTGGGGTATGAATACAGCATTGAGCACCCGGAAGAGGCCGCCGCCATCCTGTGCGAATACGCGCCGGAGACAGACAAAGAGATCGCCGTGGCCAGCCAGAAATACCTGGCCTCGCAGTATAAAGCCGAGGTGGAGCGCTGGGGCGAATTTGACCAGAAGCGCTGGGATACTTTCTATGACTGGCTGTATGAAAACAAGGTGATTGCCAAAGAGATTCCGGATGGCAAAGGCTTCACCAACGATTATTTGAACTGACAAACCCCATCGTGAACGGAAATGAGGCACTGAAATGGACCGGCTGCGGGCAGAACACATTACAAAAAGCTTTGATGGCACCACGATCATCCAGGATGTCAGCCTGACGCTGCATGAGGATGAGCTGATCTGCCTGCTGGGCGTCAGCGGCGTGGGGAAAAGCACGTTTTTCAACGTCCTCTCCGGCCTCGTCGTGCCGGACAGCGGCCGCGTTCTGCTGGGCGAGGAAGAGATCACGGGCCAGACGGGCCGCATCAGCTACATGCAGCAAAAGGATTTGCTCCTGCCGCACAAGCGGATTGTGGATAATATCGCCCTCCCGCTCGTGCTCAAAGGGGTGCCGCGCAAACAGGCGCGGCAGCAGGTCAGCTCCGGCCTTGCAGAATTCGGTCTGGAAGGGACGGAGCGCAAATATCCCGGCCAGCTCTCGGGCGGCATGCGGCAGCGCGCGGCGCTGTACCGCACCTATCTCTTCAACAGCGAGGTAGCCCTGCTGGACGAGCCCTTCAGCGCGGTGGACGCAATTACAAAATCGCAGCTTCATCTATGGTATTTGGAGATGATGAGCAGCCTGCATATGTCGGCTATATTCATCACGCACGATATTGATGAAGCGATTTTCCTCTCCGACCGCATTTATATCATGTCCGGCGCGCCGGGGCGGATCACGCAGGAGCTGACGATCCGGCATCCACGCCCGCGCACAACGCGCTTTACAGCTTCACAGGAGTTTATGGAGTATAAGCGGCAGATTTTAGACGCGCTAAAAATCCAATAGCATATTGCACCAGTTTTCATGGATCCAACACCATCAGCGGGGATGCTTCGATATGGGGGCATCCCCGCCATCCGTTTTACTGCATGAATGCGAAAAGAAAGCGTATTCCCGCCGTCTGCCGCTTCCTCTCTGCCCATCTCTCAACATCCAATTCCCCTGCATATGCTTGATGACGCTTTCGGCATTGATTTCCGCGCAAAATCGGCTATAATAGATATATTGGCCTTTTGCCGTTTCAGAGCGCGGAAAAAGCCATAACGCGGTAAATTACCAAGTAGGGAGTTTTGATTGATGAATGGCTATTACCCGCCTCCCCCCTATGGATACAATTACGATCCGGCCGGCTTTCAGCCGTCTCCTTCCCCGGCGGCACAACAGAACAAAAAGGCGTTGCGCTCATTGAGCATCTTTGCAGGGATCGGCCTGCTCGGCTTTATGCTGATGCAGCAGATTTTCTCTGCAATTTTGATGATTTTCGGGCTGGCCGACCTCTACCAAAACGATGCTCTGTTCCAGGATGCCTATGGGATTCTGTTTTCCATCTTTTGCGTGGGGCTGCCGTTCCTGGCGGTCTATTTTCTTCTCGCTCTGCGTCGGCAGGCGCCTGATATTCCGCTGAACGCGCCCAAGAATAAATGGCGTGCCATCCTGCTGGCGCTCATTGGGCTGCTCGTCTGCATGGCGGGAAATTATGCGACAAACGGCCTGATTCTCTTTTTCAATCTCTTTGGCATTGAACTGAGCGCGCCGGAGGTGCAGGCGCCGGCAAGCGTTTGGGGCTGTGTTCTCCTATTTGTGCAGAGCGCTGTTGTGCCCGCAGTTGTGGAGGAATTCGCCATGCGGGGCGTTGTGATGCAGCCTTTGCGAAAATATGGGGATTGGTTTGCCATACTAACCTCTGCCTTCGTGTTTGCGCTGATGCATGGGAACCTGGTGCAGGCCCCCTTCGCCTTCATCGCCGGCATCGGCCTGGGCTATGCTGTCATTGCGAGCGGTTCCCTCTGGACAGGGATTCTGATCCATCTGCTTAACAATTCCATCAGCGTCATTCAAACGATTGCAATCGCCTATCTCCCAGAGGGAAAAGCGGCAATTGTTTCCGCTATTCTGATCGGTGTGGTAATCGCGGCCGGTGCAGCCGCATTGCTCGTCTATTTGGTGAAGAAAGAAATGCGGTTTGTGCTTCCTCTTTCCAGCGTGCCGCTTTGCATATATAATGTTGGAGCGCAGTATACATGACAGAATCGGACCGGCCGTGCCAGACGGTCTGGAATACTGGGAAAGGAAAGCGCAGTTATGGACATTTTCTCCGTCTTTACCCTCTGCGGCGGC
>ERZ779880.486-NODE-486-length-50083-cov-11.235828_pt1 | contig 50083 bp, 38 predicted proteins | sample MGYA00511555_ERZ779880 | MGnify/ENA primary metagenome ERZ779880 (study PRJEB29588, sample SAMEA2145815) | human gut metagenome | biome: human gut; feature: human-associated habitat; material: faeces | place: Denmark | collected 2008/2010 ... | reverse complement strand
CCCTGCTGGATGCCGGAAGACGTGAAGAGGCCTGGGAAGGATGTCTCCAGTACGTGCTGGATAATACCGCCGCCGTGCGTTCCTGGCTGGGTTCCGACGCTTTTCCTGGCGTTGAATTCATCCTGCGGGATCATTATTTCAATTCCGGGAGCAGGAATACCGGGAAGATTTTGCAGCGCGCGCTGAATGTCCACGGAGCCGGTCTCACGGTGGACGGGATTCCGGGAAAACAAACCCGTCAGATGCTGCAAACCGTTCTCGCCCGGACTGGAGAGTCCGCGTTTCTTTCCACTCTCCATGAACAGCGCAAGTCATTTTACCATTCTTGCAAACAGTTTCCCGTGTTCGGCACAGGCTGGCGGAACCGCAGCAATGAGGCGTACCGGTTCGCACAATCCCTGGTTTAGGGGGAACCTGCAAAAAAACTCCCGGAAAAGGAGGGCAGGAGAATTCAACCATCGTTGCGGCAACCTGCTTCCATGACATCCGGGCAAGGAAAAGCCTCCGTGCGGACATCCGCACGGAGGCTTCCTTTTCATCAACAGGATCAGGAAAACGCCCCGCCTCCCACAAACGCTCCCAGCAGACGGCAGAACCGGGAAGCAGGCAATTTTACCAATCTACCGTCCCCCCGCTTGCCATGCTGGGTCAGAATCCAGGGCAGGGAAAGAATCTCCCGTTCATAAGCCAGCAACTCCCGTACATCTCCCGCCAGGAAATGGAGATGCCAGGCATCACACCGGCCCGGTTCAAACCGGAATCGGACATCGACAATCTTTCCGAAAGGAGCGGAGGAATCCACCCTGCGCGCCATCAGGACAAGTTTGGGAGTACGGATATAGACATCCTGGAAGCGTCCGTCCTCCTCCATTTCCTCCACCTTCCGGCCTGCAGCCAAATAATAGGAGGCGGCGGCAAATAAAGCGTTCATAACCAGATTTTATGCCATCACATCCGCCCTGGGCGCTGAATTGATCCCCCCGGAACGGCTCCTGAAAAGCCGTTTTTCCTGAAAACGCCGGGGCAAAAGATTGGACGGCGCCTAGTCACTTGCCCTGCCGGACTTTCCGGATAACCGGAGGGATCTCCGTTTTCGGCTGTTTCTGGAAGTAGGACAGATGCCCCGGTTCCAGCACCAGGCAGGAGCCGTCCCCGCATATCCGCGCCCGCTCCGCAGTCACGTCTACGGTATGCCCGCAGCCGGAGAGGAGGGAGGACGCCGCATAAGCCGCTCCGGCCAGAACCACCCACAAGAGCCGTTCCCACCAGGTCAGTCCGGGGCGGGTTCCGCTTTTTTCATAAGCGTCTTTCATGCCCTGTTTTCCTGCTTCCAGAGCTGCTTTCTTTTGTTCTTCCGTCAAATTGAGTTTCATTTGAAAGAGGGGGTGAGAGGTTCCAGGAATTCTCGCGCGTATTGCGCCGCAACGACTCCGCGGGAGAAAACGGCGTCACGGCCGGACTGTTGATTGCTATTCATTTTGTTCATTTTTTTGTTCATTTCCCGGAAACGGGCCTTTGCCGGAATGGGGCCGGCCCAACGGCATCAGGCCGCTCCCGGACGCAAACCATCCTTGCCCTCCCCCTGGGACGGGAGCAACACGCCTGACACGTCCGGGAACAGGAAATATTCCGCCAGATGCAAACGCCGGAATTTCCGCCGCGGATAATAAAATACCCTGTTGAAAACGGAACCGGTTCATGCTAGTCTCTTCCCTGCTATGGCAAAACCGGCTCTGGGGAAAGGCTTTGACGCCCTTATCAATCAAAATCTGTCTCGTGAATCCTTGGCGGCTCCCCAGGCGGGAGACGTTGTGCATCAGCTATCCCATGCCGCCATTATTCCCAGCTCCCTGCAGCCGCGCGCCATCTTCACGCCGGAGCAGCTGGCGGAACTTGTAGATTCCATCAAGGAACACGGCATTATCCAGCCTCTGATCGTCCGTGAAACGCAAAGCGGCAAATATGAACTGATTGCCGGAGAAAGGCGCTGGCGCGCCTCCGGCATCCTGGGGCTGTCCACCGTGCCCGCCATCATCCGGGAGGCTTCCGACAAGGACGTGCTGGAACTGGCCCTGATTGAAAACCTCCAGCGGGAAAACCTCAGCCCGCTGGAAGAAGCCGCCGGCTACATGCGCCTGAAAACGGAGTTCCGCATGAAACAGGGAGACATCGCCAAACGCGTAGGCAAATCCCGCGCCGCCGTGGCCAACAGCATGCGGCTGCTCGATTTGCCCCAGCCGGTTCAGGACATGCTGGGCAATACCTTTATCAGCGTAGGGCATGCCAAGGTGCTTCTCTCTCTTAAAAACAAGGATCAGCAAATCCAGCTTGGGCGCGACATCGTCAACAAGGGCTACACCGTCCGCCAGACGGAAAAAGCCATTCAGAAGATTCTCAACCCGCCGGAGCCGGCTCCCGCTAAAAAGCCGTCCTCCCCTCAGTACAAAAAAATTTCCGGCATTCTCGCCAAACAATTCGGAACTCCGGTGAACATCTCCGGCCAGGGTAGCCGGGGTTCCATCGAAATCACCTTCTCCAGCAAAGCGGAATTCATCCGCATTCTTGAGCTTCTGGGCCAGGACGAATGGCCTGATTCCAAATAAATTTCCTTCCCCCTTTTTTCATGACGCCCCGCATCGGACTTATCCTGTTTACGGCCCTGCTGATGCAGTGCGAAAATCCCGTAAAAACGCCCCTGCCCGGCGCGGAAACCATTCCCGCGCAGATCCGGCAGACGGACTGTTTCAATGGAGGAAATGCTCTGTTCCACGCCGCGCGGATAACGGAAATGGGGAACCGAGCTTCAGGCACCCCCGGCTACCGCAGGCAGATGGACTACCTGAAGGAGGAACTGGCCAAATACGGCTGGACCTGCCGGGAACAGGCTTTTGAGAAGGAAACGCCCCAGGGTCCCGTCCGCTTCGTCAACCTGAGGGCCCGTTTTGGCAAGACGCCCAACTTCCTGGATCCGGTGCGGGGTCTGCTGACCTGCCACATTGACACCAAGCAGGGCATTGACGGATTCACCGGAGCCAATGACGGGGCCTCGGGAGCTGCGGCCATTCTGGAAACAGCCCGCATTCTGTCCGGAGAACCCGCACGCGCCGGAAAGTTGGAGCTTGTGTTTTTTGACGGGGAAGAAAGTTTTGCGGAACATATGGACAGCGACGACGGGCTGTACGGTTCCAGGCATTACGCCTCCGCCATGCAACAGCCGCTCCCCAAATGGATGATCAATCTGGACATGGTGGGGCGGCAGGGTAAAAAGATACGCATCCCGTCCATGACGCCCCAATCCATGTACCGGGTTTATTCCCGCGCCATCCGTGACCTGGGTTATTCCACGGAGGAATGGGGGGTATCCGGCTATGCCATCCTGGATGACCACGTTCCCTTCATGGAACGCGGCGTGGATACGCTGAACCTGATTGACGACTTCCAGGACGGCAACTGGTGGCACACTTCCAAAGACAACATCGGCATTCTGGGAGAAAAATCCTTCCAGCAAACCGGGGAAATGACCCTTCATATCCTCCGGCAACTGCTGCCTGACCAGCCCGCCACCTGACCAGACAGCTCTGACCCTCCAATTATCCCTATCCCGCCATGTCCTTCAACTCTCCCTGGCTGCTGTGGGCTCTCTTTGCAGCCTCCATTCCCATCATCATCCACCTGGTCAACCGGTGGCGGCATCGTTCCATCCCCTGGGCGGCCATGGAATTTCTGCTTCGGGCGGCCAGGGAAACACGCGGAACGAAAAAACTGCTGCACTACCTGATTCTGGCGCTGCGCGTGATGGCCGCAGCTGCACTGGTAACGGCTTTTGCGCGGCCCCTGCTTGGAAGCTTCTTCGGCTGGGGAAGCTCCGGCTTGAACGAAGTCCTGCTGGTTCTGGATCGTTCCGCCTCCATGGATGCCCGTCCGGACAAAACCAGCTCCCTGCGGGATGCCATCCCCCCTCTGGTGGAATCCACTTTCGCGCAGCTCGGCCACTGCCGCCTTTCCCTGCTTGATTCCGCCACCGGAACCGTTACCCAGATTCCCGCTCCGGAAGCCCTGGCGGACCTGACTGTAAGCAAGACGACGGATGGCGGCGCAGATATTCCGTCACTTCTGCAAAAAGCCATCCCGTACCTGGAAGAATCCGGCTCCGGAAAGACGGAAATCTGGATTGCCTCGGACATGCAGGCCTCTTCCTGGAAGCCGGACTCCCCACTCTGGCCCGGTGTGCGCCAGAGGCTGGCCGCTCTGCCTCTGCCCCCCTCCGTCCGCATCATGGCCCTCCGCGACAGGCCGGCAAGCAACCGCGGCATCAGAGTCCGTCAGGCTCAGGTGAACAACGGAAAACTGGTGCTGGACCTGGAAGTGCTGCGCCAGGGGTTCAACCCCAACCAGCCGGAGAATGTGCCGGTGCAACTCTCCGTGGACAACGCCTCCGCCACCTCCACGCTGCAACTGGCAGGGGAAAGCGCCTCCATCCGGAAAGAGATCCCCCTGCCGCAGGGCAAGGAATCCGGCTTCGGCTTCGTTGCGCTGCCTCATGACGACTTCACCAGGGATGACATTTCCTTCTTCACCTTCGCCCCCAGGCCTCTCGCCAACATCCTGATTTTCGGCCCTTCGGGAGAAGTGGGGAAAACCCTTTCCCTGATGTCCGCCCCTCCCGGCCTTACCAACAGGAAAGCCACGATGCCCGGCAATACGCGGGAGGTTCAGTCTCATCTGGCCTCCCAGTCCATGGTCGTCTGGCATGGGCCGCCGCCGCGCGCGGAAATGGAGAAAAAACTCCAGACCTTCATTGAAGAAGGAGGAATAGTCCTCTTCCTGCCTGACGACACGGAACACGGAACACGGCATTCCTTCCTGGGCGTTTCCTGGGGCGCCACGGAGACGGTTGCGCCCGAACAATACTACCGTCTGGAAACGTGGGACCGGCAAAGGGGATTCCTCCGCGACGGTTCCGATCAAACGCCCATCCCCGCCAACCGGCTCCGCGCCGTGCGCAGGAAGCCCCTGCTGGGCAAATACCGTACCCTGGCCTCCTGGGATGACGGCTCCTGCGCCCTGGCCCAGGTCAGGGCCGGGACAGGTTCCGCCCTGTTCCTGGGGACGCTGCCCAGATATTCCTGGTCCAACCTGGCGGACGGCCACCTGCTGCTCCCCCTGCTCCAGCGTATGGCGGACCGGGGGGCGGAACGCTTTTCCACCTCCATTTCCCTCCGGGTGAATGACGCCTCCCTGCCGCAATCCGCCACAGACACCCCCGTGCGCCTGGATAATGCCCAGGGGAGCCGTCCCTCCGGCTCTCCGGCCGATACGGCGGGCGTGTACCGCCTGGGAGCGCAGACCTACGCCGTGAACCGCCCCTGGACGGAAGACATGCCTGACCAGATTACGGATGAAAAACTCCGCCTCCTTCTGCCGGAAGCTTCCATCAATTCCATGCAGAGTGCGGCGGAAGCCCCCTCCCTGGTGCAGGAAGCATGGAAGCTCTTCCTGTTCTTCTCCCTCGCCAGCCTGCTGCTGGAAGCCCTCCTGTGCCTGCCCGGGCAGACGTCCAAACGCCCCTCCCTCACCACCCGCCCATGAACCTGAGCCTCCACCCTACCGCATCAAGCGTCATCCTGACCGTCCTGGTTATGGCGGCCGGCATCTGGATAAGCCATATCGCCTGCAAACGCAACCGCCGGCCGCTGACATTCAAACTGGAAATCCTTCGCCTGGCAATCCTTGGCTTCATCTGCTTCCTGCTCTTCCAGCCGGAATGGGTCATCACCTCCGCCCCGCAGGAAAAACCCAAGGTTTCCATTCTGGAGGACCGCTCCGGCTCCATGGAAACGCAGGATGTGGAAATATCCCCCCAGCATGTCGTCACACGCACGGCCTACGTGCAGGAACTGCTCAAGGGCAACAGTACGGAATCCCTTAACGATACACATGTAGTGGAATACGCTACCTTCAGCGCATCTCCCTCTCCGGACTCCCCGGATTACGCTATGTCCGGTACAGACCTGGCCAAACCGCTGGAGGACGCCATGCAATCCTCCGACAATCTCCGGGCGGTCATCATGTTCACGGACGGCAGCCACAACGCATCATCCTCCGTGCTGACGCAGGCCCAGCGCATGCGCACCAGGGGCATCCCCCTGTTCATCATTCCCGCAGGCAGCCCATCCCCCCTGCCGGACCTGGCCCTCCAGGACGTGAAAGCCCCCACCTACGGCATCATTGGGGAAACAGTGCAAATACCCTTTACCATTAAAAGCACGCTGGGCAAGGAAACGCGCGCCACGCTTGCCATGACTTCCAGGGATACAGGAAAAACCGTCACCCGCACGGTCACTATTCCGGCCCAGGGGGAGGTGTCCGACGCCGTTCTGTGGAAAATAGAAAAAGAAGGGGCGGAAACGCTGGAACTCAAACTCCCCGTCCAGCCCCAGGAACGGATGCACAATAATAACGCCTCCTCCTTCAGCATCTCCGGCAGGAGGGAATCCATCAAAGCGCTGGTCATCGACACCCTGCCGCGCTGGGAATACCGCTTCATCCGGAACGCCCTGTACCGGGATCCCGGCGTGGACGTGCATACCCTGCTCTTTCATCCGGGACTGGAAGAAATGGGGGAAGGCCCCGGGTATCTGGTCAAATTCCCGGACAAGATGGAAGACCTGGCCCGGTATGACGTCATCTTCATCGGAGACGTGGGGCTGGGCTCCAAAGGTTTGACGGCAGAACAGGCCTCCCTGCTCAAAGGCATGGTAAAAAACCAGGCCTGCGGCATCGTCTTCCTTCCCGGCTATCAGGGCAGACAAATGGAACTCCTGAAATCCGAGCTGGGAGACCTGATACCCGTTACATTCCTCAACGCCAAACCGGAGGGGACAACCCAGCCCTCTCCCTCCCCTCTCATCCTGACGCCGGAAGGCCGCGGCTCCCTGCTCACCATGCTGGCGGATACGGAGGATGAAAACGAAGAAGTATGGCGCAATCTGCCGGGCTTCAACTGGTACGCCCCCGTGGAACGGCCCAAAGCGGGAAGCACTGTCCTGGCCGTGCATGCGGCGGATAAGAATGCCTATGGCCGCATTCCCCTTATTGTCACCCAGTCTTACGGCCACGGGAAAGTCCTCTTCATGGGCACGGATTCCGCCTGGCGATGGCGGCGCGGGGTGGAGGACAAATACCATTACCGTTTCTGGAGCCAGGTAGCCCGCTGGATGAGTTACCAGCGCAACATGGCCGCCGGGGAAAGAATACGTCTGATTCCCACCCCGGAACGCCCCCGGCCGGGAGACACGCTGACCGTCACCGCCATGGTTTCCGACAAACTGGGGGCCCCCCTCCAGAATGGAGAGGTTTTCCTGGACATTACGGCTCCGGAAGGGAGCTCCAGCCGCGTGCAAATGGACACGATGGACCATACATGGGGCTCCTTTACCGCCTCCGTCAAAATCAACCGCCCCGGCACCTGGAAACTCACCGCTTCATCTTCTGCGGAACCGGATAAATCCGTTACGCTTTCCGTCATCACCATGAGTGAAACGCTGGAAAAAATCGGCAGCCCCGTCAATACCGCGCTCATGGAGGAAATGGCCTCCATCACACGCGGGCGCATGGTGAAAGCTGAGGAAATACAGCGGCTCATTAAGGAAATCAGGGATCTCCCGGTGCCGCCGCCCATGGAAACGCGCATCCTGCTCTGGTGCAGCCCGTATACGCTCTTCACCCTTCTCCTTCTGCTTACCCTGTTCTGGATAGGGAGAAAACTCAACGGCACCATTTGAACCGCAGGTTTCCCGCATCTGCCCGGCAGTTTTTTTCCCTTCCTTTCCCGTCATTTTTCCGCGGACTTCCCGTCCGCGGCAGCAGAAGCCGGCTGAGAAAATCTCAGCCGCAATCCCATTTTTTTCCAGGCGGCCGCCATTTCCCCCTGTACCTCTTCCGGAGTTTTGCCATCCAGCAAAACAGCACGCGCCTTTCCGCCGCCCTCCGCATCACGGACCTTCAAATAGCTTCTGAGGCGCTCCGCCTTTCCGTTCCCTTCCAGATGGCTCCAGTAAACCATCCATAACAAATCGGCCCAATACTGAAGCTTTCCTTCCCTGGTGGGAACGCCATGCTCCGCGGCGGAATGCGCGGCATCCCTGTCCAGCATGTCCGCCAGGGCCGGCAAAGCCTCTCTGCCCGTGCGGACGGCGCGCGGAACCCTCGTGGCCAGCCTTTCCGGAATCTTCCGGAATACCAGCGCTTCCTTCTCCATGGGAAGAAAAGCCATGTACGCGGAAAAGCCGTCCACCAGCCAGTGATCCCAATCCATGGACTGCGCCGCCCAGTGCGTGACGGCAAAGCGCGGATCCAGTTCATCCGGTTTCAGCAGCCTTCCCTTTTTATCGCGCAACAACAGGGCCGTAAAACTGGTAGGGGAAAACTTGAGATGCCCGTTCCGCAGGCCCGGCGCCCCGTTGAAATCCTCTTCCCGGAAACATACCCTCACCAGATATTTGCGGGAAGGCCGGCGGGCCACCGCCAGATTCAACGGAACAGACGCCAGGGCAGACAGAACGGTTTCAAAGCGCCGGGCCAGGGCCATACGCTCCGCTTCCGGCAGCTTTCCGGGAGACTCTATAATGAAATGATCCGTTTCATACACGCTCAATTCCTCCGTCTCCTGTACGGTTTTTACCAGCAGGAAACCGGGAACGGCCACCCTCTCCGGCCAGGGAGCATCCCAATTCGGCTCCAGAGGAACGTATCGGCTGCCGGAATCTCCCTGCGCAGGAGGGTTCTCCGCCCCTGCATCCGTATCCGGAAGCGTCCCGTCAGACTTTGCCCATTCCAGAATATAGTCCTGATCGGCTCCGGAAAAAATATTCCGGGGAACAGCCACCACGCGCCCGTCCTGAAGCTTCAAATCCACCTCCGCATCACGGACGGCCACCAGCACGGCTACGACGGTAGCGCCCCGGTCATTCGTCCAAATACGCGCCCGGGCGCTTCCAACCAGGCTCAGCCCCGCCAATACGGACAGTATCTTTACAGGTACGGTCATAGGGTTCCCTTTGCCCGCACAAGCTATCACATTGTCCCGCAGACGCAACCCTTTTTCCATCCCCCTCTCTTCCAGAACCTGTTCCTTGAAAAGAATATGGGAAAGGAATCCTCCGCAGCCTGTCCCCCGGAGGGGTTGACACGCTCCGGCAAAACCCATAATCTTAGGGAAGGAAGGAAAAGAAAGCATGCATATCAGCCCCCTCAGAAAAAATATTCCGTTGACTGTCGTCACCCTGGCGGCCCTGGGCATCATGTTTTTCCTGTTCTTCATGCATCCCGCCTCTACGGAAGAATCACTGGAATTCTATGCGCCGGACGGCAACATCGCAGGCTCCTTCCGGGTGGAAATCACGCATGCGCCTTCCAACCCCGCCTATACGGAAGTAACAATCATCCCGGAAGATATGGAATCCTTCCAGCGGTTTTTGACCCAGTTCCGCAATAAACCCGTTACCGCAAAAATTCCTTCCTGCGGCAGCCACATCATTGTTCCGGGCCGGGACATGCAATACGACGGCGTCCTGCGCCTGACCGGACATTGAGAAGGCGGACAGACAAAGGCCCTCTTAAAGTTGTTCCCCTTTTCCCACATCCTTCGCCCACTTCCGGGCCAGGAAGGAGCAGACCATTAACTGGAGCTGGTGGAACACCATGATGGGAATCACCAGCAGTCCGATGGGGGCTCCGGCAAAAATCACGTTCATCATCGGAATGCCGGTAGCCAGGCTCTTTTTGGAGCCGCAGAAAATAATCGCAATGCGGTCCTCGCGGGAAAAATGAAGCCTGCGGGAAAGGAAAGCCGTCAGCCACAGGGCCGCGGCCAGAAGGAGGCCGCAAAAAGCCAGGACCTCCACCAGGGAAAGCCAGGGCAGATTTTTCCATACGCCGTTAATCATCGCATGGCTGAACGCCGTGTAAATAACCAGCCAGATGGTGCTGTGGTCTGTCCAGGAAGTAAGGTTCCGGTGCGCGACCACCCATTTGCCGATCCAACGCTGGGCGAACTGGCCGGCCACAAAAGGCACCAGAATAATATAGCAGATGTTCAGAAAAGTGGAAAAATCCACGCCTCCTTCCCCTCCGCGAGGCCACACCAGCCCCACCAGCAAGGGGGTGAGGAACACCCCCAGCAGGCTGGAAACGGAGGCGGAGCAAATGGCCGCGGCCACATTGCCGCCCGCCATGGAAGTGAACGCTATGCTGGACTGCACGGTGGAAGGCAGCATGCACACGTACAGCATGCCCATGCACAAATCCGGCCCCAGCACACGACTCCACAAGGGCATGCTGACCATGCCCAGCAGGGGGAAAATGACAAAGGTGCTCGCAGCCACCAGCCCCTGAAGGCGCCAGTGCATCAACCCTTCCCATACGGAACGGCGGGAAAGCTTGGCCCCGTACAGGAAAAAAAGCAGAATGATGGCTGCATCGCTCAGGCGGCTGAACACTGTATCCCATACTCCGGAACAGGGAACCAGAATCCCCGCGCCCACACTGACGATGAGGCCGATAGTGAAGCGATCCAATTTGGCAAGGAATCCCGGCATGGAAAAGGGAAAAAGGTCAATGCCGCCTCCGGCGTTCTATTTGAAACGCACAGCATGCTTCTTGCTCAGGCGCAGGACGCTGCCCGGAGCCAGTTCCAAAACGGCGGAGGGATCTGTCATTTTCACATCATTCAACTGGATGGCGCCGGGCGCGAAATGCTCCTTGCGGAGAACACCATTGGATTTTTTCACCTGGAAAACGTTTTCAAACAGGAAGGAAACCAGGGCCAGGGCATTCATGCCGGCAGGCAGGGAGGCAATCTCCACTTCCGGCAAATCCGCGGCGGCCAGGTCCCTCTTGGAAAAACGGGTTTCCCAGTCAGAACGCGCGGCATCCGCAGCGGCGGAATCATGATAGCGGGCCGTGATTTTCCAGGCCAGGAGCTTTTTGGCTTCCATCGGATGCAATCCCATGTCCCGCTTCTCGCCCAGCAGCACCAGATAATAGCGGTCCATCAGTTCGTCACTGGCGCTCATCATCTTGCCGAACATCATCTCCGGCGCCTCATCCACGCCCACGTAATTCCCGTAGGACTTGGACATCTTCCGCACGCCGTCCAGACCTTCCAGAAGAGGCATCGTCATGGCGATCTGCGGCAGCATGCCTTCCTCCTTCTGAAGGTCGCGGCCCACCAGAATGTTGAAAAGCTGGTCCGTCCCGCCCAGTTCCACATCCGCGCGGATTTCCACGGAATCCCAGCCCTGCATAATCGGATACTGCATCTCATGCAGACGTACCTCCCTGCCGCTCTCCACACGGGCCTTGAAATCCTCCCGGGCCAGCATCTGCTGCATGGTCACGCGGGAATTAAGCCTCAGCACTTCCTCATACGTCATCTTGCGGAACCAGTCCCCATTGTACACGATCTCCGTTTTGTCACGGTCCAGAATCTTGAACGCCTGCTTGGTATATGTCTCCGCATTCTCCAGCACCTGTTCACGGGAAAGGGGGGGGCGGGTCACGGAACGTCCGGAGGGGTCGCCGATCGTGGCGGTGAAATCCCCGATGAGCAAAACAGCCTGGTGGCCAAGTTCCTGGAACTGGCGCAATTTCTCAATAGCCACGGTATGGCCCAAATGGATGTCCGGAGCAGTAGGGTCCACGCCCAGCTTCACGCGCAGGGGGCGGCCCAGCTTGAGGCGCTCCTTCAGCTCTTCGCGGCTGATCACGACGGCGGTACCGCCCATCAATATGTCTAATTGCTCATCTATAGTCATTGATCTGGCGCATAGAGTGCCGGGGGCGCCGCGCCTTTTCAAGCCTATATCCTGTGCACGGCTCATCGAACGCGATCAGGGGGGTCCCGCCACCGGTCCCGACAGGAGGAAAAAGGAACGGAAGAACAGGAGCGGATTCCACCCCGGAGAGCGGAATAAACGACACCCCGGTGCAGGATTTTTCCCCGCGCGGCCCTCCCGCCTGTTCCATATCACAAGAATGATACCCGGCCTCCTTCCTGCTGCGGAAGCTCCCCGCAAACTCTACAGAAGCTGGTACAGGCGGGGATAGGAAGCGTGGTTGGCGGTTATGTAATGCGGGCGCGGCTTGGGAACCGGCCTTGTCCGCCCGTGATTCCATCCGTCACGATCATGATGATCATGGCGCGGTGGCCCGGAACGGTAATAATCATGCTCGTGGTGGCGGTGGTGGCAGCCTGCGGCCAGAACGATTGAGGCCGCCGCGGCAAAAACAGGAATGATGTTCATCTTCATCTTTCTTCATGGTAAGACAGCCCGGCGACGGGAATGCGAACGGAAAAAGTCTGTCACCCGAGCAAACGCTCCCTGTTAACGAAGAAAACGGCCCCCAATACACATAAAAACGCCCACAGGTAATCCCACTTCCATTTTTCTCCGATGTAGAACAGGGCGAAAGGAATAAACACGCACAGGGTAATCACCTCCTGCATAATCTTGAGCTGGGCCACGTTAAGCCCGCCCGCACTGCCCAGGCGGTTGGCGGGAATCATGAAGCAATATTCAAAAAACGCCAATCCCCAGCTCATCAAAATAATCATCAGCAGAGGCTTGTCATCCGCCCCGGAACCCTTCTTCAGATGGCCGTACCACGCCCACGTCATAAAAACGTTGGAGACCACCAGCATGGAAATCGTTAACGCAATCTTCATGATTTTTACTTAAAAATATCAATCCCTGGAGGACTTGGGATCCAGGGCGTCCCGTAGTCCGTCCCCTAGGAAATTCAGCGCCAGCAGGGTAGCCGAAAACAGGAGCGCCGGGAACAGAAGCAATTCCGGACTAACCTCCATGCGGTCCGCACCTTCCTTGATCAGCGTTCCCCATGAGGAATTGGGAGCCTTCACCCCCAGCCCCAGAAAGGACAGAACGGCTTCCAGCAGCATGATGCCGGGAACGGCCAGCGTCGTGTACACGATGACGGTTCCGAACAAATTCGGAGCAATATGGCGGAACAGAATTTTCATGTGACCAATGCCCAGGGAGCGGGCGGCTTCCACGAACTCCTGCCCTTTCAGCTCCATCGTCTGCGTGCGGACAATGCGCGCCAGCGTCAGCCAGCCCAAAGCGCCGATGGCGATGAACAGGGGAATCAGCCCGGTCATGGGGCTCACCATTTCCACAGACCAGCCCGTCATGCCGGAAACCCACTGCGTCAGCCTCCGGGCCGGCTCCTCCACGGACAGGGAAAAAATAATCACCAGCACAATGAACGGCAGGGCAAAAAGCACATCCACCAGGCGCATCATCAGGGCGTCCAGCCTGCCTCCGGCATAACCGGAAACCAGTCCGTACGCCACGCCGATCACCAGGGAAACGCCCGTGGCGACCACGCCCACCAGCAGGGAAATGCGGCCGCCGTACAACACGCGCGCCAGCAGGTCCCGCCCAAGCTGGTCCGTGCCGAACCAATGCCCCCAGGAAGGACTTTCCGCAATCCGGGACAAATCCTGCACATTAGGATGCGGAAGCCACGGCAGCAGGGGCCCCAGAAAACAGGCCGCCGCAATCAGCGCCAGCGCCAGCAGGGAAAACATGGCCGCCCGGTTGCGGGAAAGACGCAGAAAGGCGTCTTTCCACAGGGAGGAACCCTGTTCCTCCGTCCTGTTCCATCCTCTTTTTCTCATGATTCCTTTCTCAATCTCGGGTTGAGGGCCATTTGCACCAGGTCCACACCCAGATTGGCCGTGACGATCAGAATACCGTAAAACAGAACAAGGCCCTGGATGAGAAAATAATCCCGGTCCGTTGTCGCGTTCACGAAATGCTGGCCCATACCGGGAACCTGGAAGCAGGTCTCCACCACAAAGGAACCGGTAATCATGGCGGCAAAAGCAGGCCCCAGATAGGAAAGGGCCGGAATCAGGCCGCCTCGCAAAGCGTGCTTCCAAACCGTACGGAAAGGCCCCGCCCCCTTGGCCCGAGCCGTCCGGATGAAATCCTGCCCCAGCACTTCAAGCATGCCGCCGCGCGTCAGGCGCGCCAGATATGCGGCATTCACCAGACCCAGCGTCAAAGCCGGGAGCACCACGCAACCGGGAGAATCCCATCCGGCTACACTCAAGCCGGGCACATGCATGCCCAGAGCCACGCCCAGCACCGGAGCCACGACAAAGGCGGGAATGCAGATGCCGGCCATGGAAACCAGCATCACCCACCAGTCCATCCACCGGTTCTTGTACAGAGCCGCCACGATTCCGGCGGGAATCCCCGCCAGAATGGAAATAGCCATGCCTATGACGCCAAGCTGGAGGGAAACAGGAAATGACTGGCCGATCATATCCGCCACGCTGACGCCTTCCTTCACCAAAGACGGTCCCAGGTCGCCATGCGCCAGCATGTTCCACCAGTAACGCCCGTATTGAACCAGGGAGGGCTGATCCAGCCCGTAACTGGCCTGGAGCTGCTGGAGGACATGCTCCGGCAGCTTCTTTTCCCCCATGAAGGGGTGCCCCGGCAACAGGCGTATCAGGAAAAACGTCACGGTCTCCAGCACCAGCAGGACCAGAAGCCCCTGCCCCAGGCGTTTCAGAATCATCCTGGTCAAGGCGCGGCCTCCTTCCCATGTTCCCGGTCGGCGTCCAGGCTGATATCCTCAAACAAATGGTTGTCCAGCAGCAGGGGACGCCACCCACGCACCTCCGGCCTCTTCAAATAGGACCGTTTGGCCCAATACAGGGGAATCACCGGGGATTCGGAAAGCATCAGCGCTTCCGCACGGGCCAGCAGGGCCATGCGCTTCTCCTGGTCTCCCGTGGCGCGGCTCTCCGCCAGCAGGCGTTCATACTCCGGATGAGACCAGCCCGTATTATTGTTCCCGGAGGCGGAACCCCACAAATCCAGAAAACTGGAAGGGTCCAGATAATCCCCGGACCATGAGGAGGAACTAAAATCATACTGCATGGAATTCTGCGCGAACTTGTAGGCCGTCCACTCACAGGAACGGATATCCACATGAATCCCCAGATGCTTTTTCCACATGCCCTGGATGGCTTCCGCCATCGTCTTCTGAACTTCGCGGGATGTAGTCATCAGCTCCAGCCGGGGAAACCCCTTCCCGCCGGGAAAACCGGCCTGGGCCAGCAGGGAACGCGCTTTCTCCGGATTGAACTCCACCCCATGCGGCGTCTTGTATCCGGCGCCGTCCGGCGTAAAGCCGAAGCACGGCTGGCCGCCGCCGCACACCACATCCCGCACCAGGGCCTCCCGGTCTACCGCCAGGGAAAGGGCCCGCCTGACCCGGGCGTCATCCAGAGGCGCACGCGACGTATTCAGACGGTAAAAAATAGTCACGTAATAATCATCCTGGCAAAAATCATCCCCTCCGCGCTCCCGGGCGTAAGCCGTCATCTCCGGAGGCACGTTGTTGGTGACATGAAGCTTGCCGTTGAAAAACATGCGGGTTTCCGTAAAGCCGTTCACGGTAGGAAGAAAACGGACTCCATTCAGCCGGACGGCGGAAGCGTTCCGGTACCGGGGATTGCGGCGCACCTCCACATAATCATTGAACCGGTGCTCCGCCATGAGAAAAGGGCCGTTCCCTACGGCCGCTCCGGGCCGCGTCCATCCCCCCGTCCTGTCCAGCATGCCTCCGCGGGCTTCCACGGCATGGCGGGGAACCGGGAACCAGGTGCAGTGAAGCAGCAGCAGGGGAAGCTGGGGCATCGGGGAACGCAGCTCCATCTCCAGGGTATAATCATCCGCGGCGCGCACGCCCACGCGGGCTTCCTCCCATAAATCCGGCTTTCCGGCCCGGACATCCTCCAACATCCGCGCCGCAATCTTCCGCGCTCCTTCCTCCGGCATCCCGGCCGGCCACTCCATCAGGGAAGGAGCATCCCGCAGAGCCTCCAGCTCACCGGCTCCCATGCCGTCCAGCCTCTCCCAATCCACCCCGGCCAACACTTTCTCATCCAACCCCTCTTCCCCGGCCAGCCGGGAACCGGGACCGCACAGCAGCAGGCTGCGCCTGTTCCGGTTATAGGCTTCCGCATTCTTCAGCGGATAAAGCATGTCCGCGTACCTCCCGCCAAACCCCGGATGAAGCAGGCGATGATAGGCATAAACGAAATCATGAGCCGTCACAGGAACGCCGTCGCTCCACACGGTTCCCTTCCGCAGGGCAAAACGCCACTTGTCCGCCTCCGGACAGTGCGTCCACGACTCCGCCACAGCGGGATGAAAAACGGCGTCATCCCTGGAATCCCCGCGCAGCAGCCCCTCCATGACGGCATTGATCATCTTGAAATCGGAAACGGAAGTGGCGATGTGGGGGTCAAAACTCTGGGGCTCCGCATTATTGCCCACGATGAGCACCCCAGCCTCCTGCGCCCGTTCCACGCTGGAGCGCGTATCGCATCCGGCGAGCAAAAGCATCACACAGAACATCATGAACAGGCGCATGGTGGGATTCTGTCAGGTTTCCTTCCCATGCGCAAGGCTTCACGTCAAGAAATACGGCGGCAAATCCACAACGGCCGGAGCGCCCGACCAGGAGCGGAAGGCCCCCGGAACCTTTATCCCGCCCGGCTCTCAGTTCTGCGGCTTAACAATATATTTTCTTTCGTACGATCATCATACACATAAAATTTCACGGAAAGAAAGAAGCCCCTTTTCCTTGTTGGTCTTTTATAAAACGGGGGGGTTTATCCTGTTCCCCCGGTTATTCCTCCTCTAAATCTTTCCCATGTTTAAATTCAAACACCGAACATCCCGTATCTTGACCGTACTCGTGGGGATAATCTCCATTCAGGCAGGAAATGCCGTCACCGCCTCGTGGCTCAGACCTTATATTAATGGTGAAGAAATAGTCGGAACTACGCTGGAAAGCCGTTACAGCGCGCCTGACGGAGAATCCGCCAATCCCGTAATCCGGTGGGAAAAAGCAGATGTCCGGGACGGAAAAACCGTAGTGGTTCAGCAGGGCCGTGATGCGGAATCCTACACCCTGACGGACAAGGATGCAGGAAAATATTTCCGGATTATTGTGGGCTGCGGAACCAAAGACGCGGCTGCCAGCCAGTGGATCGGCCCGGTCATCACGGAAAAACAGGCGGAAAGCATCAATAACCGTTTCCATCCCGGCAGGAGCTACCGGGAAAATGTGGACGAGCTTCAAAAAGAACTATCTGAAAAACTCCGAAACGCCGTATACTTTACCGTAAATACGGACAAGCTGCATGGAGCTCCCTGCGCGATGGCCGGAAACAAACGAATCCCTCTGCCCGAAGATATCAGACCTTTCCGGGAAAACGGGAAAATCTATATCAGCCAACCCTTTGTACAGGCCGTTTTCAACAGGGAACTGCCCGATGAAATCATGGAGGAAGCAGCCGGACAGAAAGCTTATGAAATAAATAATGTGGCCAGGGTTCTGCAACTCAACCTCTGGCTGGGAGACAAGGCAAAATCTCCCGTACCAAACTTTCGCATGCAGCCCATGGCGGAAGGGCTGGTGATTCTCTCTCCTGAAAAAGACATCTTCTCTCCAGTAGAAGACCGTGACCTGATTAATGAAGCCGTCAACGGACTCTTCGATTTCAAGGCCGATAATAAACAGTTAAAATGGTTTCGGGATGCCAAATTCGGCTTGTTTGTTCACTGGAACCCTTCTTCCCTGCTGGAACGGGAAATAAGCTGGGAACGCAATGCTGCGCGTCCCAAAGACAGCGCCAGCGGCTATAAAAATACTGTAGACTTTGAGTACGACTCCGCCCACCGCCGCTTCACCCCCAAGCAATATGACCCCAGAAAATGGATGTCCGTCGCCAAAAAAAGCGGTATGAAATATGCCGTGCTGACCACCAAGCACCACGACGGCTTCTCTAACTTCCCCTCCGACTACGACACGTTCACCATTGCCGCCACTCCCTACGGCAAAGACATCGTGGAACAATTCGCGGCGGCAGTTCATGCGGCCGGGCTCAGACTGGGATTTTATTACTCTGGACGAGACTGGTACAATCCCTACTACCTGACCGACCAGCACTACCGCTATCTGGAATACTACTTCGGTCAGGTCAGCGAACTGCTCACCCGCTACGGCCAGGTGGATGTACTCTGGTTCGACAGCCTGGGCAATAGCTCCCTCAACCAGTGGGATCCCCGCACCATGATGCGCCGCATCAAGCAGTACCAGCCGGACATTCTGATCAACAACCGCATGAACAGCACCCGCGGAGGCAATAAGGAACCGCTGCCCGACGACCTGAAAGGGGATTTCCTGACGCCGGAATGCAAGCTAGGCCCCTTCAATACTCAAACGCCCTGGGAAAGCTGCATGACCGTAGCGGATATCCCCGGCACCCGCTGGACGGGCAACTGGTCCTACACCTCCAAGGCAATACCCAAGCCCGTCGAAACCTCTATCAGATTCCTGATCAATAACATTGTCAAGGACGGCAACCTGCTTTACAACATCGGCCCCACTCCACTGGGAACATTTGATCCGAAACAGACTGAAACTTTCCTGTCCATGGGAAAATGGATTGCTCTCTACAGGGAGGCTATTTACAACACCCGCGGAGGCCCCTACAGGGACCAGCCATGGGGAGGCAGCTGCTACAGGACGGATCACAACGGCAAAAAAACCGTTTATCTTCACGTCAGCCCGCTGATTGCCCGACAAGGAAAAGAGCTAAAGGGAAATACCCCCCTGTTCATCAAAGATATCGGGGAAAAATTCACGAGAGCGACCCTCATTGTGGACGGCATCGGAAACGGAAAAGCCGTCAGGCTTGAAAAGGAAGGAAACCAGTACAAAATCACTTTGCCCGAGGGTGTCACCTGGGACAGGTTGGACACCGTCATCAAACTTCAATAACCCAACAGCATGCTATTCCCGCACTCTCTCCTGGACCGGATTTTTAATGCCGGAGAATAGTGTTGCCGCCACACGACACTCTTGCTTAGCCCATATACCCGACCTGACGGAATCGGTAGCGAATCCTGACTTTCATCACTCCCGCAGCAGGATGCGCCGGCAACACGCGCCGCAGGGAAACAGCGGCCTTCATAAGCCACCATGCCTCCTTTCCGTCATCCCTTTTGAGTAACCGGAGAAACAGAGGGAAAGCAAAAACCCCGCAACGGCAGAAAACCGTTGCGGGGCCGATTCCCAAATCAGGGGAAAGGAAAAAGCAGCTTTAATTATTTGCTCTGCGCTTTTTTGGCGGCGTCAATCTGGGCCTTGATCTTATCCTTGTTGGCAAGAACGCCGGCCTTGATGCGAGGGGCCTGCATCCCGACTTCCGTTCCCGGCTTCAATTCGGCCACCTTATCCAGAATCAAAACGGCGCCGTCCACATCACCGGTGGAATTCAGATAGGTTCCGAACTCCATCATCAGCAACTGCTGCTGTGTTTCCGGCAGAAGCTTGTCACGGTCGGGATACGCCTTAACCACCTGAAGGGCTTCCGCAGGCGTCGTCTTGTCCGTCAGCTTGCCGGCAAGATAATTCTGCACGTCCTTCTGTTCCTTTTTAAGCAGGTCAGCATGGGCGTCTGCGGCTTTCAAGCCGGACTTGTCCTCTTTGTCCAGCTTCTTGATTTCCGCTTTCACGTCACCATAAAAATTGTCCACATATTCCTGAGGAGCCAGCTTGAGCACTTCCATCAGAGCGGCAACCTTCGCTTCATCCGTAGCAGCCTTGGCGACATTCGCTTCCGCGGCGCTCAACGCTTCCTTGTTCTTCAGGGCATCCTGCATGGCTTTCATCACATCATCCCCGGAACGCCCCCCGACAAATCCCCCAAAAGGCTTGCCGGAAGCGTCCGCAAACACAACGGTCGGGAATCCCCGCACGCCGTACTGCTGGGCAAGCTTTTCATTGGCGGCTTTCATTTCCTTGGACTGTTCCTTGCCGCGCGGATAATCCAGCTCCACCAGAACGAAATTTTTCTGCGCTTCCTTCTGGAAGTCCGGCTTGCTGAATACGTTGGCGCGGAGCTGCATGCAGGGAGGGCACCAGTCGGAACCGGTGAACTCGATCATTAAATCCTTTTTCTGTTCGGCGGCCTGTTTTTTGGCGGCATCCATATCGGTAATCCACCCTTCCGCGGCAAAACAGGGAGCGACGCAGGCGGCAACAACTACTGGCAGAATTTGTCTAATCATATCTACAATTTGATATTGTAAAATCGGACAGCCCGCGTCAATCCCTTGTTCAATAATTTTTGGAAAATTCCAGACGGAAAGCATTTCCCGGGGAAAAATGCTTTCCGGAAACCAAAGTCACAGCCGGGCCGAACCGAAGGGAAAAGGGTATTGTCGCACAAAATCAGGGGTTGCCTTTCAGCCTGTTTTCACTTATGTACTGAACCTATCATGAATACGGTTTTAATCATTGGAGCAGGCGGCGTTGGACATGTAGTAGCCAATAAATGCGCCCAGCTGCCGGACATTTTTCAAAGCATTCATCTGGCCTCCCGCACGAAAAGCAAATGCGATGCCGTTGCGGAGGACGTACGCTCCAGAACGGGCGTCAGCATCACTACCCATTCCGTAGATGCGGACGACGTGCCCGCTACCGTGGCCCTCATCCGGGAAATCAAGCCGCAGCTGCTGATCAACGTGGCCCTGCCCTACCAGGACCTCACCCTGATGGAAGCCTGCCTGGAAACCGGAGTCAACTACCTGGATACCGCCAACTATGAACCCCGTGACGTAGCCAAATTCGAATACTCCTGGCAATGGGCGTACCAGGAGCAATTCCGCAACGCCGGGCTTTTCGCCCTGCTGGGTTCCGGCTTTGACCCCGGCGTCACCAATGTCTTTACGGCATGGGCCCTCAAGCATCACTTTGACGAAATCCATACGCTGGACATCATTGACGTCAATGGCGGCAATCATGGCAAGGCTTTCGCCACCAACTTCAACCCGGAAATCAACATCCGGGAAGTAACGGCGCCCTGCCGCCACTGGGAAGACGGAGCCTTCCGGGAAACCGCCCCCATGAGCATGCACCGGAGTTTCGCCTGTCCGCAGGAAGTGGGCACCTATGAAATCTACCGCATGTACCATGAAGAAATGGAAAGCCTGGTCAAGCACATCCCCACCATCCGCCGGGCTCAATTCTGGATGTCCTTCTCACCGAACTACCTCAAGCACCTGGAAGTGCTTCAGAACGTGGGCATGACCCGCATTGACCCGGTCATGTACAACGGAGTTGAAATCATCCCGCTGCAATTCCTCAAGGCCGTACTGCCGGACCCCGGGGATCTGGGCAAGACGACCAGGGGAAAAACCTGCATCGGCAACGTCATCACCGGAATCAAGGACGGCCAATTCAAGGCTGTGTACATTTACAACATTTGCGACCATGAACAATGTTTTGAAGAAGTAGGTTCCCAGGCCATTTCCTATACTACGGGGGTTCCGGCCATGATCGGCGCGGAAATGATCCTTACGGGCAAATGGACTGGCGCGGGAGTCTTCAATATGGAACAAAATGATCCGGACCCCTTCATGGACGAACTTAACAGGCGCGGCCTTCCCTGGCACTGCGTGGAGCTCACGGAAGAACAGGCTAAAGCCCTGCAAGTCCAATAATAACCAACGAAAGCCTCATCATCAAGAGCACCCCAAAGAAAAAATGCATAAACAATAATACATGAAAGCGTACTTTTTTCTGGCGTTGGCTATTGTGCTGGAAACCGTAGCTACCTCCTTCATGAAAGAAAGCGAACAATTTTCCAAACTCCTGCCTTCCGCAATAACTGTCATTGGATATGCGGGCGCTTTTTACTGCCTCAGCCTGGTATTAAAAAATATCCCGGTGGGCATTGCCTACGCCATCTGGTCAGGAATGGGAATTGTGCTGATTTCCATCATTGGATGGACTGTATTTAAACAGCACCTGGACTTGCCGGCGATTTCAGGCCTGCTCCTCATCATCGCCGGGGTGCTGGTCATCAACATATTTTCAAACTCCGTCTCCCACTGATGGAGAAAAACCGGAAGAGCGCTTCTCTTGCCAGGCAAGGGATGTTTTTTCTTCAGTCAACGGCCGCCGGAATAGGCAAACGCTTCTTTATTGAAAAAGAGCGAAACTCTTTCGGCGCGCCGTCAACCAGCTCTCCGCAAGGGAACAGTACCATCGTGCGGCGCTTTTCCGGCGCACGCATAGTTTTCTGGTCGGGAAAATAAACGGATTGCAAAAACGGAATGCCATGAAATATCTTGCGCTATTTTTTATTTTTCTATTTCAGGCGGTACAAGCGCAGGACCCCGCCCCATGGAAAATCGCGATCATCGGCGATACGCATGACTCCCCCAAACGCATGGAAGGAAGCGAGGGAGTAGCAGTCAACTTCATCAAAACCCTCTATGGGGAAATCCTGAAACACAACGTGGACATGGTCGTCCAGGTAGGGGACATGGCGGATATTGAAGGAAGCGCCCCCGTCAAGGGTCTGTCCAAACGCAAGGAACTCAACAACATTCTGAGAGAAAAAGGCATCCCCTTTTACGCCGTGCGCGGCAATCATGACTCCCTTCCTTTCCGGGCGGAACAATTCCGGGAACTCTTCCTGCCTACGCGGAAGCAGGGCGCCCAAGGGCTGGCCACCAGAAAACTGAACTACGGCATCCGTCATAAAAACGCTTCCCTGTATTTCATGGATATTGACCTCACCCCTGACCAGCTCGTGGACTTCAGCGCATGGGTCAAACGCAACAGAAGCAAGGCCAACACCGTTCCGCGGCACTGCCTGGTTTTCACCCACCGCACCCTGCAAACGCCCATGCAATTCCGGGAATGCCTGTGGGGCCGTTACAATGACAGCGCGGCGGAACAACAGAACATCTTCTACCGCAATCTCCGGGATGCCGGAGTGCGCTTCGTCGTCACCGGGCACCTGCACGCCCATGACCTGTATATAATTACCTCCCCGGACGGGAAAAACACCCTTACCTCCCTGATCTGCGCCCCCGCGGGAAACAAGGTGCTCCCCATTCCCTTTTTGCCGCCGGCAAAATCCCGGGTAAAAACCCTGCAATACCGCTCCGGCATCACGGCCTACTATATCCTGACCATTTACCCGGATTCCATGACCCTGGACACCTACGCCGCCCCCAACAACGGCATTACCGACGAAGGCCCCCAAAGCGGAGAGTTCCACAAATTGAACTCCTACGCAATTCCGATGGATTAGAACATACTGCGGCCCCCGTTTCTTCCATAACGCGGCATCCCGGAATCTTTCTGCTCCCGTCTGCCATGCCCCCTGGCGTCCCTGGCGAAACAATGAAATTTCCGGGAAGTTCCCAATCCTCCATGTTATTTCATATGCCCGGAGCCACGGGACTTGATCTTTCTATCGTGCTGGCGCCCCCGGCCTCCCTTATATAAAAACTCCGTTTTTCCATCGCGGCCTACAGTCCGGTCAATCAGGTCTCCGATTTCCTGATCAGCGTACCCGGCCTTTTTAAGATATTTGACCACTTCACCAGCCTGTCCCGGATAAAAGCGGACCAGCATCTCCACAAACGCAGGCTCCAATCTCTTTTCCAAATGATACTTACCATTGTCATTGCTGTCTTCATTACGGTATCCCGATCCACACAGCAGCCGAATTTGGAAATCGTCACGAGATGGCATCGCTGCGGCCCCCAGATGTCCTGCCTGTAAAATGCCGAAAAACTGAAATGGCACCGAACTTCCATGATTTCGCGGCCGTCAAGACGTTCCGTTCCCTCTCCCCCTTCTCCATCATGGATGCGCCATGAACATATCCAGTCCCACGACTGGGGGAAAACGGGCATGTTCCACGTCTGCGACAACAACCGTACAGGAAAACCATGCAACCTATTAAAAGGATTTTTTATATTGTTAACAACAGTCACCATCAGACGCAGATGATATCCCATTGCCATTTTCCATTATTCAACAGCAAAAAACTCTAACATCCCGCAGCCTTTGCCTGCTACAAGATTCTGATGCTCTTCACGCCATAATACATTGCCGCGCCTCTGTTGACGTAGTCTTCCGGGTTTTGAGACAGGTCCACCCAGAAAATGAAAGAGCACCACGGGGAGGGAGGAGAGAGGGGAGGAACAATGATTTCCTGCATGCCGGCCATTTTCTGCTCCAGAATCAGGCGGACGCGCTTTTCATGCTGCCGGAACAGAAGCAGATGATCATGAAGAGTTGAAAAAACGCATATTCCGGACAACGCCAGAAAAACGGCCACAATTATCTGCGGCCGGGGCACGGCATTGGGAATGCCATACCACATACGAAGAAGGACCAGCACACCAATGCCGAACAGCAAGGTGGCGGAGAACATGGCATGATCCGCCGGAATGACGGCGGCGGCGAAAGAAAGAGCCATGGCATAAGACGCCAGAATATATGCCGCCGCTATTCCAAGGGAAATTTTCCATGTCTGGAAAGAGTTCCGGTCTCTGCGGAAATTTTTCCAGAGAACCCAGACAACCGCCACACCCAGCAATACCGGAAGAGCCAGGTATTCATGCATCCGGAGCAGGAGCGAAGGGAGAGCTTCCCATTTGCTCCAAAAACCGGAAAGGGGCTCCGCGCAGCCGGGAGTGGCGGAATGCATCCGCGCGGAAATGCCGGGCGCAAGCAGCATGCACAGGGAACCTGCCACCTGAGACGCGAGGCCCGCATAAAACCACAGGGGAAGTTTTTCCTTCCGCACCAGGCGGACAAAGACGAACAAGGCTCCCAGCAACAGCCAGGTTCCCGGAATATTGTTTTCATTGGTCATGCCCGCCGGAAATCCCAGAACAGCCGCAGCGGCAAACTTTCCCCAGCCATTGTTCTTTCCGGCATCCCCTTTTCTCCCGGATTCCGCGTCTTCCAGCAAACCGCGGTACAGACACAGAAAGCCCAGCCAGATGGCGGCGCCCCAGGAATAGTTGGTGGCGCCGGAGAGCCAGTAAATCGTGACGCCGGGCCGGGCCGTGCACGTGAACAGCAGGAGAAGCCCTAATCCGAACAGCCGCACGTCCGGCCAGGAACGGGGATCCACCCTGCGCCCGGAAGCCAGATAAAACATCATCAGCGCAAGGCCGACCTGCACAAAGGGGTTGATCAACATGAAGAGCCATTTCCCCGCCGTCGCTACGGCAAAGGCCAGGTATTCCCCGATTCTGGGATTCCAGGTCATGTAGGAGGCTACGCAGCGTTCCCAAACCATGCTGGAAGAGAAGCAGTGCTCCATGCCCGTCAGGGCATGATGATACGTGTCAGAAGTGAGAGGACTCCACCAGCTGAGCAGCGCCGTATATAATAAGGCGGCTGCGGTCAGCGCCCAAAACCACACCCTGGACGTGCGGGGGGACATCATCAGCTCGGATCCGGTTTCCTTTTCCGCAGAGCGGGAGGCAGATCCAGGTCTTCCCCGTCCAGAATGAGAGGACGCACACGGGCAAAAAGGCCGTGGCCCGCACGCTCTTCTTCCCCTTCCTCCGGAGGCAAGCCCTCTTCCAGTTCCTTAATATCAGGCATCATGTCTGATTCCAACTCCGCCTCCATTTCGGAACTCTGCGCAACAGGCGCGGATTCCAGAAGCGTTTCCTGCGCATCCGGCATATCGGAGACAGGCCTTACAGGCACCAGTTCCTCTTCCAATTCACGTTCATCCCTCCTGGGGACGGGGACGGAAAGGTCCGGCTTCGGATGCCGTTCCGGTTCGTCAACCTGGGCAGGAGGCGCAGGCTGAATAATGGTTTTCCCCTCTCCGAGGAAAGATTTTTCCTCCGGCACAAGCACTGTCTGCGGCTCCGCCTCCCGCTGAAACGCAACAGACGGGGAAACAGACGGCTCTACCACAGGCACGACGCCCATCACGGTCAGGGACAGGCGGTCTTCCGGCTGCTGCGCCACGGAAGCGCCGATGTGGAGGCGTACTCCCCTTCCCAGGATTTCCGCCACACCGTCCACCAGGTCTTCCAGACGCTGCAGCGTCAGGGAACCTCCGCCGCGCACCAGAACCAGGACATCGTCCACTTCTCCCAAACGTTTTTCCAGAAAAAGCGGTGAATGACGGACCTGGTCCAATATATCCGCCACGGACGCATCCGCAGACGCTTCACCCACGCCAAAGGTGCAAATCCCTTTTCCCGTTCCGGCTACGCTGAGCAGGTCGTCCAGCCCCACCCGAAGCAGAGTTCCGGAAGAATTCAACAGAGACGGCACAATAAGCACGGCGCGGGCAATAAGGGCATTAACCACGGAAAAGGCTTCCAGCACCCCCTTGTCAGGGTCTATGAGTCTTTCCATGGCGTCATTATCAAACCGCAGCACCATGTCGGAATACAGGGCAAGCCGGGCCAAAGCTTCATCCGCCTGGGCAGCGCGCCGTTCCCCTTCAAACCTGAAGGGACGGATGACAACGCTGACGACATAAGCCCCCTGCTCCTTGGCCAGGCGGGCCGCTTCCGGAGCTACGCCGGACCCCGTTCCCCCTCCCAGCCCGGCGACAAGAACAGTCAACGCGCTGCCTTCCAAAGCACGGAGAATGGAAGATTCGCTTTCACAGGCCGCCTGGGTTCCTACGGAGGCGTCTCCGCCGGAACCGAGCCCCCTGGTAAGCCTGGCGCCCAAATGGACCTTGCACGGAACGGCTGAGGCGTTCAATAGCCGGGCATCAAGATTCATGGCGCAAACGGAAACTGGCTGGGCAGCCAGCAGCAGCACTTCCTCCATTACCTTGGTTCCTGCGGCCCCAATGCCGCACAGGCAGATTTTTCCGGGCAGGCCGGACGGCCCCTGGGGAGAAATTTCCAACATGGTTGTTAATTTGGATAAAGGTTGATCAGGAGTTCTTCTTTCCGAAGAAGCCCAGCATCCGTCCCAGCCAGCTGCGCTGCTGCGGCAGCTCGGCATCCAGAATCTGGGCATACCGTATCAGGCCTATGGCCGTGCAGTAGCGCGGATCATCCAGGTAGGAAGGCGCTCCGTTTTTAACCAGCGTAGGCCGGCTGATGGCCACGCCGAACACGTGGGAGGCCAGTTCCCCCACGCCGCGCATCAGGCTGGCGCCCCCGCACAGGTAAACGCCGTGGCAGCGGTTGCCCTTGAAGGTGTCCTTGGGCAGGGAGGATTTGACCAGATTGAAAATTTCCAGCAGTCGGGAACGGATGATTTCATTCAGCACGTTGCGTTCGATGGCGGCATCCTTCATATGCCCGTCTCCACGCACGCGCACCATCTCGTTGGTTTTCCCGGAAAAGCTGTTGGCGTCCCCTTCCGTCTTCTTGAGCAGTTCCGCCTGGGCCAGAGGAATGCCGGTCATCAGCGTGATGTCGTTGGAAATGTGGTCGCCGCCCAGCGGCACGCATCCGGAGGCCACAAGCTGGCCGTCCAGGTAAAGCACATAGTCCGTCGTGCCCGCACCCATGTCAATAAGCAGGGCGCCTGCCTGCTTGACCTGCCTGTTAAGCACAAACTGGGCCGTGGCAATGGGGGCGAAAACCACATCCGCAATATCCAGCGGAACTTCCCGCACGCAACGGAAGGAGTTGGTGATGCGGGATTTGATTCCGTGGATGATATGGCAGTCAATGTCCAGGGTTCTTCCGGTCAAGCCGGCGGGATTGGTCAGGTTTTCCTGCCCGTCCACGGAAAAGAGACCGGGCACGCGGTGCAGAACGAATTGTTCCGGCCCCAGGGCGACGTCCCGGGCGATTTCCGTCACCTCGTCCATATGCTCCTGGGAAATAATGCTTTCATCCGGGGGAAGACGGAACGTTCCCCGGTTGTTCTGCCCCACAATATGAGCCCCCGTCACGGACAGATAGACGGTCATGATATCCACGTCCGCATGGTCCTGGGCCATATTCCAGGCATCGTAAATGCACTGGATGACCTTGGAAGTGTCTTCTATCTCTCCGCGAACCACGCCCTCGCTAGGAACCTCACCCACGCCGATGATTGTCACGGTCGCATCGGGCTTCACTTCGCCCACGACCATGCAAGTCTTGCTTGTCCCTATCTCAAGCCCTACGTGAATTTTTGTCTTAGCCATGAAAATCAAGGAACTATCAACGTCCTCGCACCTGATAGCACATTACTTTCCATTATTCAAGAAAGCCTGCGCGAACATACGCAGAAAACGCGGTTTTCCTCCGCGCCGCCCCGGTTCAAAGGCCTGTGGGATGGCGCACCAGGAAGTGCCTGGTATTGCGGCCGTCCACTCTCCAGCGGGGGCCTTCGCCGCGGCGCCCGCTTCCCGTAGTGTCAAACCGGAGGCCGCAGATGACCATGAAGACGTGCCCATTCTTGGCATAAATGGAAATCCAGTCCCCGGCGCCTTTCTGCCCGTAATTCAGGAAAAGCCTGGAATGGCGGGTGGACGTAAGCAGACCGGCTTCCTTCAGCACAAAGGAAGTGCTGCCGGAACAGTCATAATGGGTATCATGATGCCTCCTGTGCCCCCCGCCCAGCCGGTACGGCTTGTTGACCAGGGAATTGGCCGCCGCAATGGCGCGCTTGACCTGCGAAGGGGCATTTCTGGGGGGAATGGCTTTCCCGTTATGAAGCACGGCCGTCTTGCCGGGCACAAAGTGGTAGGCGGGAAGACGCGCAGGAGCTTCAACTTGTTGCTGGGAGGAGCAGGAAGAGAGAAAAAGGCCGGCCAAAAGGGCGCCAGCCACAGAGAGAGTTTTGTGGGCCGCAAATGTCATGAGAATTATAAACTGCGGAATTCCCGCCTCCTTGGCAAGAAAATAAATTTCCCCCGTCCACATTACATGGTAGACGGGGGAAAGAAACCAGCAATATTTAGCCATTGGAACGGCTGTGGGCATCTTTTTCCACGGCCGTCCACAGGGAATCCAGGGAAGCCTGGACTTTCGCCAATGCTTCCTTCACAGGAGCGCCCGGTTTCCCGTGCCCGAAGAGGTAGTATTTAATCTTGGGTTCCGTTCCGGAGGGGCGAACCGCAAAACTGCGGCCGTCCGCCAGATCTACGAAAATCATTTTTTCCGCCGGAATGGGATCGCCTTCCGCATCCACCATGTCGCCCTTGGAAAAGTCCCGGATGCCGCTGACGGCTACGCCGTCCACTTCCGTGGGAGGATTGGAGGAATAGGAAGCGGCGAGGGCGGCGATTCTGGCCGCGCCGTCCGCGCCTTCCATAACCAGCGATTTTCCCATTTCCAAATACACACCGAACTGCTCAAAGAGTTCATGCAGCAGTTCCAGAAGGCTCTTGCCGATGCTTTCCGCATACGCGGCCAGTTCCGCAAAGATGATGGCGGCGGAGTTGGCGTCCTTGTCCCGCACGAAGTCCTGGGCCAGGTAGCCGTAGCTTTCCTCCCCGCCGAAGACAAAGTAACGGCTGTATTCCAGACGCAGGGCGCGCGTCTGTTCTTCGCTCATCTTGCGGTAGCCCTCCCGTTTTTCCGCCGGAATGGCCTGCTCATATTTACCGAGTTTCTGGGCAATATACTTGAACCCCGTGAGGACGTTGACCACTTCATAACCGAAGTGGTGGCCGATGGCGTCCTGAAGCCCCGTCGTCACAAAGGTTTTCACCATCACGGCGCGGGAACGGTTGGAGTCATTGATGATGCCAAGATCGGACATGCTCATGCAGCGGTACCACGCCAGCAGGGAACCGATCTGGTTGCCGGTCAGCAGGTGCATCTTTCCGTCTTCCCCGCGCACGGCCACCCCCATGCGGTCCGCATCCGGGTCCGTGGCGATGACGATGTCCGCTCCGGAAGCATCCGCCTGTTCAATAGCCAGGGCCAGAGCCGGCGGATTTTCCGGGTTGGGGGAAGCAACCGTCGGGAAACGTCCGTCCTGCACATCCTGCGCCGCCACGGTCTGCACGTTGCAGCCCAGTTCCTTCAACAGAGGCACGATGATATGGCCGCCCGTCCCGTGGAGGTTGGAGTAAACGATTTTAGCTCCCCCCTTGTTGAAAAGTTCCGGACGGAGCAGCACCGTTTTCAAGCGGTCCATGTAAATACGGTCAAAGGAGGAATCCAGCACATGAAGGGTTCCGCGCCGGTCTTCCGGCAACGGTTCATATTCTTCGGAAGCCAGGGAATTGACCTCCTTGATCACGGCCTTGTCATGCGGAGGCACCAGCTGGGCTCCATCATTGAAGTAAGCCTTGAAACCGTTGTCATGGGAGGGGTTGTGGCTGGCGGTCAGCACCACGCCGGAATCCGCATGAAGCTCCCGGATGGCAAAGGAAATTTCAGGAGTGGCGCGGGGGCTGTCGAACAGGTAAATGTCACATCCCAGGTCCGTGCCGATTTTTGCGCAGAATTCGGCAAAGTCACGGGAAAAGTGGCGCGTGTCGTGTCCGATGACCAGGCGGGGCTTCCTGCCCGGGTCCGTAGCCTCCACATGCTTGTTCACATAAATGATCAGACCACGCATGGCCCGCCCCACATTGAAGTAGTTCATGCAGGCGGTCCCCACGCAGGGATATTCCGGGCGGCCGTTCACGCCGCCGTTCCCCTGCTCCGCCCGGGTGACGATGCTGCCGATGGTGCGTCCCCGCAGCCCCCCCGTTCCGAAGGCCAGCGTTTTGTAAAAACGGTCGTTCAACTCCTGCCATTCCCCGGAGGCGGCCAATTCTTCTACGGCCTCGCGCGCTATGGGGGATTTGGTACCATCCAGCAGAAGGCGGATATTGGTCCGGGAAGACTCCAAAAGCTTCCCTTCTTTAACGGCATTCATCAGGGATTCGTCCAGTATATTCATGCTGGCGAAATAGTACATCATGCCCCTTGTTTGACAATAGCTCTTTCCATCATGGCCTGAGAAAAAACGCCATATTCATTCCGGCGAGGACGCGGGAAACGCTTTCCTCCCCATCCCCTCCTATTTAGAGGGACTGGCGGTCATACAGCTCCCGGTACAACGGGCAAGAGGCATAAAGCTCTGCATGGGAACCGTCCCCGACGATGCGCCCGCCCTCAAACACCAGAATGCGCGTCGCCACGCGGATGGAACTGAAACGGTGGGCCACAATAAGCGCCGTCCTTCCCTCCACCAGCCGGTCCAGTTCCTGCTGGATCAGGGCCTCGCTTTCCGCGTCCAGGGACGCGGTGGCTTCATCCAGAATCAGGATGGGAGCATCCTTCAGGAAAGCGCGGGCAATCGCTACGCGCTGCCGCTGGCCGCCGGACAATCCGCTGCCTCCGTCGCCAAGCATGGTTTGATAGCCGTCCGGCATGCCCATGATGAAACCGTCCGCAGCCGCGGCGCGCGCCGCGGCCACCACCTCATCATCCGTAGCGTCCTGACGTCCCAAACGGATATTTTCCATAATGGTGCCGTGGAACAGGACGGGGTGCTGGGAGACGAAGGCGATATTCTTACGCACATCATGCAGGGAAGCGTCCCTCACATCCACGCCATCCACGCGCAGGGCTCCGGAACTAACGTCATAAAACCTGGGAAGGAGGCTGGCAAATGTCGTCTTTCCGGCGCCGCTGGGCCCTACCAGCCCCACTACTTCCCCGGGGCGGATATGCACGTTGATGCCGTCCAGCACCTTGCGGGCGCCGTCATAGGAAAAGGAAACGCCGTCATAATCCAGGCGGCCGGCGGCGCGTCCCATAGGAACGGGATCAACGGCCTCCGGCATGGTATCCGGTTCTTTCAGGAGGTAATTGATGCGCTCCAGGGAGGCATAAGCGCTCTTCAAATTGGTGAGCGTCACGCCCAGCCGTTTGAGAGGGTCGTAACACATGAACAGGGCGGCGGCCAAAGCAGTGAAATCAGCCTTGGTGATGCCCATTTCATGTCCCCTTACCAGCAAAACGCCCAGGCCCAGCGCCGTCACCATTTCCAGCACGGGAACCAGGAAGTGCCTGTACTTCACCGTTCTGAGATTGATTTTGAAAAAACGCTGAATCAGCCCCAGGAAAAGTTTTACCTGCTGTTCCTGCATTCCGTAGGAACGGATTTCACGCTGGGAGGCCAAATTCTCCTGGGCGGCGGCCGTAATATTGCCCAGTTCGTCCTGAGCCTGTTTGGACTTCTTCATCACGCGGCGGCCGAAAAAGCGGATGGGCCATATGGCCAGCGCAATCAGCCCCAGATTCATCAGAACCAAAGCCGTATTCGGATCAACAAATACCTTGTACACCAGGAAGGCAAGGGCAGTCAGCAGAGTCAGGGGCTGCTTGATGATGTCATTGGCCGCAACCACCAGCCCCCCCTGCACGTTGGCGGCGTCATTGATAAGCCGGCTGATCAGGTCCCCCCGTTTCTGACGGTCAATGAAGGAAAGGGGCAGCGTCTGCAATTTGGAAAAGGCGTCCAGCCTGATTGCCTCCAGCACTTTCATGCTGACGATGCTGATCCAGTACACGTTGAAGAACGTGCCTATGCCCCGGACGGCGAAGACCAGAGGCAGCAGGGAACATACGGCCAGCAGCACCGCCATGCGCATGTGTTCCGGGGCCACCAGCCGGGCGATCATGTTCTGGAGCTCCGGGGGAATCTGTGTGTTGTCGAATACCACCGGAAATACTTTGGCAATCATCAGCGGAAAACCGAAACCGCTGGCGGCGGCTGCCAGGGCCCCGGCAGCCAGAGCGGCGATGAACAGCTTCATCACGGGCTTCAAATACCGCGCATATTCAAAAAACTGTCTTAACATGAGGCGCCTCCTTCCTCATCCGCAATCATCTGCTGCTTATTGTAAAGTTCCCGGTATAGGGGAGAAGAAGCCATCAGCTCTTCATGCGTGCCGTCCGCAACCACGCTTCCCTTCTCCAGCACCAGAATGCGGTCCGCCATCCGGATGGTGCTGAAACGGTGGGCAATAATGAACGTCGTGCGGCCGGAAGCCAGTTTCTCAATCTCCTTCTGAATCTGTTCCTCGCTCTTCATATCCAGGGAAGCCGTGGCCTCATCCAGCACCAGGATGGGAGCGTTTTTCAGAAAGGCCCTCGCCAGGGAAACGCGCTGCCGCTGGCCGCCGGAAAGCCCTTCCCCCATTTCCCCGATCATGCGGGAATACCCTTCCCCCGTCTCATGAATAAAACTGTCCACGGCGGACATGCGCCCGGCTTCTTCCACTTCCGCGTCGGAAGCGTCCGGACGGCCGATGCGAATATTGTCCGCTACGGAGCCGCGGAACAGAACGGGATACTGGGAAACCAGCGCTATGTGGGAAAGAAGATCCTTTTTACCCATCTCCCGCACGTCGATGCCGTCCACCTTCACGCTGCCGGAAAGGACATCATAAAAACGGCACAGCAAATTAATGAACGTCGTCTTCCCTGCTCCGCTGGGCCCGACCAGGGCCACCACCTGTCCGGCCGGAATGCGGAGATCAATGTTCCTCATGACGGGAGAGTCCTGCTGATAACCGAAGCAAACGTTGCGGAACTCCACTTCCCCCTTCCATGCCTCCGGGCTTCTTGGATTTTCCGGTTCGGGCACGTCATCCGGAGCATTCAGCACGTGGTTGATGCGTTCCAGACCGGCATTAAGGGTTTCCGCCTTGTTATGGACGGAACCCAGCTTCTTGACCGGCTCATAGCAAAGATACATGGCCGTGGCCAGCGCGGCAAAATCCCCCATGTTCATGCCGTTCATATTGCCAACCAGCAGGGTGGCGGCCATGGCTATGGCGCTGACGAACTCAATCAAAGGGGTCAGCAGGCTCTGCCACCTGACCGCGCCGATAGACGCCTGGATATAACGGCGGATTCTGTCTCTGAACAGCCCTATCTGCTGCTGTTCCAGTTCAAAGGCCCGGATATCCCGCTGGGAAGAAAAATTCTCCTGAAGCGTGGAGGAAAGATCCCCCTGGCTGGATTGCACCACCCGGGCGCGGGCAAGCATTTTCTTGCCGATGTACCGAATGGGAATCACGCAAACGCCTACCAGGAGCATATTCGCCAGCAGAATAAGAAACTGCTGGCTGACGGAAGCCCTGTAAATCAGAAACCCTAACGCGGCCAAAAGAGTCAGGGGCTGGATAATAAGGTCATTGGCAATCTGCACCAGGCCTCCCTGGAGAAACTGGGTATCCTGCATCAGGCGGCTCAGCAGGTCCCCCTTCTGCTGCCGGTCGTGAAAAGCCAGGGACAAATCCTGATACTTTCGGTAAACCTTGAGCCGCAACGTTTCCAGCACTCCCAGCCCTATTTTGGAAAGCAAATAGACATTGACAAAAGATGACAGGCCGCGCACCACCACTACCAGCGGGAGCATGGCCGCTGTGGCCCACACCGTCACCAGGGGCAGGTTTTCCGGGCTCACATACCACAAGAGCACGCGTTCCGCCCAGGGGGGCAGCGGTTTCCCGTCAAAAATCACGGGAAACATCTCCTGTAAAATCACTGGAATGCCGAAACCGCTGGCAACAGCGGCCACCACGCCTCCGACCACAGCCCACGCCAGCGTGCCCCTATAAGGAAGAAGATACTCGCGCCACAATGCCCTGGCGCGCTGGATGGAGGATTCCTGCCCCTCTGTTGACTGTTTCCTCATAAGTATTCCGAATAGCCGCGACCGGGAACGGACGGCGCGCAATCGGCAGGGATCATACCATGAAGACCGTGAATGACAAGCTCCTTGAAATAAAAACTGCATGAGTAAAGGCATGGGGGCGGACCTCCGGTCATCCCGGCTTGCCCGCCGCCCCGTAATGGTCTACCTTTCCGTCGCATGCTGAAGACAGGATTCATCCAACCGGAAACCATTCCCGGCCACTTTCCCCGAAACCTCAGAACCATTGTGGAACTGTACCGCTCCTGCCTGGACGCAGGCGCGGAGCTCGTCCTCTGTCCGCCGCTGGCCCTCAGCGGCGTGCATACCGGTGAACTGGCTCTGCGCAGCGGCTTCCGGGCCCAGCACCGGGCGGCCCTGGCCTACGTGGCACGGGAAATAGCGGACGTCCCCCTGCTGCTGGGAGCGGCGGACGCGGAAGGAATCCGATTCCATCTGTTGAGGAACGGCCTTTCCTTTCCCCGGCAGGCCGTTATCCCTCCCGCCCCGCATGGAAACGAACGCGTCCCCGTCTTTGGCATCCGGAGAACGGAGGATGAAGCCGTTTTTTCCATCGCCCCGTGGGAAGAAAGTCCTCCGCCGCACGTTTCCTCCACATGCCTGCTGCTCCGCACGCCTGCCCATGCATGGCATGAGGGGCTGCTGGAACAGGATGAGGCAGAAGCCCGCCGTACGGCGCGGGAAACAGGTCTCCCCGTATTGACGGCCCGCCTGGCCGGGGGAGAAGGTCCGTTTCTGCTGCCCGGCGCATCTTCCGTATGGTCCGGCAACGGACATCTTCTCAAACGGCTGCGTCTTTTTGAACGGGATTCCGCCGTCATTTCACCGGAAAACTCCACAGGAACGGACTCTCCCCTGCCCTCCCCGGAAAAACAGCTCCGGCACGCCCTCCACAAAGGGATGGAAGACTTCATTTTGAAAAGCGGGTATGGGGCCGTCTGCCTGAATTTGCTGGAAAATTCCGCTTCCCTTCTGTTAGCGGAACTATTGAAGGAAATGCGGCCCTCTCTGGCAGTAACGGGGTTTATCCCCTCCCTGTCCGGCATTCCGGAAGAGACAAGGGAAAAGGTTCAAGCCTTCGCCGGCGCGGCAGGCATTGGCGTGCGGACGGTTTCTCTCCCTAACAAAACCGAAGGGCTGGACGAAAGAGCCACGGCCGCATGGCTCATGCGCCAATGGGCGGAAGAAGAAGGAGTCCTGCCGCTCTCTTCTCTGACGGGAACGGATATCATGACGGAGCCCCGCTTCCTTCCTGCCGCTTTAGCCGCGGATTTCATGCCGCTGGGGGATTTATACGAGACGGAACTGGCAAACCTGTTCCCCGGTTTCATTTCCCCGGCTCCGGAGGCCGCCATGCGTGACGGATTTCTCATCCGCCTGCACCGGAAACATGAATCCGCCACGGAGCTGGCGAACCGGTTCCCGGAATCGGAAAGGGAAATACGCCGTTTGCAGCGGCAGGCCCGCGCATCCGAATGGACGCGCCTGAAACTGCCGCCCCGCCTCATGCTGCGCTCCATCCCCGGAACGCAGGAAACTCCTTATATCCATCGGCTGGCAGACTGACGCGGAACCTTCCTTTTCCTCCTGTGGCATACATTGCGCTTGCTCTTGAAGCGGAAGAGATGATTAGTAGAAGCCATGCAATTCCATGTAGCAACCATGATCGGCCGCGCCGCTTTAAGGCTGGTTGACCGGTTGGGGTCAATCGGATTGCTGCTTTATCAAGTGGCTTCATGCATGTGGTTCGGCCAGTTCCGGATGCGCGTGCTTGTGGAGCAAATTGCAAAAATAGGGGTGCAATCCCAGCCGGTGGTCATCATCACCGGCGCGTTCACCGGCGCGGTGCTGGAAGCCCAGACACTGTTCCAGCTTCAAACGGTGAGAATGGAAACCATGGGCGGAGCCGTCGTCGCCGTGGGCATGTTCCGGGAGCTGGGGCCCGTCATCACCGGGCTGATGCTTGCGGGGCGCGTCGGGTCCGCCATGGCCGCGGAAATCGGCACCATGAAAGTCACGGAACAGGTGGATGCCCTCAACTCCATGAATGTGGATCCAGTAGACTACCTGGTGAAGCCGCGGATACAGGCCATGCTTATTTCCATGCCCATTCTGATGATGGAAGCCGTTCTGGTGGGCATCGCCTCCGCATACATCGTCAGCGTCACCGCTTTTAACGTAGACCAGGCCTACTGGATGCACTTCATGAGCAAATTTGTCACTATGGGGGACATCATCGTCGCCCTGGTCAAGGCTCTTGCTTTCGGCCTCATCATTTCCACCATCTCCTGCCGGGAGGGGCTGAACACCACAAACGGCGCCGTGGGCGTAGGCAAATCCACCATGCAGGCCATGGTGTACGCTTCCGTGGCCCTGCTCATCGCCAACTTTATCCTGACCATGATCCTCAACTCGTTCTTCCCCATGGGATTCATGAGATAGCCTTTCCCCGCCGCCATGCAGCCATTCATCCGCGTCCACCAGCTCAGACAAAGCTTCGGCACCCAGGAAGTGCTGAAAGGCGTAAGCTTTGACGTGGGCAAAGGAGAACTGATGGCTTTAATAGGAGGCTCCGGAGCCGGGAAAAGCGTCATTCTGAAACATCTGGACGGCCTGATGGAACCCTTGGACGGTTATGTGGAAATAGACGGCAGGCGCATCAGCGGCGCGCCGGAAAAAATCAAAAAGCAAATCCGCAGCAAAATCGGATTCATGTTCCAGCAGGGAGCCTTATTCGATTCCTTGAGTGTGGGAGAAAACGTAGCCTTCCCCTTGCGGGAGGCGGGGATCAGGGATGAAAACGAACTGGACACCCGTATTTCAGCCGCTTTGGATTCCGTAGGGCTTCTGGGACAGCAGGAAAAAATGCCGGCCAGCCTCTCCGGCGGCATGATCAAGCGCGTCGCCGTAGCTAGGGCAATCATTACCACTCCGGAATGCCTGCTCTATGACGAACCCACCGCGGGCCTGGACCCCATCGTCACGGACAGCATCAGCTTCCTCATCCGGCGGATCTGCAAGGACAAAGGCATCACCACCGTCATTGTCTCCCATGACATGCCCAGCGTGATCCGCATCGCGGACAAAATCGTCTATCTCAGAAACGGTGAGGTTTACTGGACGGGAACTCCGGAAGAACTGTTGCACTCCAAAGACGAAATCCTGCAAAAGTTCCTGTACGGGGACTCCGGGGAAAACTGGGCTGCCCTGTCCGGCAAAAATGAAAATTTCCAACGGGTTCTGCTGGAACGGGCGGAACGGGAACGCAAACAATAACCATCTTGCCACAGAGCCATGAAACAGAAACTTAAACCGGAGACATGGGTAGGCCTCTTTCTGATCGCCGGAATCCTGATGATTATCGGAGTCATCCTGGGATTCGGCAACATCAAAACATCCAAAGAGCAAACCTACCCCATCAACATCATTTTCAAAGATGCGGCGGGACTCATCAAGGACTCACAAATCCGTCTGGGCGGAGTCACGGTGGGGAAAGTCACCAAAGCCCCTGAACTCCTGCCTTCCGGCAATGAAGTCATGCTGGAAGCCAGCATCCAGAGCGACGTGAAAATCCAGCAAGGGTCCGTCTTCCGGGTGGACATGCAGAACATCCTGGGCGACAAATACATTGATATCGTCCCTCCGGCCCAGCCCACGCATGAATACATCCTTCCCCATGCCACCATCATCGGCCAGCCGGAAAGCGATTTCAGCAAAATCAAAAACAATGCCGTGGGCGCCACAGAGGAAATCCTGAAAATCCTCAAGCAAATCGAAAAGAATTCAGACAACATTGACGACGCTATCCTCAACATCGGAGAGGCGGCCAAAGGGCTGGCCCAGACGACCAGGCTGATCAACGAGGGCGTTTTGAATCGGGAAAACCTCCAGCACCTCGGCAGCGTACTGTCTCAAATAAACCGGGCCGGAGAACAACTCCCCGGTCTCATGGAAGAAACGCGCTCCTCGGTCGCGGCCATGAAAGATACCGTCCGGGATGCCCGCAAACTCATTGCCGGAGCCGAAGAAAAATTCAGCACTCTGGACCCCGCCATCAAGGAAATCCCCCCCACGCTGGCCGCACTGCGGAAAGCATCTGAACAAATCTCCTCCATCACGGCTGACGCACGTAAAAACCAGGGCTTTCTGGGATTGCTCATGTACGACGCGCGCTTCCGGGCCAACGCTCAGGAATTCATCCGTAACCTGAGGGATTACGGCATTCTGCGGTACCGGAATCCTAACGAACCCCAAGTCAAACCGGACCCCCGCGGCGGTTTTTCAGGAAGCCGCCGCTGACAGGCCGCACAATTCCGGGTGAAGCCGCTTTACACACTTGCCAATAGTGGGAAGCGTGCTAAATAATTTCCAATGTGAGAGGCGAAAACATGTAAGCCGACATGTTTTTCAACAGAAACCAACCCTTAATACTCTAATCAACCATGCAAGACAACCAAACCGAACTTGAAACGACCGCAGCAGCAAATGACACCTCCTGCTCCTGCCCTTCCGCCCGCGAGCTTGCCGTCACCAGATTCCAGCAGGCCAGGGCTTTCGCCGCGGCTAAAGTAAATCAAATCCGCAAGGCGGCTACGGAACAGGCCAGCACCATCTGCGACTACGCCCAGGAAAAGGGAGAAGTCATCCGTGACAAGGCCAAGAAGTTTCACGAAGCGGGTGAAGAATACGTGAAGGAAAAACCCACCCAGTCCGTGCTGATTGCCATGGGCGTGGGCCTTCTCATCGGCCTGCTGATCCGCCGTCGTTAACCCTCTCCTTTCATTCCGCGCCATGCGCGCCGCGCGCATGGCGTCCTCCCCTCATCAAACCGAACCATGGGACTGATTGACAAACTCAAGCGAACCTTCGTCACTCCCCTTGTGGAGGAAAAGGAAGAAGGAATGGCCATGGTCCGGTCCCTCCGGGAAACCGGGACGGCAGCCCTGGCCCATGCGGAAGCCCTGGCCGCACTGCTCAAACTGGAACTGAAGGAAGCGTCCAAACGGCTGGGCAAAAAAACGGCCCTTCTCCTGATGGGGGCTTTCATGGCCTTCTTCGGCTATCTTTTTCTGTGGTGTCTGCTGACCGTGGTCATGGCGTACTTCTGGGGATTCATCGCCGGGCTTGCCGTCACCACGGGGCTTCATCTCCTGGCGGCCGCCGCGGCGTTCATCCTTTTCAGCCGAACCCATGTAACGCCTATCGCTCCTGCGACGGCGGAAGAACTTAAAACGGATTTATCATGTCTGCAAATGGCTCTCAAGAAAAGCTCGCACTCCTGATGCGGGTGGCTTCCTCCCGGCTGGATATCGTTAATGAAGCGGACAGCCTAGTGCAAAAGACGCAGCAGCAGGCCGACCACTTCCGTAAATTGAAAAAAAAGGCCATGTCCCTGCCTGTGATCGGCTCTATTGTCGGTACGGTGGGTGGCGTTCTTCTTATCCGCATGTTTACGGGGAAAAAAAGAAGAAATCCGGCCCCTTCCCCACAGCCGCCCGCTTCCGGAAGCTGGGTTCATTCCTCCATCTTCCGTTTCATCGTTGAAATCCTGATCACCCTGGCCTTTCCTTCCCTGAAAAAAATGGGGTTCGGCCTGGCCGGCAAAAAATTCCTCAGCCTGTTTAAATAACAGGATTTTCCGGCTAAGACAGCGGGCTTTTTGCCGCCTCTTGAAAAAGGTTCGGGAATGCCGTTGTCGCAAAAAAACAGAGGCATTCCCCTGCGGCGTTAAAGAAAAACCGTCCCCCCTCCCTGTCTTCCAGGGAACGCCAAACCAGGCCCGGAGGGAAAAGACAATCTCCCGCGCCGCTCCCCTGTGTCATCCTCCTTCCCTTTCCCGGAAACAAACGTCCGCGGATCTTCCGCAAAGCCCCCTTTCTCAAAATTCTGCATCTGTCGCGGAACGGCGCGAAGCCACTTTTACAGAAATCGGTTCCCGAATATTTTTTGCTGGTCAAAAAAGCTCTGTTTTCGTTAGTATGCAGCTTTATCAGTTTGCTGCATTCACAACATGAGCGAATACATTTTGCCCCACGTCGACGGATATCTCAAACTTGGACAGGATTACGACTGTTCCGATATCCACCTTGCCGTCAACAGCCGTCCCACCTGGCGCCGGTTCGGCCAGCTTCTCCCCATCTGGGAGGAAGCGCCCAATCTCACGCCCCAGGACACGGAAGTGCTGGCGAGGGGCTTTCTGGAAGACCCGGAATGGAACCGCCTTCAGCAACGGGGGGACGTGGACTTCGCCTACGCCAATGACTTTGGCCGTTACCGCGCATCCGTGGTTAAACAGCGCCTGGGTTATGACATCTGCTTCCGCATCATCAACACGCGGGTGCGCACCATGGAGGAAATAGGCCTGCCGACGGAATACGTGGTGCCCCTCACCCGCTACACCAACGGCCTCATTTTAGTCACGGGTTCCGTAGGTTCCGGTAAATCCACCACACTGGCCTCCATCGTGGATTTCATCAACCAGGACCGCCACGACCACATCATCACGCTTGAAGACCCCATCGAATACCTGATTCCCTCCAAAAATTGCCACGTCAACCAGCGTGAAGTGCATAAACACACGGAATCCTTCGCCCGGGCGCTCCGCGGCGCCCTCCGTGAAGACCCTGACGTCATCATGGTGGGGGAAATGCGCGACCTGGAAACCATCTCCCTGGCGCTCACGGCGGCTGAAACCGGCCACCTGGTGCTCGGCACCCTGCACACGGGCTCCGCTGCCCGTACAGTGGACCGCGTGCTGGACGTCTTCCCGGTGGAGCAACGCGACCAGATCCGCATCATGGTCAGCGAATCCCTGCGCGGCATCATCTCCCAGCAGCTGGTTCCCAGAGCGGACGGCAACGGCCGCGCTCTGGCCATTGAAATGCTGGTTAATACGCCCGCCATCGCCAACTGCATCCGCGAAGGCAAGACATTCATGATTCCCGGCTGCATTCAAACCGGGAAAGCCCAGGGCATGATCCTGATGGACGACTCGCTCCGGGCCCTGCACCAGGCGGGCCTCATCACCACGGAAGACTGCATCTTCCGCGCGGAAGACAAAACCATCATGAAATCCTTCCTGGGAATCAAGTAACCTTTAATTTTGAAACACTCCTGTTATGGCAGTCATCGACCAATACTTCAAATATCTCGTAGAAGCGGGCGGCTCCGACCTTCACCTCAGCGAAGGCCAGCCTCCCAAAATCCGCGTCAACGGGACTATCTCCGCCATTTCCGACGAAACCCTGGAAGGCCAGGCGTTCAAAAACCTCCTTGCGGAAATATGCGATCCCCAGGCCTTTCAGAAATATCTGGAAGAAGGGGACCTGGACTTTGCCTATGAAATGGATGAAACATCCCGTTTCCGCTGCAACTACTTCAAGCAGCAGCACGGCCTGGGGGCTGTTTTCCGTCTTATTCCCACCAAAATAGCCACGCTGGAAGAACTGGGCGTGCCTACGGTCGTCAAAGAATTCGCCCACATGAGATCCGGCCTTGTGCTGGTCACGGGACCCACCGGCTCCGGTAAATCCACCACGCTGGCCGCCATCATCGACTACATCAACAGCAACCAGGCGCGGCACATCATCACCGTGGAAGAACCTATTGAATTCGTCCATCCCAATAAAAAATCCATCGTCACCCAGAGGGAAGTGCCTCTCCAGACGCCTTCCTTCGCAGACGGCCTCCGGGCTTCCCTTCGTGAAGACTCCGACATCGTGCTGGTGGGTGAAATGCGTGACCTGGAAACCATCTCCCTGGCGCTCACGGCGGCTGAAACCGGTCTTCTGGTATTCGGCACCCTGCACACGAACAACGCCAGCAAAACCATTGACCGTATCATTGACGTATTCCCGTCTGACCAGCAATCCCAGGTGCGCACCATGCTTGCGGGCTCCCTCCGCGGCGTTGTGGCGCAGCTCCTGATGAAGCGCAGCGACAAACCGGGCCGCGTAGCCGTCAACGAAATTCTCTTTGCCACGCCGGCCGTGGCGGCCATCATCCGTGAAGGCGCCACGCAGAAAATCCCTGACGTCATCGTCGGCGGCAAGGCCATGGGCATGCAATTCATGGATGACGCCATCTGGCAGAAACTCCAGCAGGGCATCGTCTCCCCGGAAGAAGCCTACATGAAGTGCATTGAAAAGAAGAGATTCCGCAACTTCCTCCCACCGGAATCCGCCCGTCTGGCAGACGCCGGCGGCGGAAACTAAGCTCTTTGCCCTCCTTCTCCTGCCATGTCCCCCACTGGAAAATTCACGCTCAGGCTTGTGATTTATGGAGCATTCCTGCTCTATCTGGTGGGGGACCTGTTTGTCTGGCACGGCTTTTTGGCCGGCAGAATGGACGCGTACCTGAAACCGATGCCGGGGCCGCCAGGAGACACCTCCGCCCGGATAGCGGAAGTGTATGGAGAACCTGTCACCGCCAACCAGCTTTCCCGGAGGATTACGGAACTGAAACTGCTGCGCCAGCCTCCCGTGCTGGATATGGGCGGAGGGATCAAACTTACCCATGAACCGGACATCCCCGGCGATCTGGCTCCGCGGGCCAGGTATGACCTGATCGGCTCCTCCCTTCTGCGCCTGAAAACCAGCGTCAATGACCTCCAGCTTCCCAACCGCAACGCGGAAGCGGCGCGCGCCGTGGAACAAATCCGGTCCCGTTTTGACGGAAACACGGAACAATACCTGAAAACCCTGCATGACCAGAAACTGACGCAGGAACAATTTCAAAAAAAAATAGCAGCCAAGCTCAAACAGACGGAACAGCTCTACCGGGCAACCGCCCAGGCGGCGGAACCGTCCGGCGAAGACCTGAAAACCTGCTACAATCTGATCCGGGACCAGCTCACCCCGCCTGATTTGCGGAAAACCAGGCACATTTTCCTGGCTACCTTGCACAGGGATGAAGCCCAGGTCAGGCAAACTGCGGAAACGCTGCTGGCGCGGCTGGAGGCGGGAGAATCCTTCTCCCGGCTCGCCAGGGAATTTAGTGAAGACGAACGTTCCGCTCCCGCAGGCGGGGAACTCGGCTGGATCAACCCCGCCCGCGCAAAGGAAACCCTGGGCCTGGCTTTGGCAGACGTTCCGGACAACAAGCCGGCGCTTCTCAAAAGCCGGTGGGGGTGGCATCTTGTGGAAGCATCCCCTGTCAAAAAAGGGAAAACGCCATCCTATGAAGAAGCGCTCCCGGCTCTTAGGGATGCAGCCCGGAGCCTCAGAAAAGCTCAAGCCGTGGAATTGTACATGGACGGTCTTTTTGAAGAAGCCCACCTCAGAAACCGCATCAAAAACAAGCAGGTCCGCTGACGCTCCAATTCCGGCAAACGGACCTTCGTAAAACCGGCCCCCTCCCCCGCCTTCCCTTAATCCGGAACATTTCCCGGGGGCACACGGCTTCCCTGCGGCCGGCTTCCGGCAGGCATGAAACGTCCGCATGCAACGGGGAAAGGTGGCAACATCCCTCTTATTTGCCTTTCCTGACGAATTCCGCTTGCTTTCAAACGCGGGATGAATTAAATTCTTTCCGGTATTTCCCACGGGGTATTAGCTCAGTTGGTAGAGCGTCTCGTTCGCAATGAGAAGGTCAGGGGTTCGAATCCCCTATACTCCACCATCCATCTCTTTTTCCCGCCACTGTTTTTCATTCGGGAATAACGGGTAGCCCTATGAATGGTAACTTATTTAAAATTGTACTGGTTTCAGTCGTTGCCATTCTTCTGGCCATCATAGGCGGCATCATGTCGGCGGACGGGGATCCCCTTTCCATCGTTCTGGCTGTTTCCCCTTTTGTTCTGGCCGCCTTATTCCTGATGAAAGGGAAAGTGTGGTATCTGTGGATGTTGATACCCATTCTTTTCCTGCCCATCCCCTCTTTAAGGGACTACGCCCCTCTCCTTGCTTACGGAATAACCCTTCCTTTTTACTTGTGGAACGCCATGCTCAGGCGTTCAAATTTGACGTGGAATTCCGCTCCTGTTCTGGACGCTGTCGTCCTCGTGCTGTTCATGCACGTGGGCTACATCTTCCTGAGCCACCCCTTCGCTCTGGGGCTGGATGTGCTGGAAGACTACTACGGAGGCAAGGGATATATCCTTTTCCTACAGGCCCTCCTGGCCTATCTCTGCCTGTCCTCGCTAAAAACAACCAGCCATGAACTGGGCAAAGTGCTTCAATGGGCCGTTTTCCTGACCATCGTTTTTACCCTTATCTCAACTGCCCGGAATCTCCTTTCACCGGACAGCGCCGGGGCGGATCTTGCCGCAAACGCGGGTTCTCCAGACACGCTCTCCGAAGATTCCCGGAACTCCTCTTTCCTCAGAATTTCTATCCTGGCGCTGCAACTGCTCATCATCAACTACTCCGTGTGGCAGATGATCAAGCGTCCCTGGTGGGGGGCGCTGCTTCTTCTTGGAACCGTCGGCATCCTGTTAAGCGGATTCCGCTCCGCCATGGCCCAGGTTCTGTTGCTGTTCTTCACCATCTCCCTGATCTACAAAAGGTGGTTCTTCTGCCTTCTGGTTCCCTTCTTCGGAGCGCTTCTGCTTTTGCTGCTCTCCTCTGCAGGAATGCTTCATTCCCTGCCTTTCGGCATCCAACGTACGCTTTCAGCCGTTCCTTTCCTGGACGTCAGCGCGCAAGCCAAGGCAAACGCCGAAGACTCCGTCAACTGGCGTTTTGAGATGTGGAGCTGGGCTCTGGATGACCGTGAACACTTTATTCAGGATAAAATATTCGGAGACGGCTTTTCACGGGATATCAGCATCGTGAAAGCCAATGTTTATGAAGAAGCCTACAACCTGAGCAAAGACCAAAGCGCCTTTGCATGGAACGGTCAGTGGCACAGCGGCCCCATTTCCACGATTCAAACGCTCGGCTACATCGGGATTTCCCTGTACCTCATCCTGTCCGTCGTTGGCATGACCTACGCATGGATCGTCAGTAAAATCTACCGCAATCATCAATACAAACTCGGCATCCTGTATGTTTCCGCCGTCTATTTCACCAAACCGATCTTTTTTTTCCTGATCTTTGGTGAAAGCATCACCATTGCGATGGACATCATATCCCTGGGCATCATTAAAGTACTCTACTCCTGCGCCAAGAGGGAGGGGCTCTACGTATCCCTCCATGTCCGCAAGGAATACATGCCGCTCATGATCCGGAGAACGCAGGAAAAACGGCAGGCCGCCGCAACGGCATCCATTTCCGCCTGACCGCCCCTTTCCTTCCCCGGGAAAAACAGGCGTTCCTGATGCTTGAGGCTGGACTAATTCAAAGGGAGTTGCTACCTTTCGGTGCGGTTCCTTTTCCCATGTCAGCAGATACTTCCCACCATATCATCGGTCTCATTCCGTCACGCTGGGGTTCCTCCAGATTTCCGGGCAAGCCCCTCCACCTCATTGCAGGAAAACCTCTTGTTCAGCATGTATGGGAACGCGTCTGCCGCTGTTCCCGCCTGGACGCCGTCGCCATCGCCACGGACGACCAGCGCATTTTTGACGCCGCCGAATCCTTTGGGGCCAGGGCCATCATGACCTCTCCGGACCATCCCAGCGGCAGCGACCGCCTGGCGGAAGCGGTACGTTCCTTCCCTGCCGCCACGCATGTCGTCAATATCCAGGGGGACGAACCTCTCATTGACCCGTCCCTGATTGACAGGCTGGCGGATGCCCTGGTCTCGGACGAAGCCCTCTCCATGGCCACCGTCGCCTGCCCCATCAGCACTCAGGAGGACCTGGACAACCCGAACATCGTCAAAGTAGCCCTGGCCTGTAACGGAGACGCCCTGTACTTCTCCCGTTCCGTCATTCCCTACGCCCGCCATCCCCGCGTAGCGCCTCCCTTGCGTCATCTGGGTATTTACGCCTACCGCCGCGACTTCCTTGAAAACTATGTCCGCTGGGAACCAACTCCCCTGGAACAAACGGAATCCCTGGAACAGCTGCGCGCACTGGAAAACGGGGCCAGAATCCGGGTTATCCTGACAGACCACGTCAGTGTGGGCGTGGATACGCCGGAACAGGCGCAACAGGTGGAACAAATCTTACTAAACATACACTAGGAACCAAATCATGAAATACATCTTCGTCACAGGCGGTGTTGTCTCCTCTCTCGGCAAAGGGCTGGCAGCGGCATCCATCGGCACGCTGCTGGAACGCTGCGGCCTCAAGGTAACCCTTCAAAAATTCGACCCTTACCTGAATGTGGACCCCGGAACGATGAGCCCGTTCCAGCACGGGGAAGTGTACGTCCTGAACGACGGGGCGGAAACGGACCTGGACCTGGGCCATTACGAACGCTTCGTTCATTGCAGCCTCTCCCGGCTCAACAACCTCACCTCCGGCCAGGTCTTTGAAAGCGTGCTGCGGAAAGAACGCCGGGGAGACTATCTGGGAAAAACGGTTCAGTACATTCCGCATGTTACGGATGAAATCAAAAACCGCCTCTATGAAGTCACGGAAAAATCAGACGTGGACATCATCATCACGGAAATCGGAGGCACGGTTGGGGACATGGAAGGCCACATCTTCCTGGAAGCCCTGCGCCAATTCGCCCTGGAAGTGGGCCGTGACAACGTCTGCTTCATCCATGTCACCCTGCTCCCCTATATCAAGGCCGCCGGGGAAATGAAGACGAAGCCCACCCAGCAATCCGTCGCCAAGCTCCGGGAAATCGGCATCCAGCCGGACGTGATTATCTGCCGGACGGAATACGACATGAGTGAAGACGAACGCCGCAAAATCGCCATGTTCTGCAACGTGGAGGCCAAAAACGTCATTGCCTTCCGCGACGTCAAAAACACTATCTACGAATGCCCCCTGGATCTCAGCCAGGATAAAATAGACCGCATTGTCACCAGGCGCCTGGGGCTGGACGTTCCGGCGCCCAATCTGGCGGACTGGCAGCGTTACGTCGGCCGGGGCATCAGCCCCAGCCACTCCATAAAAATTGCCGTGGTAGGCAAATACATCGCCCTCCAGGACGCCTACAAATCCATCTATGAATCCTTCACTCACGCCGGAGCGGAAAATGACGCCCGTGTGGAAATTCTCCGGATAGACGCGGAAGAAATTGAGGAAAAAGGCGCGGAGGCCATGATCGGCTCCGTGGACGGCATTCTGGTGCCGGGCGGCTTTGGCGACCGCGGCATTGAAGGAAAAATCCAGACGGTGGAATACGCGCGCGCCAAAGGAATCCCGTTCCTGGGCATTTGCCTGGGCATGCAGGTGGCCGTCATTGAATACGCGCGCCACATCTGCGGCATGGATGACGCCAATTCCACGGAATTCGACCAGAAAACCACCCACCCCGTCATCAGCCTCCAGGAAGAACAAAAAGGCATCCAAGCCATGGGAGCCACCATGCGCCTGGGCGCCTACAAGGCCCTGATCCGGCCCGGAACGCTGGCGCACAAGCTTTACGGCAAGGACAGCGTCACGGAACGCCACCGCCACCGGTACGAATTCAACCCGGCCTACCGCGACGAACTGGAAAACGCAGGGCTGGTCATCAGCGCCATCAATGACGAACACGGACTGGTGGAAGTCGTGGAACTTCCCGAACATCCCTTCTTCATCGCCTGCCAGTACCATCCGGAATTCCAGTCCGCTCCCAACCGGGCCCACCCGCTCTTTTCCGGTCTGGTTTCAGCCGCGCTGGAACACAAGAGCCACTCTTGATCCCTTCATCAAGCCCGGGGCCTTTTCCGGAATCTCTATTCCGGAAAAGGCCTTCTCTTTCCAGGCATGCTCACGGACCTTTTCGTCATCGTCATCTACTTTCTGGCTATCTTCTGCATAGGCATCTATGCGGGACGAAGGCAAAACTCCCTGACAGACTATGCCCTGGGCAACCGTTCCCTGCCCTGGTGGGCTATTCTGGCCTCTATCCTGGCGGCGGAAATCAGCGCGGCCACCTTCCTGGGAGCTCCCGGGGAAGGATACCATACCCGCAACTTCACGTACGCCCAGCTCTGCATCGGCACCATCCTGGGCCGCATCATCGTCGGCAGGCTCTTTCTCAAGCCCTACTATGACTACAAGGTCGTTTCCATCTATGAATACCTGGAAAAAAGATTCGGGCTCCTGACGCGGCGGACGGCCTCCATGGTCTTTCTGGTCAGCCGGGTGCTCGCCAGCGGAACCAGGCTCTATTTCGCGGGCATTCTGCTGGTCATCGCCTACCAGTTCCTGACAGGCGCCACGGCGGACGCCAGCCAGACTGTCCTGCTCTACATTGCCGCCCTGGTTGCCATCTCCGTCGCCACGACCATTTACACCGCGATCGGCGGATTGAAAGCCGTCGTCTGGACGGACGTCCTTCAGGCCGTCGTGCTGGGAGTCTCCATGCTCTCCGCCCTGTGGGTACTGTTTTCCCATATCCCCGGAGGGTGGAGCTCCATCTCCGCCGCCATGAATGGTGGGGACGACTGGAAATTCTTCTCCTGGGGAACCGGAGAAGGGCTGGACTTCCTCCAGCAATGCGCCCACGTGCTGGGCCAGGAATACACGGTATGGGCAGCCTTCCTGGGAGCAACCTTCATCACCATGGCCACGCACGGCACGGACCAGGACATGGTGCAGCGCATGCTGGCGGCAAAAAACAGCAGGGCGGGAACGCGCGCAGTCATCGTATCCGGCTTGCTGGACTTCCCCATCGTCATCGTTTTCCTCTTCACGGGCATTCTTCTCTATGTCTTCTACCAATACAACCCGGCAAACCTCCCCGCAGACACGCCGCAGCTGCATGTGTTTCCCTACTTCATCATCCATGAACTTCCCAACGGCATCCGCGGGCTGCTGATCGCCGGCCTGCTGGCTACGGCCATGGGGTCCCTTTCCACGGCTCTAAACTCCCTGGCGACTACCGCCACCAGGGACTGGTACCAGGGAATATTCAAACCGGAAGCCACGGAACGGCAGCTGCTCCGGTGCGTGCGCTGGGGGACGGCCGGGTTCTCCCTGCTGCTCATCCTCGTGGGCTCCGTCACGGCATGGTATGTGGTTCATCACCCGGAAATCCGCATCATCCAAATAGCCCTGGGCATCTTTGGCTACACCTATGGCTCCCTGCTTGGCATCTTCCTGTTGGGAATGCTGACCCGCACCAGAGGAAACGATTCGGGAAACATCATTGCCATGGCGGCAGGATTTTTTGTCATCGCTTTACTGACGGGGCTCATCCCCCTGCCCTCAGGCTGGCAACAATATATCCCGGAAATAGCCTTTCCGTGGCGCGTGACCATCGGAACGCTGGTTACTTTTATCGTCGGGTTCTGTTTCAGGAATCGCCGCCTCTCCGTGCGCTGAACGGGGGACTGCCGTCGCCCCGCCTGATTCATAAGCCGCAGTTTCCCTTCAAACCTCCTGTGAAAGGAAGTGAAGGAGCAAGCGAAAAACAGGGAAGTAGGAGATAAAAATCCCTAAGGAGGCATCTTTGTTAAACGGGAGTATCTCCACTATTCCCGGAACAGAGAAAAATCGTCTTTCGTCCTTTCTGCCCTGATATCTTCCCCCTCTCTCCGGACGCAAAAGCGCCGCTTT
>ERZ779880.476-NODE-476-length-50560-cov-10.030235_pt1 | contig 50560 bp, 39 predicted proteins | sample MGYA00511555_ERZ779880 | MGnify/ENA primary metagenome ERZ779880 (study PRJEB29588, sample SAMEA2145815) | human gut metagenome | biome: human gut; feature: human-associated habitat; material: faeces | place: Denmark | collected 2008/2010 ... | reverse complement strand
CGCGGCGGACGCGCTGCAGCCGAGCCGGGCCGCGACGGCGGACGTCTCCACAAAGGCGCTGCCTGCCTCCGTATAAGGCTGCCCGGACCTGGGATTCGTTCCGCGGCGGCGGATTTTGACATGCTCAGGGAAGCTCAATTTGGGATTGCTGATATATTCACGCCCTCCCACGCCGATGAATGTTTTCTTGAAACGGTATATCATGACTAACGGGTTTTCATATTGGAATTACGAAGCTTCATGCAGCCGTTCCGCACGAAACTCTAACATATTTTGGAGACTCCAAAAATGCATTGAGTTTAAGAATGTTCAACATTTTTCTTTGTTTTTCTGTTTTTTACATTCATGCTAAACTCATTTCACCGCAATATATGCCCGGAGACCATACCGGCCAATCATGTGAAAAGGGCCTACGCGCCAATCGGGAAACTTATCCCCCTAAATTTTTTCCGGCTCTTAAGCCTTTCCTCCCAATGAACAAAAGAAACTGGAGAAAAATCTCGCCTCCATCCTTTTTTCAGGCGTTCCTTTCCGATGCCGCAAATCTTCTGGGAACAACTTCTTTCTCCTCCTGATTCCGCCATGCGGCTTCCCCAAAAACGGTTCATTTCCGGCAAAAGGCCTGAAAAAGAGCCATGAAAAGCTCTCCTGCTTTCATTAACCGCTGACGATAAGCCCCTTCATACCAGCCCCCCCGTTTCCCTATCCGCGTTTTTTCCTATATTCCCCCCGCCATGGCAACCGGCCCCAACAAAAAAACCCGGCTTCCTTGCGGAAAGCCGGGTATGAAAAAAATGCCTCAGGGAAGAAGTTTGGCCGGGCGCCCTTCAAAAATCCCGCGCTGGGGAACGAAAATACGGTCATTGGGCTGGATGGGAATCGCCCTGTCCTTAATGGAAAAGTAATCATACGTCACGGTTTTTCCGCCGCGCGTCACCTGCACGTACCGGGAACCCCAGTCCGTGATATCGCCGGCGCCCACAATCGCTTCCAGAAGCGTCATGCCGCGCCGCCATAAAACGTTCTTTTTCATAGCCACGCCGCCGCTGACCAGAACGATGTGTTCCGTCAGCCGCGCATCAGAACTCTGCACCTTCACCAGAAACGTAGGAGCCGTGTACAGCTCCGCCTTCTTATAGGCGGCCATCAGCATATCTTCAATCTGGCGCGCCGTTTTGCCTACCACGCGCAGCACATCCTGCCCCGGAGGAAGCTGGGGCATGCGTATCGTCCCGTTCCCGTCCAACAGATACTGCCCGGAAATAGCGGTAGCGTCGTCAGCGGGAATGCCGCGCACCTGGATTTCAATGGTGCCCTGGGGCGGCACGGCATCCGGAGACTGGGCGCAGACCAGCCCCGCCGAACCCAGCATAAGGCAAAGGATGGAACAAATATATTTTCTCATGGAGCAATGGGTTAATACAAATCTTCACTATCATGGGACTGGGTGGCCGCCAGTTCCTTGGCCTTTCCGGAACGTTCCGCCTTCTTCATGGAAGAGGCTTCCGCGTTCTCGCCGGAGGAAGAGCCATCCGTAGAATAGTAGGAATAGTAAGTTGTGTAATACTGATACTGGTGATCAGACGTGATGTCCACATTATTCATCACCACGCCGGCCAGATTGCCGCCCACGGACTCAATTACCTGCTTCTGCCTCAACAGGGCTTTCAGCGGCAGTTTGCGGGGCTGGACAACCATGAGAGTCATGTCCACCTCGCTCACAATGACGGCGGAGTCGCTAACCCCCAGGATGGGAGGGGAATCCACCAGCACAATGTCAAAACGTTGCTTCACTTCCTGCAGCAATTCGTTAAACTTGCGGGAATTCAAGGCGCCCGAAGGATCAAAGGGAGTGGGCCCCGCAGGCATGACATACAGGTTTTCAATGGGCGTCTGGAAAATTACTTCCTCCAGCGGATAATCTTCCAGCAGATAGGAAGTCAACCCCAGCTCATTGTCCAGCTCATAATACCGGTGAAGCTTGGAACGGCGCAGGTCGGCGTCGATCATCAGGGTGGCATATCCCCCCTGGGCGCAGATATAGGCCAGGTTGCACAGAGTGGTGGTCTTCCCTTCCCCGGCGCTGCCGGAAACAAAGGTCAGCGAAATTTCCTCCAGCCCTTTCTTGTTGAATTCGATGTTCGTCCGCAAAATGCGGTAGGCTTCCGCGTCCGGCCCCATGACACCGGAAGAATGCAAAATCGGCACATTCTTGGGAATAATACCCAGTACGGGAACCTGAAGAGCCCGTTCCACGTCTTCCATGGTCTTCACGGAAGTATCCATGAATTCCAGAAGCAGGGCCAACCCGATGCCCAGCAGCAGCCCGGCGCCCGCTCCCACCGCCAGGTTAATAGTCACATTCGGCTTGTAAGGAGCAACAGGATAGGTCGGCAGCTGATACATTTCAATCGCTTCACGGGGTACGCGCAAACGGGCAATCTCATCCTTGTACCGGGAATCCAGTTCCTTAAGCTGATCCAGCGCAGCGTCATAATCACGGCTGGCCTGTTCATACATGGGCACCTGCAGAACATGCTTCTGGAGATCTTCCTCTTTTTGGGCAACGGTCGCCTCCCAGTGCTTCCGGCTTGCGGCAACCATTTCCAGCTTGCTCTTCAGGGAAGAACGCAGACCTATCAATTCCTTGTTCAGCTTATCCCCCAGAATTCTTTCCGTTTCCAGCAATGCCAGCATTTTGGGATGCTTGGGGCCTATATTCTGGGACTTCAGATTTTCCTTTTCCTTGAGCTTGTCGGAAAATTCGGCATAGGTCTTACGGAGAGCATCCGCCCCCACAGTCTCCGCATTCAGCAAATCGGAACTGATCACGTAATCCAGCAACTTGTCGTCGGGCAGACGCTGCAATTCCTGCACATAGGAAGCCAGTTCCTTTTCCCTCCTTTCAAAATCCATGGCCTGCGCTTTGGCGTTCCGGAATTCCTCCTCTTCCATGCCGGCCGTCAGGGTGCTGCGGTGTTCGCCGTTTCTCCAGGACGTAGGCAGGTAGGAACTCTCCGCAATCAGCTTTTTGAGAGCCATCATCTTTTCATTGACGGCATCCTCCTGTTCCCGGAGGACATCCTTCAGACTTTTGATGGCAGTTTCCACCAGGCGGTTCTCGCGCATTTCACGGTCCTGCTTGTACGCCTCAGGAACCGCTTTGGCGATATTCTGCACCAGTTTGGGGTCCGGACCGGACACAATAACGTCCACAAGGTCCGTAGCGCGCACGGGGGCCACCTTGATCATGCCGAACAGATTGGTCGCCGCCATTTCATCCGTCATCCCCCATTCCGCGGCAAGGTTCAGTTTCCTGGATACCACCTTAAGCACTTCGGCGGAAGTCAGCACGGAATACTGCATGGGAATGTAGTTGGCCGTCACATTGGAAGTGGCAACTACGTCCCCCCCTCTGCCGATATCCATCACAGGTTTGGGCAGTTTAATCTGGAACTGGCTGGTCGCCCGGTAGGAAGGCGGCATCAGGAAAGTCACTACCACGGAAATGACCAGCACCAGAAGGAAGACAAGAAAGACTTCCTTCCAGCGATTTTTTAAAACCTGCAAATAGTCAATATTGCGTACGATGCGATCACTGTTCTGCTGATCCTGGGCACTCATGAAATATAGTAAGGCGGTAAGATAAAAACTCCTCTAATTGTGAATGAAAATTCGCAATTAGAGGAGTAAAGGCATTAATGGTCAGTCAAGACTTAGAAGCTGTAATTCATGCCGAAGGAGAACACATTGCGGTTGTAGGAGGGCATCGGGTAGTTATAGCCGCTGTAGGAACCGTTAGTGTAGGAATATTGGGCCGTAAGAGCCAGGGCATTCGTCAGCAGAAGCTTGATACCGGCGGTAGCATTGAAGGTCAGGTTGGACGTGTCACTGTTGCCGATGGAGCTGGGACGCGTATAATCGCTGGCAATCAGGTTCGCTCCGCAATTCAGACTGACGCGGTGCGTCAGCTTCAGCGTGCTGTGTATCCCGAAACGCCACGTTTCATTGGAGTAATAGCTGGCGCCATTGTAAGGGATATAGGTATTCACCGCTTCGTTGGAATAACGGACGAACGTCCCAAGCATGAAACGGTCGCTCACACGGTGGTTTAAGCCGAATTCCGCGGAAGGATAGGTTTTTGTTCCGTAATTCTCAACATATTTGAATTGCGGACCTACGCGTAGCGTGGCGGAGGTATTTTCACTCACCGCGTATTCAGCGCCGGCCATGACGAAATTGGAAAATTCGTTGTTGCCGTATTCACGATTACAGTAGGAACCGTTCCAGCCCAGGGAAATAGCCAGGCGTTCCGTCCACTTGTACCGGTTGGTGAAATTCATGCCGACATAATCGCGGTTATCCGTCTTGGCGGAGTCTTCCTGATAGTCGATCATGGAGAAATTGGCGCCCAGCGTTGTGGAATAACGGGAAGTCCACGCCTTGCTCACGGAACTGGAGACATATACGTAAATGTAGTCGCCATCCCGGCGGGCATTGGCAATACCGTTGGAATAGTTGGGTTCCGGCTGCCACGCGAAGGAGACGGCGCCGTTATAGCGCAACGTCTGGTCAAAACTATGGGAAAGTTTGGCGGACAGCGTGGAGTTGGAAAGGGCTTCATTCGTTCCTCCATCAAGATCCTTCAGGTAAAAAATACCCCCGAGCTTGGCGGAGAAAGAATACTGGGTCACGGCATCGTAGTTGGCCAGGGACGCGCCGATGTCCGTGCTGATGAACGCGGATTCCTGCTGGTTGTAATTGGAGGCGTTGACATTATCGTCATACCCTCCCGCCAGATTGAAAGACCACTTAAGAGGAAGGGACTCCTCCAGGCCAACCGGACCTGCCAGCGTGTACAGAGACTGCCCGTTGGCATGAACGGCAAACATGCCGGCGCCCACCAGGGAGAGATAAAAAAGGCTCTTCATGTTATTTGCTAAATAAGAATCAGGTTAATTGCCGGCAGGATTGGATACGGGCGCAGGACCGAAGGGCGTGCCGCCTATAGGAAGACCGCCCGGAAGAACCAGAGAGCCCCCGGGGACATCTTCATTAGGTCTTACCAAGCCGCGTTCCTGAGCCGTTACCCCTGTGAGGGGATTATCGGGAGTCTGCTCCGCCACGCCCACAGCAATGGAAGGAACAGCAGCGGCTACCGGAGAATTGCCCAAAGCTTTTTCAACCGCTTCCGAAATAGGAGCCACAGACACATAAGGGCGGGGCTGGGAGGAAACGGCGGAAGCAATCACATTGCGCACCTGTTCTTCCTTCACGTCCGGCCCATAACTCTGAACAGCGGCGGAAGCGACGGCAGGAGCATTGGACGGGAAAGCGCCCGCTGCCATAGACACCATAGTCCCCATCACATGATCAGACACGCCGGCCTTGACAGCTTCATTCAAAACTCCGGACACCGCCTTCATATCCAGAGCGCCAGCTTTCAGGCCAGCCTGAACAATATCCGCCATTTTCTTCATAAAAGCCTTTTCAACAGCGGAGGCTTTAACCGAATCAGCAGCCGGAGCGGCTGCCGGAGAAGCAGTTTGCTGAGCTACACCGGGAAGAGCGCCCGCAAACGCAAGTGCCAGCGCACTAAGCGCCGCCTTTGTCATAAACCTGGCTTTCATAAAGGAAGTATTTAGCAGGTGAATTTAATAAAAAGATGGAGCGGGTAACGGGAATCGAACCCGTATAATCAGCTTGGAAGGCTGGAGCTTTACCATTAAGCTATACCCGCGCAACGGACGTATTATGTTCAAATCACGGAATAAGACAAGTTTTTTTTCATTACTGCGTTAAAATAACAAAAAAGAGGACACGTTTTTTCTGTGGTCTTGACATCCGGGCCTTCTGCCGCTAAATAGGCATCCGCATTTCATGCGGGCGTCGTTCAATGGTAGGACGCGAGCTTCCCAAGCTTGAGACGTGGGTTCGATTCCCATCGCCCGTACCAGTTTTATACCGCAAGTTATTGTTTATCAAGACTTGCGGTTTTTTGTTCCCTTGGGACGGCAACATACATGGCAACGCCTGGAAACAGATTTTCAAGACATTGCGCCCACAGGCAGAAAACATGCTCTATCTGCAAAGAAGCCTTTTTTCATATGAATAAAAAAGGCACGGCCGCCGCTCCCCATACGGGAACAGCCCAGGCAAAACGTCCGCGCCGGAAGCATTCGCCGCCGGCACGGCCGTGAATGACAGGGAGACGCTACCGTCCAAGAACAAATTTCCTCTGGATTTTAGCAAGAAGAAGCGCTTTGCGGATCATCGTCCGGGTTTCATTAAGAAGGTTGAGATAGAGAAGCGTCCGTCGCATATCGGAAGCATCTTCCGGACGCAGAATGATCTGCTGTTTGACGGCATCCGCAAATTCTTCATCCAGAGCGTCCATGCCTGCCAGGCATTCGTCCAGCCCGGTATAGTCATTGCTTTCCATCATTTCCCGGAAACGGGGGTAGAGGGAGGAAACACGGCTGTTCATTCCCCGCAGAAGTTCTATCCTTTCCAAATCCAGACCTTCATGGTTGTTGTCGATATAGGCATGGCTGGCCGCAGTAATATTGGAGAGGGATTCAAAAACGGAGGCAGCGTATTCCACCATCTGCACATAGCGCTTGCCGCGGTCAGCCTTCTTGTCCGGGAGTTCACGGACGACGGGCATGACTTCCATCGCCATTTTATCGCTCAGGGAACGGCGGATTCCGCGCGCTTCTTTCCGGAGTTTTTTCAGACGCTTCCGGTCCTCCACGTTCAGGGCCTCCAGATTCATTTCATAGATTTCCGCCATGCGCTTCATCAGCTCGATAATTTCCTCATTGCAGCGCGCGGCGGCGGCCGGATCCCGGTAATCGGCGGTCTGCGCCTGGGACGCAGCCCGGGTTCTTTGGCGATGGAGCCTGGAACTTTTCAGAAGCAGGAAAGCCGCCAGGGAACATATGGCGATGATGCCGAAGAGGCCGCCATACAGGATGCAGGCCGCTACAATGAAGCATATGGAAAACGCGGCAAAGGCCGTGAAGAACCACCCTGAAATCACCGTAATCACCCCGGTGATGCGATACACGGCGCTGTCCCGCCCCCAGGCCTTGTCCGCCAGGGAGGAACCCATCGCCACCATGAACGTCACATACGTGGTGGAAAGCGGAAGCCGAAGGGACGTGGCCAGAGAAATCAGCAGGGCAGCCACCGTCAAATTCACGGAAGCGCGAATGAGGTCGAAAGAAGCGCCGTTATCCGCCCCTTCCGGCACAGGCCGGAAGCGTTTTTCAATAAATTTCCCAACGCAGGCGGGCATGATTTTTTCCACGGCGCGGGAAGCATTCAGGGCATAGCGTACCGCCATGCGGGCCGGAGGGACGGAGCCGAACCGCTCTACTCCCCCGCCCTGCCTCGCCAGATTGACTTCCGTATCCGTAACGGTTTGCGCCTTTTTGGAGAACATGAGGGCCAGCACCATGATGACGCCCGCACCCAGCAGGTAACGCCAATCCGCCGTGACGGGGGCCATCAGGCCGTCCATGGACAGAGTGGAAAGGTCCGCCCCCTGCGCTGCGGCGGCAGCCGCAATTTCCATGGAAGACTGCCCCGCCATGAAAACGCCGATGAAGTTGACCAGGTCATTCCCGGCAAAGGAAAGGGCCAGCGCCATGGTGCCCGCGAGAACGGATACTTTCAGGATGTTGATTTTGCAAAGATACTGGAGCACGGCCATCAGGACGGTCCAGAATGCCAGGCTGCAGCCAACGTACAGCCAGATATGGGCGTCCAGGTGGCGAAGCATCTCCTTGGTGACCAGCGTGCTTCCCTTCAGCCCCTTGAAAATGGCAAAGTAAGTGATAGCCGTCAGGGCCGCGCCGCACCAGACGGCTCCCAGATAGTTGAAGGACTTTTGATAGTTGAAGGAGAAAATGAGGCGGGAAATCCACATAACCGTTATCCCGCAGATGAAAGCAATAAAAACGGAGGAAAAAATGCCTGAGATGATTGCCAGAGCTTTGGAGGAATTAATGTAGCCGGACAATTCCTGCGCAACGCCCGGTTCCCCGGACCAGATTTTAAAGAGGGCCGCAGCCACGGCGCCGCCCAGAAGTTCAAAAACAATGGAAACCGTAGTGGAAGTGGGAAGGCCGAACGTGTTGAAAACGTCCAGCAGGATGACATCCGTCAACATGACCGCCAGGAAGATCAGCATGATGTCATGGAAAGAAAACCGGGCCGGCATGAATACGCCGCTTCTGGCTATTTCCATCATGCCGCTGGAGAACAACGAGCCGATGATGATGCCCACAGCGGCCACCAGCACAATTGTCCTGCGCGGAGCGGCCTTGGAACCGACGGCGGAGTTCAGAAAGTTGGCGGCGTCATTGGAAACTCCGACAACGAGGTCGAAGCAGGATAACGCCAGTATCAATCCTATGATCAAGTAATAGATTGGGTCCATATGCGTAATAAACGCCCCTTTATTACAGGAGGACGCTTCCGCACGCCCGTTTTAAAACGTGAACATTTCGTTACATTTTCCACACACTTCCCCGGCCTCAAAAAAAGAGGAGAGCGGACTCATCCGCTCTCCTCCCGCTTTCGTCAAATGAACAAAAATCCTAACGGTCTATATGGAGGATATTTCCGTCAGGGGCAATCAGCACATCATAATCATCACGGCTGTCCTCCACTTCCACCTTGTAACGGACAAGTTCTCCTTCAGTAATTTTTTTCGCTTCCTTAATCCGGCACCCCGGATAACGCTTCAAAACAGACGAACGAACGGCTTCCGGAAGAGAGGAAACAGCCATTTCTTCCTTAATCCGCACAATTTTCCCATCAGGGGCAATCTTCACGTCAAACTGGAATCCGTTAATTTTGAATTCGGCTTCGTAAATCTTTTTCAAGCCATGCATTTCAGAGTCCCATTCAATGAAACCGGCGTTCGGATAAGCTCCCTTGATACTGGAAACGGCGGCAGCCGGAACGGAAGACTCCGGGATATCGGCCAGGGCGGAAGGCATGACCAATGCCACGGCCGCAAACAATATATTCTTATGTAACTTCGTCATGTAATGATTAGACAGATATTTCCTGTCATCATTCAATATTCTTCCATTCCCCGGACATTCTGCGCAGCTTCTTTCCTGAAACCGTCTCCTGATGAAGCAATATAAAAAAGGCTCCCCGGAAAACCGGGGAGCCTTGAAGCCGATTGCCTTGTTTCAAAGAAACGGACGGGGCTTACATCATGCCCATGCCGCCCATTCCTCCCATGCCGCCCATGTCGGAAGCTCCGGAGCCGCAGCCGCAGCTCTTCTTCTCGGGCTTGTCGGCGATGACGCATTCCGTGGTAAGCAGCAGACCGGCGATGGAAGCCGCATTCTGCAGAGCGGAACGGGTCACCTTGGTCGGATCCACCACGCCAGCGGCAAGCAGGTCTTCATACTTGTCCGTGGCCACGTTGTAACCTTCGGCAGTATTCTTCATGCCTTTCACGTTGGCGACGATGAGGGCTCCTTCACGGCCGGCATTGCAGGCCAGCTGGCGGAGCGGGGCTTCCACAGCGCGATAAACGATCTGGGCGCCCGTTGCTTCATCACCTTCCAGTTTGAGGGTGTCAATGGCCTTCTGGGCGCGAATCAGCGCCACGCCGCCGCCGGGAACAATGCCTTCTTCCACCGCAGCGCGGGTAGCGTGCAGGGCGTCGTCCACACGGGCCTTCTTTTCCTTCATTTCCGTTTCCGTCGCGGCGCCCACATGAATGACGGCCACGCCGCCGGCCAGCTTGGCCAGGCGTTCCTGGAGTTTTTCGCGGTCGTAGTCGGACGTGGTGTCCTTGATCTGGCGGCGAATCTGGGAAATGCGGGCTTCAATGTCGGAAGACTTTCCGGAACCTTCCACGATAACGGTTTCATCCTTGGAAACAACCACGCGCTTGGCCTGGCCGAGGTCTTCAATGCCCACGTTTTCCAGCTTGATGCCCAGGTCTTCCGTGATGCACTTGCCGCCGGTAAGGATGGCGATGTCTTCCATCATGGCCTTGCGGCGGTCGCCGAAGCCGGGAGCCTTGACCGCGCAGATGTTCAGCACGCCGCGCAGACGGTTGACCACCAGGGTGGCGAGAGCTTCGCCTTCAATGTCTTCCGCGATTACCAGGAAGGGACGGCCGCTCTTGGCCACTTTTTCGAGAAGCGGAAGGAAGTCCTTCAGGTTGTTGATTTTCTTTTCGTGGATGAGGATGTAGGGGTTTTCCAGCACCGCTTCCATCGTTTCCGCGTTAGTCACGAAGTAGGGGGACAGGTATCCCTTGTCAAACTGCATGCCTTCCACCACGTCCAGCGTGGTTTCAATGCCCTTGGCTTCTTCCACGGTGATGGTGCCGTCCTTGCCCACCTTGTCCATGGCTTCCGCGATGATGTTGCCGATTTCAGCGTCCCAGTTGGCGGAGACGGTAGCGACCTGGGCCACTTCCTTGCTGGAGTCAACAGGCTTGCTGATTTTCTTGAGTTCTTCCACAACGGAATCCGCAGCCTTCATGATGCCCCTCTGGAGGGAGATGGGGTTGGCTCCGGCAGTGACGTTGCGCAGACCTTCGCGGTAAATGCTTTCAGCCAGCACGGTAGCGGTAGTGGTGCCGTCCCCGGCCACATCATTGGTTTTGGAAGAGACTTCCCGGACAAGCTGGGCGCCCATGTTTTCAAACGGGTCTTCCAGTTCAATTTCCTTGGCCACGGTTACGCCGTCCTTGGTGATGAGGGGGGAACCGAATTTCTTGTCGATCACTACGTTGCGGCCGGCAGGGCCCAGCGTGCTCTTGACAGCCTTGGCAATCTGTTCCACGCCGCGGAGCAGAGCCTGGCGGGCGGTTTCGTCAAATTGGATTTGTTTAGCCATAATATTAATATTTAAAATGATGTTGAGTGTGTGTGCGGTGCCGTTTAGCCGATGATGGCCAGAATATCATTTTCAGACAGGATAAGGTAGTCTTCTCCGTCCAGTTTGATTTCCGTGCCGCCGTACTTGGAAATAAGCACGCGGTCTCCAGGCTTCACGGTGAATTCAATCAGGGCGCCTTTTTCATCGCGGCCGCCAGTGCCTACGGAGATCACTTCGGCTTCCTGGGGTTTTTCCTTGGCGGTGTCCGGCAGGAACAGGCCGCCGGCCGTCTTGGTTTCAGCTTCAATGCGCTTGACCAGCACACGTTGTCCTAGGGGTTTGATGTTTGCCATAGTATGTTGTTTTGATGTTGTTGTAGATGAATAATACGGGATGTAATGTTCCGCCGGAGGGGGAATCGCTTTCCACTCCGGCGGGAAGGGGATTGCTTATTTGTCGTCGTCCACGATTTCGGCGTCCACCACGCGGCCCTTCGCCTTGCGGGGACCATCGGAAGATTCCTCTTCGGGAGCGGCGCCCGGCATGGGGCCGGCGGCCCCGGCGGACTGCTGGGCGGCTTCCGCCGCCTTGTACAGGGCTTCCAGGCGGGATTCCAGGTCTTCCTTGCCAGCCTTGATCGCCGTGATGTCTTTCTTGGAGACAGCTTCCTTGAGACGCGTTACCTTGTCTTCAATTTCGCGCTTGAGTTCCGGGGGCAGCTTGTCCCCCATATCCTTAAGCTGGCGCTCCACGGAGAAGCAGAGGGAGTCAGCCTGGTTAATGGTGTCAATTTCCTCAGCGCGTTTTTTGTCTTCTTCCGCGTGGGCTTCAGCGTCGCGTTTGGCGCGCTCAATTTCATCCTTGGAAAGGCCGCTGGAGCCCTGGATGGAAATTTTCTGCTCCTTGCCGGTGCCCTTGTCCTTGGCGGATACGTGCAGAATGCCGTTGGCGTCAATGTCAAAGGTCACTTCGATCTGCGGTATGCCGCGCGGAGCGGGGGAAATGCCGTCCAGCTTGAAGTTGCCGAGGAGCTTGTTATCCTCAAACATCTTGCGTTCGCCCTGGCAAACGCGGATGTCCACGGCGGGCTGGTTGTCGGCGGCGGTGGAGAATACCTGGCTCTTGCGCACCGGGATGGTCGTGTTGCGTTCGATCATCGGAGTGGCGATGCCGCCCATCGTTTCAATGGACAAGGTCAGCGGAGTCACGTCCAGCAGAAGCACGTCGTTCACGTCCCCCTGAAGCACGCCGCCCTGAATGGCGGCGCCCAGGGCCACCACTTCATCCGGGTTCACGCCCTTGTGCGGTTCCTTGCCAGCCAGCGTATGGGCCATTTCCTGAACGGCGGGCATGCGGGTCATGCCGCCCACCAGCACCAGCTCGTCAATGTCTCCGGTTTTCAGCCCGGACGCGGCAATGCAGTCCAGCACAGGCTTGCGGGTGCGGTCCAGCAGGTCTTCCGTGAGCTGTTCCAGCTTGGGACGGCTCAGCGTCAGCTGGATATGCTTGGGGCCGGAAGCGTCCGCCGTGATGAACGGCAGGCTGATGTCATAGCTCTGGGTGGAGGAAAGGGCGATCTTGGCCTTTTCCGCTTCTTCCTTGATGCGCTGGATGGCGTCAGGCTGGTTGGAAAGATCCATGCCGGAGTCTTTCTTGAACTCGCCTATAATCCAGTTGATGATTGCGTTGTCCCAGTCATCGCCGCCCAGGTGGGTGTCGCCGTCGGAAGCCTTCACCTCAAACACTCCGTCGCCGATTTCCAGCACGGAAATATCAAAGGTGCCGCCGCCGAGGTCATATACGGCAATGTTTTCATTGGACTTTTTGTCCAGGCCGTAGGCCAGGGCCGCCGCCGTCGGTTCATTGATGATGCGGCGCACTTTAAGGCCGGCGATTTCACCGGCGGCCTTGGTCGCGTTGCGCTGGGCGTCATTGAAATAGGCGGGGACGGTAATCACGGCCTCCGTGATGGTTTCGCCAAGTTTGGATTCCGCATCGGCTTTCAGCTTGGCCAGCACCATGGAAGCGATTTCCTGGGGAGAAAAGGTCTTCTTTTCGCCGCCCACGTCCACGCGGATATAAGCATCCCCGTTGGGAGCTTCCACAATTTCGTAAGGCACCTTTTTATCTTCTTCCGTCAGTTCGCTGTATTTGCGGCCGATGAGGCGCTTGGAGGAAAACACGGTGTTTTTCGGGTTGGTTACCGCCTGACGTTTGGCGGCCTGCCCCACGAGGCGTTCACCGCTTTTGGTGAAAGCGACAATGGAGGGAGTGGTGCGCGCACCTTCGCTGTTTTCAAGTACGGTTCCCTGACCGCCTTCCATCACAGCCATGCACGAGTTGGTCGTGCCAAGGTCAATTCCTAATATTTTAGCCATATCGTTATTTTAGATTGTTTTGAATGGATTTCGTTGAGATTTGATTTCCTCATGACCTGAAGTGTCATGCAGGCAAACTCATATTCTTGCCTCTCTTGTTGCAAATGGCATGCCAACCTGGCAAGGCATACAGAACAATAAACATAAATATCATATTATGATGATATTATATCGTTTCTTCCTTCCTTTCCACTATTTCCCTGACAGAGGGAAACGGGACATAATGTCACACCAAAAAGAGACAAAATGTCGCACCACGCCATTTTGTCCCACTTCCGGAAAGACAGGATGGACGCAAGGCCGTTCTGAAATTCCCCGCGCCGGGAGAAGTTTCCGCATCCCCCATGGTTCCGCATTTTCCATATAAAACGCCAGGCGTCAGCAGATGCGGGGAAGCTGCATTCCTGAAGGCATCGTCAGCACCCGCTCCACACCAAGACGCCCCGTCATCAGCAGGGGCGCCGTCCCCAATTCCGCCACATGGCCTATGACGCAGGCTCCGGCGGATACGCCGCAGCCGCGCATCAGGTTCAGGGCCTCTCCCTCATGCTCCCGCGGAAGAATAGCCAGATAACGCCCCTCACAGGCCACCTGAAGCGGGTCCAGCCCCAGCAGGCCACACGCCGCCCTGACATCCTCGCGCACGGGAATGGACATTTCATTCAGCTTCACCGTCAGGCCGGCAGATTCCGCAATTTCCGAAAGAGTGGCGGTCAACCCGCCGCGGGTCACGTCACGCAGGCAATGCACGGGAATGCCGGAACGAATGACGGCAGCCACGGACTCGTGCAACGGAGCGGAATCACTTTCCAGGCCATCTCCGAAAGACAGCCCGGCGCGCAGGCTCATAATCGTCATGCCGTGCCTCCCCAAATCCCCGCTGAGCAGCACGGAATCCCCCGGACGAACGGAAGAAGGACCGATCTCCAACCCATGGCGCACGATGCCCACCCCGGCAGTATTAATATAAATGCCGTCCCCTTTTCCGCGCTCCACCACCTTCGTGTCCCCCGTCACAATACGGACGCCCGCCGCACTAGCCGCGGCAGCCATATCCTGCGCCACGCGGGTCAGCACCTCCAGCGGAAGCCCTTCTTCCAGAATAAAGCCCGCCGTCAAATACAACGGCTCCGCGCCGCTCATGGCGAGATCATTCACCGTTCCGTGCACCGCCAGTGAACCGATGGAGCCACCGGGAAACTCCAAAGGCTGCACCACAAAGCTGTCCGTCGTCATCGCCAGCCTCCCCGGAGGAACCTCCAATACGGCAGCGTCATTCTGCACGCCGCCGGAAGGGGAACCGAAGGCGCTCAGAAACACGGAACGAATCAGCTCATTCATCAAACGGCCTCCGCCGCCGTGAGCCATCTGGATACGGTCGGAGACTGGTTCAGGAACAGGACACTCAAACATGGCATCAACTTCTTTTATAATGATAATAAGCGGCGCATGCTCCTTCCCCGGACACCATGGGAGCGCCCAGCGGGGTCAGCGGCGTGCAGGACGAGCCAAAAAAAGGGCATTCCCCAGGGCGAATCAGCCCCCTCAGCACCTGCCCGGCCAGGCATCCGGAAGCTTCATCCGCTCCCGGCCTCCCCGTTCCGCATTCAAAACGAAGAACAGCATCCATAGCACGCCACTCCCGGCGCAGCCTCATGCCGCCGCGGGGAATCAACCCCAGCCCGCGCCAATGACGGTCTTCCGGCTCAAAAACTTCATTCATTCTTTCCTGCGCCGCCCTGTTTCCACCGGGTTTCACATAACGCCCGTACGCATTCCGCACTGCACATTCCCCGGCTTCCAGCTGACGGACGCACATCAGAATACCGCGGAGCAGGTCCGGAGCCTCAAACCCCGTCACTACCATGGGCGTCCGGTAACGAGTGGCCAGACGCCCGTAATCCATTTCCCCCGTGACGGCGCAGACATGGCCGGGGGCCAGGAAGGCGTCCGGTCTGCCCTCATCCTGATCCATCAGCCATTCCAGAGCCGGGGGGACCTGCACATGGGCGCAGAGAACGGAAAAATTGGCATACCCCAGCGCGCGGGCCTGCTGCAGGGCAAGCGCCGTAGCCGGGGCCGTCGTCTCAAACCCTACAGCGAAAAACACCACTTCCGTATCAGGATGGGTTCCGGCATAAGCGACCGCTTCCAGCGGAGAATACATCAAAAGCACGTCTCCCCCCCTGGCCTTGGCGGAAAACAGATCCCCGCGGGAACCCGGCACCCGCATCATATCCCCGTAGCTGCACAAAACTACGCCGAGCCGCAGGCTCAATTCCACGGCCTGGTCAATCAACTCCACCGCCGTCACGCAGACCGGGCAGCCGGGGCCGTGAATCAGGCGCAGGCCGGGAGGCAACAGCTCCTCCAGCCCCAGAGAGGCAATCGCATGCGTCTGGCCTCCGCATACCTCCATGACCGCCCACGGATGCGTCACAGCGTGGCGCAATTCTTCAATCAGCTGCCGGACTTCCTCCTGCATAAACCATTAATTGAATTCGGGAAACGCCCCCCTTACAGAGGATCCGTATTTTCCACAATTTCCCTCATCTCCCTGCGGGTTTGAAGAGCAGTCTCCTCATCCAGCACGCTCAGGGCCATGCCCACGTGGACGATGACGTAATCCCCCGGCACGGCTTCCGGCACACAGGCCAGGTTCACTTCACGGGTCACGCCGCCAAAGTCCACCACCCCCAATCTGAACAAAGGGTCCGTCTCATTAACGCTCACAATCTTTCCGGGAACGGCCAAACACATATTCTATCCTTTCCATTGGCGTACGACCGCCGCAACCTGCCCCAGGGAAATTCCCCCGTCATTGCACGGCACCCGCTGGGGCAGAGCCAACTGGCACTTTCTAGACTGGGCCATTCCCGCCAGGCCTTCAAGCAAAAAGGCATTCTGAAAACATCCGCCGCCCAGCACCAGCGTGTCCAGGCAAAAACGCTCCGCCACGTCAAATGCCAGATTCGCCAGGCTCTCATGAAACTTGCGGGCGATGCAGCCGCGGGAAACGCCTTTCAACAAATCTTCATCCACAGACTTCATCAGCGGCCGCCAGTCCAGTTCCAGCAATCCCTCTTCTTCATGCATAACCCATTCATACGCTTCCCCCCGCATTTTTTCCCCGGAAGCTTCCGCGGCCCATGATTCCAGCATCATGGCGGCATGGCCCTCACACCCCGCCTCACCGTCAAAACCGCACCAGAAAGCCACGGCATCAAACAACCGCCCCATGGACGAGGTAGCAGGGCAATGGATATTCCGGGCCATCATCGCCTCCAGAACCTCGCGTTTCCGCACAGGCATCCCCCTCTCCAGACGCTTATCAAGGCCCTCCGTACGCCACGGCATCATCTGGCGGGCCACGGAACAGGCGCACCGGGAAGGGTCCCGAACCGCTTCATCCCCGCCGGGCAGAAGAAACGGCCTGAGCCGCGCCACCCTGCGCGGCTCACCCTCTTCCTCCAACACAAAAAATTCCCCTCCCCATACCGTTCCGTCCGTACCGAACCCCGTCCCGTCCCAGGCGATGCCCAAAGCAGGAAACGGCGTTTCATTCTCCACGGCGCAGGCCAGCACATGAGCCTGATGATGCTGCACAGGGACAACCGCTGCATTCCACTTCCGCGCCAGACGCCGGCCAAGGGCAAAAGTGGGGCCGTCCGGATGGGCGTCCACGGCAATGACCTGCGGAACGGCATCCAGGGTTCTGCTCAGCGCCTCCACCGTCCGCTCAAAAGCACTCAGGGAAGCCGCACTGCTCAGGTCACCGAGATGCTGGCTCATGACAGCCACGCCCCTTTTCAGCCAGCAGATGGTATTCTTCAATCCGGCCCCCAGGGCGAGCACGTCGGGAGCCGCCGCGGATGTGCGCCACACGGGCCGCGGGGCATATCCGCGGGCGCGGCGCACCATCATGGCCCTGCCGTCCGTAACGCGGACCACGGAATCATCCACGGGCCGCACTACCGGGCGGTCATGCACCAAAAACACATCCGCCACACGGCCCAGTTTCTCCAGCCCCTCCTCCACGGAGGTGCACAGGGGCTCGCCGCTCAGGTTCCCGCTGGTCACCACCAGAGGCTTTCCCCACACATCCATCAGCAGCGCATGAAGAGGGGAAGACGGAAGCATTATCCCCACAAAACGGCTGAACATACACACGGAAGGAGCCAGATCCGCCCCCTTCCTTCCTCGGGCCAGCACAATGGGGGCTGCCGGAGAAGCCAGCAGGCGCTTCTCCTCCTCCGACAGGCGGCACAGCCTCTCCGCCGCAGCCACATCCGGCACCATCACGGCAAAGGGCTTGGCGTCACGCTCCTTCAACCGCCGGAGACGCCTGACGGCAGCTTCCGAAGAAGCATCCGCCAGCAACTGAAACCCTCCCACGCCCAGCAGAGCCACAATCAAACCGTCCGCCAGCACCCATGCCACCTGTGCCGCGGGGGTATCAAACCCATGGCCGAACCCCAGTTCGGAACCATCTGAAAACAGCACCTTCATGGAAGGGCCGCAGGACGGGCAACCGATAGGCTGTGCGTGAAAACGCCTGTCCTCCACATCCTGATACTCCCTCCGGCACTCCGGACACATTCGGAACCCCTTCATGCTGGTTCCCGCGCGGTCATACGGCATTTTCTCAATAATGGAATAGCGGGGGCCGCAGTGCGTGCAGTTGGTAAACGGATAATGATACCGGCGGGAAGACGGGTCGCGCATTTCTTTCAGACATTCCGGGCACGGAGCCAGATCCGGCAGCATCATCGGAACGCCTCCGGGGGTGGAATCGCTTTCCTCAATGCGGAATTCCTCAAACCCGGCAGGCTCGCATACGGTCCGCTCCACTCCATCAACCCGGGCATGCTCCGGCAGACCGTCCATCAGCGCGGAAAAAAAACGCTCCGGAGCGCCGGACTCCCCTTCCACATGAATCTCCACGCCGGACTCCGTATTGCGCACAAACCCCTTCAATCTGTGCCATACCGCCAAACGGTACACATGGGGCCGGAAGCCGACCCCCTGAACCATGCCGGCTATCTCCAATTTCAATGCCGCGGCGGCCTGTTCAATGGTGGTGATGGCCATGATGCTGAATCGTGCCTTCCCGGGCGCGGCGCGCACGCTCCACAATCTCCTCGCACCAGGCTTCCATTCCCTCGCCGGTCTTGGAAGACACCTCCATCACGTGCGCATGATGAGCCACCTTGTTCAGTGCGGCCAGGGCGGCGTCACGGTTAAAATCCACGGCATCCGCCAGATCGGACTTGGTCACCAGGGCAACATCCGCAGAATGGAACATGGGAGGATATTTCAACGGCTTGTCCTCCCCTTCCGTCACGGAAAGCAGCACCACGCGCGCGCTTTCCCCCAGGTCATAGGAAGCCGGGCAAACCAGATTGCCCACATTCTCAATAATCAACACGTCGAGATCGTCCAGTGGCATTTTCTTCATGGCCTCCGCAATCATGCGGGCGTCCAGATGGCACATGGTGCCCGTTGTAATCTGCACCACGGGAATATCCGCGCGGCTCAGGCGCTCCGCATCATTATCCGTCGCCAAATCCCCTACGATAACCCCCATGCGCACACGGCCGCGAAGCATCTCCGCCGTCTTTTGCAACAAAGAAGTCTTTCCTGACCCGGGAGAAGAAAAAATATTGATAACCAAAAGGTTTTTTGCCGCAAAAAAACCTCTGTTGCGCTCAGCCAGCCGGTCATTGGCATCCAATACCGGAACATGGACGTCCATGCCGTGGCCGTGACTTTCATGGGAGAACTCCCCCCCGCATCCACATTCTTTACACATAATCAATACTGCTATTAGATTCTCAAAGAGGAAAAAAACTCATTCGTTTCACGTCATATTCCTATGAAATCAAACAAAACTGCCCCGGTTTTCTTTTTAGCGCGGGAAGAAAACACTTTTCTATAAAGGGAAAGATGCAATGCTCCATACGCAGAAAAACTTTTGAAAACACCTTCTTATCATTTCCCCTTGCTGTTCAATATTGTTGTTTGACATCCGATTACAAATCCCCAGCCACTTAAACCCGCATGCCCCACAGCCCGAGCAAAAAATCCGGATAATTTATAAAAAACAATAAATTCCCCAATAATCAATCCTTTCCCGCCCTTCCTCATTTCATGTAAAACCGGAAGAACCATCCCCATCTGCCGGCATAAGGCCATTTATATGATTTCCACCGAAATTCCTTCATCATAAGCATGTGGACTTGCCAAGGCATAGGAATTCTGTAAACTGTTTCGTCCTCAGACAACATCCTTTTTTCCAGGTTATGCCAGACGCTCGCTTTCAACCACTTCCCGGATTCCGCGATTTTGCACCGGCGGACTGCGCCGTGCGCAACTATCTTTTCAACGCATGGAAGAAAGTGGCGCACCGTTACGGATTCCTGGAATGGGAGGGCCCCACTGTAGAAGCCACGGAGCTTTATCTTAAAAAGAGCGGGGGCGAACTGCCCACCCAGCTCTTCCGCTTCACGGACCAGGGGGACCGGGACATCACCATCCGCCCGGAACTCACCGCCTCCCTGGGCCGCATCGCAGCCGCCTACCAGCGCGAATACACCAAACCGCTCAAGTGGTTTGAAATCGGTTCATGCTTCCGTTACGAAAAGCCCCAGAAAGGGCGTCTGCGCGAATTCTACCAATTCAATGCGGACATTCTGGGAGAAGCCTCCGCGTGGGCGGATTCCGAACTGATAGCCCTGGCCATTGACTGCATGAGGGAACTGGGCTTTACGCAAAACGACTTCATCGTGCGCGTCTCTGACCGGGAAGCCTGGATCAGGTTTGCTTCGGAACACGGCGTGAAGGAACAGGATATTCCCGCTTTCCTGGGCATTGTGGACAAATTTGAACGCGACCGCCCGGAAGAATGCCAGCGCAAGCTGGACGCCTTCCATATCAGCCGCGACGATCTGGTGGCCTTCATTGAAAACCCGCCCGCCGGAGCGTCCGAACGCTATGACATCCTGAAGAAAGACCTGACGGCCCGCGGGCTGGACGGCTATGTCAGGCTGGACTTATCCGTAGTGCGCGGGCTGGCCTACTACACCGGCCTGGTTTTTGAAATCTTTGACACACAGCGCAGCCTGCGCGCCGTAGCCGGCGGAGGCCGTTATGACACGCTGGTAAGCGCCCTTTCCAACAACGCAGTGGACATGCCGGCAACCGGCTTTGCCATGGGGGATGCCGTCATCACCCACCTCATTGAACAGACGCCCCATGCCAAAGCGCTGAAAGATGCGGCGCTGGCCTCCGCAGGCTGCGACATCTTCATGGTTCAGGCGTCTGAGAGCCGCCGCGCGGAAGTTCTTGCCATCGCTTCCGCTCTCCGGGACCAGGGATACAGTGTAGACCTTCCCCTCACGCTCACCAAAGTCAACGGACAGCTCCAGAAAGCCGTCAAATCCGGCGCCCGCGCGGCCTTGATCGTGGGAGATGAATTCCCGGTCATGGAACTTCGCGACCTGGGAGCCCGCACCTCTTCCTCCGTCGCCATGGACGACCTGTTTGACGCCGTGGCTTCACTCACCGGAAGCAATTGACGCCTTTCTTTCCCCCTTTCTTCCATTTTCAATAAAGATGAACTCATACCGCACTCATACCTGCAGCGAATTGCGCGCTGCGAACATCGGCAAGCCGACCACCCTCATCGGCTGGGTAGATTCCGTCCGGGACCATGGCGGCGTCATATTTATCGACTTGCGCGACCGCTCCGGCATCACGCAGGTAGTCTTTCACCCGGAAGTCAACCAGGATGTGGCGAAAGCCTCCCAGCAGCTCCGCTCCGAAGACATGATCCAGATTTCCGGCACCGTGGCCGCCCGCCTGAAAACGGATACCGTGGACACGACCAACGCGGACCTTCCCACCGGGGAAATCGAGGTCTCCGCAGACACCCTGAACGTCATCAACAAGGCTGACGTGCTCCCCTTCCAGCTGGATCGGGCCCTCTCCAACGAAGACCTGCGCCTCAAATACCGCTTTCTGGACCTGCGCCGCCCGGCCATGGCCCGCAACATGCAGATCCGCCACCGCGTCACCAAGGCCACGCGCGACTATCTGGACGAGCACGGCTTTCTGGAAATTGAAACGCCCATCCTCTCCAAATCCACGCCGGAAGGCGCACGGGACTTCCTGGTCCCCTCCCGCCTGGCGCCCGGCAAATTCTACGCGCTGCCCCAGGCCCCGCAGCAATACAAGCAGCTGCTCATGGTGGCCGGCATGGAACGCTATTTCCAAATTGCCCGCTGCTTCCGTGACGAAGACCTGCGCGCGGACCGCCAGCCGGAATTCACCCAGGTGGACATTGAAGCTTCCTTCATCACGCCGGAAGACATCTACAACCTGGTGGAAGGCCTGCTCAAACGCGTATATAAGGAATCCCTGGGCGTGGACATTCCCACCCCCTTCCCCCGCATGACCTGGAAGGAAGCGATGGATCAGTACGGTTCCGACAAGCCGGAACGCCGCTTCGGCATGAAGCTGACGGACGTCTCATCCATCTTTGAAAACAGCGGCTTCAAGGTATTCGCCTCGGCCGTAAGCAACGGCGGCGTAGTCAAAGCCATCAACGCCAAGGGATTCGGTTCCGCCTCCGTTGGCCAGATTGACGCCCTGACGAAAACGGCCGTGGAAGCCGGCGCCAAAGGCCTGGCCTACATCAAGGTGCGCGAAGAAGACTGGAGAAGCCCCATCTCCAAATTCCTTTCTGACGAAGAAAAGCAAAAACTCACGGAAGCCCTGGACATCGAAACGGGAGACCTCGTTCTCTTTGCCGCCGGTCCGTGGGAACCCTCCTGCGATATCCTGGGCCGCGTGCGCCTGCAATGCGCCGAATTCATGGAACTGCTCAAGGACAACAAGGAACGCGACTTTCTGTGGGTTATTGAATTCCCGCTGTTGGGCTGGGATGAGGAAGAACAGCGATGGGTCGCCATCCACCACCCCTTCACCCGCCCCGTCAAGGAAGACGAACAAAAACTGCTCAGCGGAGAACTCTCCGCAGACCTTCGCGCGCAGGCCTACGACGTGGTGCTCAACGGCACGGAGCTGGGAGGCGGGTCCATCCGCATCCATGAACGCGACTTGCAGTCCGCCATGTTCAAGGCGCTCGGCATCACGGAGGAACAGGCCCGCGAACAATTCGGACACATTCTGGACGCTTTCAGCTTCGGCGCTCCGCCCCACGGTGGCCTTGCGCTGGGGCTGGATCGCCTGGTCATGATGATTTGCAACGCGGAATCCATTCGCGAAGTCATCGCATTCCCGAAAAACAACCGCGGAGCGGATCTGATGAGCGACTCCCCCGCCGCCGCGGAAGACCGGCAGCTGCGCGACATTCACATTCAAGTGAAACTGCCTGCTAAAAAATAGCCGGAACCTTCAAGCAAACCCCCGGATGGCTATCATTTCATCCGGGGGTTTTTTCATGCAGAAAAAACAGGGCTCCCTTTCCCGGCAGGCAGCACGCCATTCCTCCCGGCCTTTTTCCCGAGCCTTCACCTCGGATACGGCAACCTTCCCGTCGTCCATGACGGCCAAATAAACTCCGGGCCGGGCATGCCGGACATTCGGCCCAATTTCCCAACCGGAACGTGGCGGCCTCCGAATAAAACCAGAATAAACCGGTATCTGAAACAATCCGTTTTCCTACCCTTTCAGCACACATTCATCCCGGGGCGCCGTGAGAGGACCTGCTCCGATTTCAATATTCAAAATCCGGCAGGGATGCTGGCGCTGTTCCGAGGCGCAATGCCGCATCCCCTGAATCAACACCCTCAAATCACCCGCCCGGTCATCCTTCCTCCATCCGGAAATAAGCAGACGGAGGCACTGAACCCTCCCATCTCTATTCGTCTGGAACCAGATAGCCATGGTCTCATCCGCGGCCATGCGGCATCCCCTTCCGGTAAGCCTGAACATTCCGGAATCCCCTGAACACTCCATGCTGTCCCAAACAACATCCTTGATGCCGCACTCGGCTGAATTCCTGACGGCAATCTTTCCGCCGGGAAACCATCCCATATGAAACAGCAGGCATCGCATCAGGTAGGCACGTCTTAAGGCGCAATCCTCCCGGTGGGTGCCGAGCCCAAGAGATTTCCTGGCTCCGCAAAACTTGCTTCCCCGGTCGATAGTCAGCCGGATCTTATAACTTCCGGATGCATTCTTCCGCAATTCGATTGATCTATAGATGGACATGCAAATATTCATACAATATCCAAAAACTATATATATAAAATCAGGCGGGCCTAGAATAAAAATGTTAGAAAATAACACAACTACATAAAAAACAATATTATCAGCAAAACATTAAAATGAGAAAAATCCAAAATATTCCATAGCCCGGATACTCCTTTCCACGAACGACAAGAACGGCCGTTTTCAGAAAAGCTATTCTCCTTCCTGACAAAAAATAGCCCTGAGGAACAAAACAACAGCCCCGCATTCCCCTCTCCAAAAACCAGCCCCCGTGACAGGGAATAAACAGGCGGCAGAAGAACTTCCCACGCCCCGCTTCAAAACCTTCGCCGTCCCATCTGCCGGGGACAGGTAGAACTGTTTCTTCCAGCCCGGCTGCCCCTCCTTTCCGAATGGTCAATCAATGGGAGTTGAAAATAGACATGAGGACCATCCGGTTAATTCATCCGTCCTTTCCCGGAGCATCTTTTTAACGTGCCGAATTCATGACGGAAAAATCATCCTGACTGGCCGCATCCCGTAAAAAACTATTTCCCCTCCCTTTCCTGCCGGATTTCTCCACAGAAGAGCCATTTATCCTTTTTCCGGCGCATGGCCCTTCCCCGCCAGAGCCATGCCAAATAAACCACGGCAGCCCCTCCATTGAGCAGTCCTGCCATAAACCAGACCGGAGCGCCGCGGTTCCATCCCCATGCGGCGCGGATATTCCCGCGGGCCATTTCCGCATACCCCCGCGTCATGCCGCACAACGGGCATTCACGATGCGGCACGGCAACAGAGGCCGCCAGAGAATTCATCCCGTCAGGGCTGATTGCCAGCGCCATGAGGGAAGGCGCCAGCAACAGGCAGGACAGAACAACCCATACAGGCAGCCACACTTTCCTGACCATCATTCTATTACAGCATGAACGCCATGACGAGCGCACGCCATTCATCGCCGATCTTCCTGAAAGGTTCAGGAACTACAGTTCCCGGGAGCCTGTTCCGTCTGCGGGGGACATTCCATCCGTCTCAACGGACCGCCTCAATGCCTCCTTGTTTTCCTGCTCCATCTGCCGAAGCTCCTTCTGAATTTCCAGAGCCTTCTTTTCCACATAATCCTGGTGCTGTTCCATGTAGGTCACGGTAACGCTGGCCATCCATGCCTGGACAATTCCCGCCACGGCGGACAGAACCAACGCGATAATGGCGACCACCAGAGCCCCTTTGGGTGAACCTTTACTGACAGCCACAATGCTCATGATCAGCGCAATAATGGCAAGCAATCCCGCAGGAATCAGGGTAATCCAGCCCAGGCACGGGAAAAAACCGACCAATGCCAATACCAAGGCAATAATGCCGAGCACAAGAGCAGCCGTGCAGGAAAGTGAACCGCTGCAGCAGGACGAAGGAGAAGAAGAGTCGTAAGTATTCATCATTACATTATTTTATAGGGTTCAGTGAAAATTCCTTTGGGAACCTTCATTCTTTCCCATTACAAGGAGAAAAACTTTCCTGTCAAGAGGCAAGCTCTGCCATTCGGGACATCAGGATGTCATCCCATAGTGAAGAACATCAGATACCCCGCCACGACGGCAGATGTCCCCAAAACGGCGCTGACCAGCATCAATTTCCGTTTCCTTCTGTTCCTCCACATCAGAAGAATGCCGGAAATATACAACAGGATCAGGGAAATGGCCGAGCCATATCCCAGCGCGGAAAACCACCACCCCGCCTTCCCCTTATGAACCAGCAACAGATTGGGGTAAATGCCAGGCTCCACCACCTCAGCCCTGAGGGAATTTTCCGTTCTTAGAAACAGCACATGCGTACCTGTTACCAAACCCAGAATGTAATTCCCCTTAAACGGCCTGACCTTTCCTTCCGGTAATTTCACGCCCAGACGCTCCAGTTCCCGGCAGGAATCCGCATAGGGAGGCTCATCTCCGGAACTTAATTCATACACTTCCACGTGGGAGGTAAAATGCTGATCCGCGCCACCCATATACAATAGGCCTGTCACGGCATATACCATGATCATCGGCAGAAAAAACAGGCTCAGGACCAAATGCAGGGAAAGGGAAGACAACGCTTTCATGATTTTCCAGCTGACAATCCTATTCTCCGTGCGGCAGATCCTCCAATATTTGCCCCAGCCGCCGTATCCAACCGGAGTGATGAGCCGCCGTCACCGTCATGCGCAACCGGGCCGTTCCACGGGGAACCGTGGGATAACGGATGGCGGGAGCCAGAAACCCCTGTTCCAGCAGAGCGTCCGCCGCAGCCAGGGCAGCCTCGTTCTCTCCCGCGACAACAGGGAAAATGGAAGAAACAGGCCTTCCCGGCATCCCCAGGGCGGCGGACAAAACATTCGCCAGAACGGAAACACGGCGGCGCAATTCCTTTCCCTCCCCGCTGCGGATCACTTCCACCGCGGCCAGGGCGGCAGCGGCCAGAGCGGGGGGCGGAGCCGTGGAATAAATCAGGGACCGGGCGGAATTAACCATGACATCCGCCCAGGCGCGGGAACAGGCCACATATCCGCCGCTTACTCCGGCGGCCTTGCTTAAAGTCCCCATTTGAAAATCTATCCGGGAGGAAACGCCCAACTCTTCCGCCAGTCCTGCCCCGTGTTCCCCCAGCACGCCGAATCCGTGAGCTTCATCCACCAGCAGCAACGCGCCGAATTCATCCTTCAGACGCACGATTTCCCGGAGAGGGGCACGGTCTCCATCCATGCTGAAAACGGATTCAGTCACTATCAGAATCCCTCCGGAAGGATTCGCGTTCCGCAAATGTTGCAGTTTTTTCCTTAATGACTCCATATCATTATGCAGGAAGGTAGACAAACGCGCCCCGGACAAACGCGCCCCGTCAATCAGGCTGGCATGGGACAGCTTGTCCATCAGCACCGTATCCTCCCGGTCCGCAATAGAAGTAATCACTCCCAGGGAGGCAGCATAACCGGAAGAAAAGCTGACCGCCGCCTCAGTTCCCTTCAGAGCGGCCAGGGCCTCTTCCAGACGGGAATGCGCCCGCCGCGTCCCCGTCACCAGGCGGGACGCCATGGCCCCGGCCCCTTCATCCCGCACCGCACGGGAAAAAGCCTCCGACAGAGACGGATGGTGGGCCAGCCCCAGATAATCGTTGCTCGCCAGATTGACCACTTCGCGCCCATCCGCCAGGCGGGCCATCCCTCCGGGCAGGCATTCCACATCCCGCAGGACACGCAGCAGCCCCGCAGACTGCAACTCTGACAAAAACTGTTCAGGATTCTTCATAAGCGTTCACTATTCAACAATATTCAGCCGTCCACGGCCAGACTCAGCACCACATTATGGCCGCCCATGGAAGCGGAGGATTTGACCAGCATCCGCCCCCCGGCCAACGGCAGTTCCTCCGCAGAACAGGCGCCGCCTTCCGGGAAGGTGACCCAGGAAGGATTGGGAGGCAATCCCCCCTCTCTGGCAAAGGCAAGCATCAGAGCCAGTTCCAGAATTCCGCTGCCTCCAATGGCATGCCCCGTCCACGGCTTCATCATCCTCAAATCCGGCAGTCCGTTTCTAAAAACCCTTTTCAGAGCAGCCCGTTCGGACACGCTATTCCCTGCCGTGCCGCTGGCATGGGGACAAACGGTCAGAGGGACCTCTCCATCCCAATTTTTCAAAGCAGCCTCCAGCAGGGCGGCAATGCTCTTTCCGTCCTCCGGCATGCCCAGCGGACTATAGGCATCGGAATTCACCAGATAATCCTTCACATAAATACCGGATTCCGAAGACAACTCCAGGGCTATGGCCGCCCCGCCCTCGGAAATGCACATGCCGTCGGCCAGGGGGCCGTAGGGATCATTCAAGCCATTGCGGGAAAGCATGCCGGAGGCCCAGTACGTCTCCAGCAGCTCCCGGCACAAGGGCAAATCCAGACCGATAGCCAACGCTCTCTTGACAATTCCCTGCCGCATCAGCATGGCGGCCATGCCTACGGCATCCAGGCCGGCGGCACAGCCGCTCGCCAGGACGTGATAAGGCCCGCAAATTCCCAATTCGATGCTGACGCAGGAAGCAAGCTCGCTATGCAGGGAATTGGGAACGGCCAAAATTTTCATGGCCCGCCGTCCCGGCCACGGGCTCAGCCACCCGGAAGCGTTCCCGCGGGAACTGCCTACAATCAGGGCGGCGTCCCTCAATTCCTCCTTTCCCCATCCGGCTTCCTCCACAGCCTGTCGCGCCAACAGCAGCGCCAGCTGGGAGGCAGGGCCGTTCCTGCGGCTGCATAACAGCCCCCTGTCTGGAATCCATCCGCTCAATACATCGTCCCAGGGATTCCCCTCGCCCCACAACTCGCTCAACGGCTTCAACACTCTGCGTCCTTCCCTTACCCCGGCAAGATGGGCTTCCGCCCCCATGCCGAAGCCGGAAGCCAGGCCCAGGCCGCATACCCGCGGTTCCGGGCTTCCAGGACTCTTACCCCCCGTCATCATGACGGCGGCCAAACTACCGCCCTGCCCGGAAAAACTCAAGCTTCCGGTGCGTCAGGAACAACCTGAAAAGACCACTGCCGCAACCTTGCAACGGGAGCTCCTTTTATGGCAATCTGGCTTCATGACTATTCAGCCCGCCGTTTTCTTCTCTCTTCTGTTGGCAACACTTTCTCTTCCCTCCTTCTCCCTTTCCCCGCCCAGTGAAAAATTCCGGGCGGAAGACTGGGCGGTGCTTCATTCCTCCCGGAGCGACCAGCGGCATGTTTCCTCACGGGGCGTCGTCCAAACCATGCTGGAAAAACTGCGTCCGGCATGCGAATTTTCTCCGGATATGGCTCCAAAGGATTTCCCCGCCTAGCGGAAAAAACTCCGGGAAGCCATGAAACAACTGATGAAATTCCCCCTTCAGGCGGATATCCCTACCCCCGTTCTGGTAAAAACCGCGCAAAGAGAACACTACCGGGTGGAAAAATGGGAAGCCTATCCCTTCCCGGGAGCCGCCGTACCGTTCCTGGCGCTCCTGCCGGACAACGCTTCAGACAAAAATCCGGTTCCCGTGCTGTTCTGCATTCCCGGTTCCGACCAGACCAAGGAAGAGCTGGCGGGGGAAACATCGCCGGATCTGGACCAGCCTCCCGTACAGCAGCCGGGCAACAACGCCATGGCTTTCCATTATGTCAGGCAGGGATGGGCGGCCATTGTGGTGGACAACGCCGGAACGGGAGAGGAAGGAGACGCGGAACGCGCCGCAGGCCGTTCTTCTCACGATTATGAAAACCTGGCCCGTTTCCTGCTGGAAATGGACTGGAGCTGGCTGGGCTACGCCTCCTATGCGGACCAATGTGTTCTGGATTGGGTGAAAACACGCCCCTGGGCGCAAAAAAACCATATTATTCTCAGCGGCTTCTCCCTGGGAACGGAACCCATGATGGTTCTGGGCATCCTGAATCCGGATATCTTTGCCTTTGTATATAACGACTTTCTGTGCCGCACGCTGGAACGCGCCAAAACCATGACCATGCCCAACGGCAGGGGCATGCGCTCCGCGCCCAACTCCATCCGCCACCTCATTCCGGGCTTCTGGAAACAATTCGACTTCCCGGATATTGTGGCGGCTCTCGCCCCGCGCCCCGTCATCTGCACGGAAGGCGGTCTGGACAGGGACTTCCGGATCATCTCCGCAGCCTACCGTATGGCCGGAGCGCCGGATCATTTCCAATACCACCACCAGCCCCGGTTTGCGGACCCTGCCCAACGCTGGAACGGCAGCCACTTGCCCGCAGGACTGGACAGAGACGCTTTTTTCCGCCTCGTCAACGTGGACCCTCGCAACCACTTCTTCAAAAAAGACCTGGTTATTCCCTGGCTTAAATCCCTCCTGGACAAAAGCCATCATAACAACTAGCCCGGCTTCCGGGCAAAAACCGCCCGGAACCGCCGGAACAGAGCATTTCCACGTCCTCAGGGACGCGGATTTATCCGGCGGTACATCTGCCGGAACGCGTGCCCCAGCTTTCCGCAAAAGCCCGTTACTGCCCGGGCGCCTCTTTCCACGTTTATCAACCTGAACAAATAACGCCTCACGGAGTCCACCAGGGCGCATCCAGCGTAAACCGCGGCGGCGGCAGCCAACACTTTCACAACCATCAGCGCTGTGGAAGGAGACGCAGTCCACTCAAAGACATCCCATAAAAACCACTTTCCTATCAAAGCATTGCAATGCAGCACATAAACGCTGAACGACGCTGCCGCCAACCATGAAACGCAGGAGACATATCTTCGGGATGAAAAATGCATCCGGGAAAAAATCAGCAGCAGAGCAACCGCCGTTCCTACAATAAAAGGAGAATTATAGTGAACAAACATTCCACCGCCCTTGACCTGCCCAATCAGGTATGGAGACACCACGTTAAGAACCATCCTGAAACCCTAGGCGAAACATACGCATCCGGCATAAAACATCCATAAAGAACGCGTTTTCATTCCCATCAGCAAACCATGCTTTTTAATATACATCCCCAGCATGTAAAGGCTGCCCAGCCACCAGATGGTATACCCTTCTTCCACCGAAAACACATCCCTGTGAAGCAGGGTGGGAATAACGGAAAACAGCACAAAAACGGTCACCAGAAGGTACTGGAACTGTAATTTGGTCAGCCTGTTCCCCAGGGCGTTAAGAAACGGAATGAAGAAAAACAACCCCACATACGCGGTCACATACCAATATTGACCGGATAAAACGGGGAAAAGGGAATTCAGAATATGATTCAATTGAAGCGCGTGGGGAAACAACAACAGCGCGAGCAGCAAACTGCCCCATGTATAAAAAACAACCTGAAACCATAAGGAAACCACGCGTTCATACCTGAACGTTCCGTCGCAGCACACATATCCTGTAATGAGCGCATAACAATTCACCCCGCAATAAGCGGCAGTCTCCAGCAGCCACCCGACATTATAGGAAGAGGTCCCATGATTCTCCACAGACAAAACATCAATGGAGGCCAAAAGATGAAGAATTAAAACCATCACCATGGCGACAATGCGCAACGCATCTATCCCATAATTCCGGGACGGGGAAATATATTCCGGACAACCACAGGAAAAACGCTTTCCTTTCTCTTCATCATCAGCCAGCGGCAAACTCATGGAGAAACATTTCTACGGATTTATTATCCGCGTTCAAGCCTTAATATTGAAGAAGAGTGATTTAAGAAAAAACTGACGGTTCAGGGATATCCGGTTTTCGCCGGAAACATGAAATTCCAGACACGGAAAGAGAAATTTCTCCATGTTTACATGCTTTCCAGAAGACCGGAAAACCCTTGTTCCTGGGAATTTCCTGTTTTCAGAATCATCGCAGGCGCCCCCTTTTATTTAAAAAAGGAATTTTTTGAAAATATTTTATTGGGAGAAATGAACGCGGATAATAAATCCGCTGTCCATTATTAAACAATTCTGCTGTCCAGATCGAACACCTGGCCGGAAGCTGCCGTAAGAACATCCTGTAAAAACAGGATAAACGCCGCAGCCTGCTCCGGCGTATTCAACCGGTTCAACACATGCCGGGACAAAGCCGCCTCTTTCACGCTCTCCCTCAGCACGGCCGTCATCTCCGTCAGCATGAACCCCGGCAACACCAGATTCACGCGAATCCCCTCCTTTCCCCATTCCCGCGCCAGGCTCTTCACCAGGCCTGACAGAGCAGCCTTGGAAGCGGCATAAGCCGCCTGGGACGGAGCCGGACGGAGCGCCGCATAAGAGCCGATCATCACCACCTGCCCCTGCCGTTTCTCCCGCACCATGGCGGCGGCGGCGCACCGGCCGCACCAGGCGGCTCCCGTCACATTCACGTTCATTACCTCGTCCCATTCCTCCTCCGTCTGTTTCAGGAACGGCCTGTCCCTGGTAATTCCGGCGGCGCAAACCGCCAAATCATACGCGGCATGGCAATCAAACCAGCGGCGTACAGCGGAACGGTCTCCCACATCCAGTACGGCATGGCCCGGAGCATCCGTCTCCCATCCTGCGGCGGAAAAACATTCCACGACGGCCCGCGCCAAACCGCCGTGACCGCCGCTGATAAACACTCTCCGCATCAGAAAAAGCCTCCCTCAACGTTAAAACCTCACTTGGGGTCCACCCACCGCCCATACTCCTTAATCAGGTCTACCAGCCGTTCCACAGCTTCCTCCTGGGGAATATTGAACTTCACAGGGGTGTGCTTCACATACAGGTTGATCTTGTTCGGCGCGCCGCCCACATACCCGAAATCCGCATCCGCCATTTCTCCGGGGCCATTCACAATACACCCCATCACGGCAATCTTCACCCCTTTCAAATGTTCCGTGGCTTTCCGGATGCGGGCCGTCGCCTCCTGGATATTGTACAGAGTGCGTCCGCAGGACGGGCAGGAAACGTAATCCGCCCGCGTCAGCCTCGTTCCCGTGGCCTGCAAAATATTAAATCCCAGGAAGGAAGCCAAACGGGGGTCTGGTTCGCCCTGAATCAGCACGGCGTCTCCAATCCCGTCGCACAGCAAGGAGCCGATATTGCGGGCAGCCGTCAGCGGCACGTCTTCCCCGGAAACGGAACCGGGCGCCAGCGTATCTTTCAGCAGGATCAGGTGCCTGTCCTCAATACGGGCAGCCAGAAGGCGGAACGCATATACAGGCTCCATAGCCAACCCGTTCTTTACAGTGACAATGGACGGTTCCGCCAGTTCCTTCAACGGCTCCAGATCGGCATCGCACCGGGGATCCACCTCAATGGCATCCAGCTGCCCCAGGGATAATTCAGGCATCATGTCCCCCATCGCCTCCCGTTCCGTCTGCAGGGCGTAAAACCCGGCGTCGGGGATCGCCACGCGCACAGGCTGCTCCCAGCCCAGGCGCACGCCATGACACATCGCCAGCCCCCCCTGCCTTTTGGAAAACTTCAGGGGGTCATAACTCAATTCCGGGTCAGAGAAGGAAACCGGGTCATCAGAACGCTCCGACGGCTGGAAAGGATTGGTCAGGCGGTAAGCCACGGGCACCTCCCGCACGGCGTCCTCCGTCAGGGAAACGCGCAGGGTATCCCCAATGCCGTCCGTCAGCAGGGAGCCGATGCCCACGGCGCTCTTGATGCGTCCGTCCTCTCCGCCCCCGGCTTCCGTCACCCCCAGATGAATGGGATAATTCCAATCCGGCCCCAGGGCGTTCATGCGCTCCACCAGCAACCGGTAAGCGGCCACCATCACCTTGACGTTGGAAGCCTTCATGGAAAACACCAGGGAATGGTAATCCAGGTCGCGGGCAATCTGGGCAAACTCAATCGCGCTCTCCACCATCCCCTCCGGCGTATCGCCAAAGCGGTTCAGAATGCGGTCGGACAGGGAGCCATGGTTGGAACCGATGCGCATCGCGCGGCCATGCTCCCGGCAAAACAGGACCAGGGGCGTAAATTCCTCCCTCAGGCGGTCCAGCTCTTCGCGGTATTCGGCGTCGGAATACTCCCGCACTTCAAACTTCTTTTTATCAACGAAATTGCCCGGATTAATACGAATCTTCTCCACCCATTTGGCAGCCTCCATCGCGGCATCCGGCTTGAAATGAATATCGGCCACCAGAGGCACATGGCAGCCGGCAGCGCGCAATTTCCGGGAAATATTCTCCAAATTGGCGGCATAAGCCCTGGTCTGCGCGGTCAGACGGATAATCTCGCACCCAGCCTCCGCCAGCTCCAAAGCCTCCTTCACGCAGGCATCCGTATCCCGCGTATCGGACGTCAGCATGGACTGAATCCGGATGGGATTGGACCCGCCCACCCCCACATTCCCCACCATGACTTCACGGGTTGCGCGGCGCGTGTATCGATAAGGACTCGGACAATAGGAAGACTGCATGAAACCACTCTACCGCGCCAGATTCCCCTGTCAACCATCCTTCAAAACGGAAAGCCTTTTCCCGCCAATCCGGCAACCGGAAAAACGGGAAAAACAACGTATTGCGGAGCTGCCGAAAACCCATGTGTTGAAAATAACCATGGAAAAAGTCAACGGCCGTGAAAGAAACGGCATCAGGCCGTCCGACGCCATAAACCTGGTCATGAACGCTTCCTTCGGGCCATTTCGCAGGCATAGGTTTTTCCCAGCTCCGCAGCGTGCTTTTCCGCCCATGCGGAAAGCCGGATAGAACCGGCAGGGGGAACCCCTTCAACATGGAGCCTGTCCTCCATCAACCCGCGGATCTCATCCCGGGTCAGCATCACGTCGCGATGAAAGATGCCCATGATACAGGCGGCGGCATAAGCTATCCATGGAGAAACAGACAATACCGGGCGCCTGCATCCCGTCACCCTTCCCAACATGGAAAACAATTCATAGAACGTATATGTTTCCGGCCCCACTGCTTCAACCACATTGTTTTTCCCGTCTTCCCGCAATGCTTCCCGTACAGCCAGGGCAGCCAAATCCCGCACATGAATCGGCTGGAGACGGTACTTCCCGTTTCCGGGAACGCCTACTACAGGAAGATGGCGCAATACCCAGGCCATGTTATTAATCAAAATATCCTCTCCCGGCTCCTCTCCAAACAATACTGCCGGACGCAATACCGAATACGGAACGCCCAGCCCTTCCAGCTCCTTTTCCAGAACGGCTTTTCCACGAAAATAACTCAAGCTGCTGCGGGCATCAGGGCAGGTAATGCTCACATGCACGATTCTCGTCACTCCAGCTCTCCGGGCCGCCTCAAACAGCACCTTCGTGCGCTCCACCGCCTGCGCATGCGAAAACCACCGCGTATTGAACCGTACCCAATACGTATTAATCAGGGAACGGCACCCGCGCAGGCTTTCCGCCAAAGAATCCGGATCATCCCAGCACAGAGGACACAACCGCCAGCCGTCCGGATTGGGTTTATCCGGAGAGTTGGTCAACCCCAGCACTCTGCCACTGAGCCTTTCTATTTCCCGAGCCATGTAACGGCCGCTGTAACCAAGAATGCCCGTCACGGCAAACACATCGGAACTCCCGCATTCATTCCGCCTTACTTCATTTTCTCTATTTTCCATAATTACAGAAATATCAGATTCGTAAATATTTTGGAATATCCGTTTTTTGCCAATCCTTCCGAAACCTTTTTACTTTCCCGCTATCCAGCCAAGAATTTTATCCCCCATTCTCAGTGCTTTCTTTATCAGGGAAGACGGCCATACCACCGCTTTATCCGCAAAAGCACAGCTCAACTGCAAAATCTCCTGCATGGACTCCAGACGTTTCACCTGAAACGGATTCCGCGCCCGACGGGCCTTATCCAAACATTCCCCAACCGCTCTCAAGGCTCCGTCAGCCTCCCGCCTCTTACGCTCCTTCATGATGGCCCTGGCCATCTCCCATACGTCGGCCTGCACACGATAATAAGACTTCCTGTCCCCCACCTTGCTCTCCCGAAACACCAGTTCCCATCCCTCCAGTTCCTTTAGAGCGGTGGAAACATTGGAACGAGCCATGGACAAAGCTTCACACAAATCGTCGGCAGTCAAAGCCCCTTCACTTAAATACAAAAACGCGTGAACGGCCGCTACCGAACGGCTGACGCCCCACCGTGCGCCCATTTCCCCCCACTGTTCCACAAAGGCTTTCTGCACATCATCCAAAACCATACCTGTATTTTCTGTTATTTCAGAAAATACGCAAGCAGAAAAATAATAACAATTCAACCTCTCCCCGAACGAAGTCTCCAGCCTCTTTCCCCGACTTCCGGGGATTCCTTCACAACGCGGACTGCACGATAAACAACACGATTGACCCTATATAAACAGCCGCCAGCACCACGGCGGCGCAGCACTGAAACAGCCTGTATCCGCAGGCCAGGACAATCCTCCTGAGCGTGGATTCCGGATGCCGCCGCGCCCACCATGCATACAGCAGGAAGATGACGGCCGCTCCGGAGGAAACCAGCAGAGAACTTTTCAACAGAGGCGGATAATAATCAAACACCACCCGGTTTTGTCCTTCCAGAAGGCGCACCGCCATCAATTCCCCCACCTTTTCCACAGGCGCCTCCATCCCGTTCCGCCGGGCCCTCCATCCCCGGTCATACACGACCGGAACCATGAGAGCCTCCCCTTCTCCGGCAGTCAACTCCACCTCCACATGGCCACCTCTTCCTTTCGCCTCCAGCCCGTACTTATCCTGCTCTTTCCCCAGAACCGGAACATCCTGCTCCGGCGTACGCGCCGCAGCCGCCAGAAGAGGAGATTCCACAACCCGCAGCATTCTTCCCTCCACCACGGTTTCCCCGGCAACGGCCGCACGCTTCAACTCCAATACCCCGTTATAGGTGCGGCTCGTTCCTCCGGATGTCTTCTGCGCCTCCGCCATGACGGACACCGCACAGCCATTGACGCGGAGTTCCGCCGTATCCGTCTGCGGGAACCCGTACACCGCGCCGGGATATTCCGGAATGCCCGCCCGGTAAAAGGGGCCGCTCATCTCCGTCCTCATTGTTACGGGTACGTAAAGGGGGCCTTCCGCTGATGGGCAGAGCGCGGCATACAGGGCATTAAGATTGCTGAACACATCAGTGTTTTCATCCAGACGCAGCCCCAGCGCACCCTGGGGAACCACCAGCCCCCAGCGGGCGCCCGGAAGCCTGTATAAATACATGCCTTCCCGGGAAAGCACGCACTCCATTCCCTCCATGGGCCGGGACGCCAGCACAAAACCATGGCCCAGCAGCAAATCGGAAAACAGAGTGCCTCCCTGGCCGTACGTGCGCGTGAATTCATCCCGGTACCCCAGGTTTTTCAGAAAACGGAAATGCCCGATGCTCGTCGTATGCCGGAAATTGCCAATACCCGGGACAGGCCCCAGGCAATCCGCGTTTTCCACCATCAGGCGATCCCTGTCCTTCACGCGCAGCAAACCTGAATACCCCCTCATGCCGCGCGCCAGCCATTCCGCATTGAGCGTCTGGACGGAGGCTTTCTCCTCCTCCCCCTGCTTCCAGAACGCGGCAGCCCCTATGGGCAGCCCCAGCATCATCACGGCGGCAATGGACCACGCCAGCCTTTTGCCTTCCACATGCCTCCAGCACAGCCATGCGCATGCAAAAAACAGCAACGGCAGAAGACGCGCCGCAAGATCCGCAGCCGTCATCTGCAGGACAAACAGGGAAACGGAAAAAGCCGCTATGGGAAGCCCCAGGCTCCATCCCCACCCCCACGGCCGTCCTGCCGGTCCCGGCAGCCTGCCGCCGGACAAAATCCAGGCGCAGAACGACATTACCGCCAGATTGGGAATAAAACCGAACCGGACGGGAAAATCCACGTAGCTCCATAAATGGGCGGCGCGGTGGATGGGCTCGACAAACGCGGGCAAAACGGACGCCGCCAGAAGAAGGATAAACAGGCGCCTCCCTCTGTCCGGCGCCGGGGACGCCTTCTTCCCGCAAGCCAGATAAACCGCCGCCAGAGCGGCGAATGACATCCCCGGCAGGCAGGCGTAAAGGCGTTCCAGGAATTTGGGAGGGTCAAACGGCCATGACAATTCAAAAAACGTGGGCGGCGTCATAAACAGGGAACGCATGGAATCCCGGCTCATTTCCGCCATCGGCAGCCAGTAATAACAAGTGGCCAGCGTTACCGCCGCCGTGTACCAGAACACGCGGGCCAGGCGCACGCGGCGTTCCCGCGTCCCCTTCAGGGGCAGCGTAAAGGCCCACGCGAACATCCAGCCAGTGACGACGGCCATGAAAGCGCTGTACAGGGAGGTAGCCAGCAGGAAGAGGCCGGCGGCATACAGCCAGCCCCTTCCCCCGTTCACCAGCCGGTAAAGGCCCAGGGCAAACAGGGGGAACATGGCGGCATGGTCCAGGAACTGCATGAACCCGTACTTGGTCTGGAAAAAGCCCCCCACGGCATAACCCGCCGTCAGCAGCACGGTCCAGCATACGGGCAGGGAGGGAAACACGCGTCTCAGGAACCAGGAAGCCGTCACGCAGATGCAGGCCACATCCGCCAGCATCACCCAGACCATGTCCTTCAACAGGAAGGAATCCCCCATCGCCACGGCAATCCAGGTGGAGGGGATCAGCAGCTGATGCGGCAGCGTAGGGCTCACCCGGATTCCCGCGCCGCCATTGACATCATAAAAAAAAGCTCCGTCAAACGCTCCGGACATCAGGGCGGAGGCATAATACTTCAAGGTAGGATAAACCAGCTGCCCGTTATCCATATACTCCAGGAAGCGGCCTCCGAAAGGCCAGATCCCCCGTACCGCCAGAAAAAGGAACACCACCGCCAGGGAAAATGCAATGGACGCCAGGGATGTCAATACCGGACGGGAAGAAGCGGATTCCATGGCTCAATCAGCGGACAAACGGTTCAGCGGCCCGGATCAGCCGGAGGGCGCGGGCGCATTCCGCCACGTCATGGACACGGTGAATCTGCGCGCCGTGCAAATGCCCCCACACCGTCATCACGGCGGTGCTCAGCGGCGCGCGTCCCTGCTCCGCATCCCCCAGGACGGCGCCCAGCATGCGCTTGCGGGAAAGGCCCAGCAGCACCGGGCGGCCTGCCACCTGAAGCTTGTCCATGTTGGACAGCAGGGCCAGATTGTGTTCCGCCGTTTTGCCAAAGCCGATGCCGGGATCCCAGCAGATCTGCTCCGGTTCCAGCCCCCGCCCCAGCAGAAAATCATAACGTTCCTCAAAATAGCCGCGCACTTCCCGCACCACATCCCCATAAGAAGGAGCGTCCTGCATGGTTTCAGGCCGTCCCTGCATGTGCATCGCCACCACGCCGCAGCGCGCCGCAGCGCACAATTCCGCCATCCCCGCCTCCCGCAATCCGGAAATATCATTAATAACGTCCGCACCCGCTTCCAGCACAGCCGCCGCTACGGCGGCATGGCGCGTGTCCACGGAAATCACGGCATCCGTGCATGAACGGAGTTCCCGCACCACAGGCAGCACCCTGTCCAACTCCTCCTCCGCGGCAACCTCCGCGGCCCCCGGCCTGGTGGACTCCCCCCCTATGTCCAGAATAAGGGCTCCCTGCCGTTCAAGCTCTTTTGCATGGGAGACAGCGCGTTCCGTCGCATAAAAACGCCCTCCGTCGGAAAAGGAATCCGGAGTAACGTTCACAATTCCCATCAACACGCCTCCGCGCGCCACATCCAATACGTCTCTCCTTACAAGCCAGTTCATCTAATTACGTTCTTGTCAAAGCCACTATACATCACTTTAATAAGTCAGAAACTCTTTTTTCACCATGAAAACAACGCCCCTGCTTCTCTTCATCCCCCTGCTCATGACGTCCGGAGCCCTGGCCGCCGGCCAGGACGATTTCCATGTTCAGACTGCTTCTTCCCGCATGGTCAAGCATGAAGACGGTTCCCGCAGCTACTTTGAAAAAACAGGGGACGGCAAGGGGATGAAAAAAACCACTTACAACGTCCGCAATGTTCTTGTTTCCGTAACCCTGTACAAAAGAGGGCCTTTTGGAGAATTGCGCTCCTGCCTGATCTTTGACGGACAGAAAAACGAACTCTTTTTCGTGCGTTACGGCTACGACGGCAACGCCAACCTGAGAGAAGAACAAATGTTCGATTCCCGCACCAAGGAACTCGTGCGCCGCTTCCTTTACACTTACGACGCCATGGGCAACCGCAGCAAGCCCGTATGCATCACGCTGGTCAAGAGTACCAAGGACATTGAAACGCACGCCGTGCCCACCGCCCCGGAAAAAGACCCCTTTGCGGACGACTTTAAGAAGAAAAACAAGTAAGCTCCGGTCCTTAGGGGCTATTCCGCCCCTCCCTTAAAAAACGGACTCAGGGGCACGGCCGGTTTCAATCCGGCGCAGCGTAGTCTGTTCAAAGAAAAGGAAGGAACAGTTTTCTACAGGCTTTCTTATTCTCCATCACGGGCTTCCAGCCTGTTCCGCCAGCGGCGGGCCACCCAGGGCCGCACCAGCCCGTAAAGCAGATAAATGGAAAAAATGACTGCGGGCATCACCCACGGGAATTTGAAAATGCAGATGACCGCCAGCACGATGAACACAATCGCGTACATCGTCCCCCGCGTGCGCATGTTGATATGCTTGAAGCTGGGATAAATCACCCGGCTCATCATCAGAATGGAGACTCCCGCCATTGCCAGCGCAATCACGTACTTGAAGACGCCCAGGTCCATGGCCCCGTCCGGCGCCCTGCCGGCCAGATACATCACCAGGTACATGGTGGAGACCACGGCTCCCGCCGCCATCGGAACGGGCAGCCCCACAAAATCGCTGCTCTGGCCTTCCTTCCGGGGAGCGGCCGCCATGCAATTAAACCGCGCCAGGCGCAACGCGGCGCACAGCAGGTACAGGATGCCGATGCCCCAGCCCACCTCCGGCGGGGACAGCTGGAACAGAACGGCCTTGGCCACCAGCAGCGCCGGAGCGATGCCGAAGGAGACAATATCCGCCAGTGAATCGAATTCCCGCCCGAACGGGCCGTCCTGCCCGCGCATGCGGGCAATGCGGCCGTCAAACAAGTCAAACAAACACGCCGCGAAGATCAGAAAAGTGGCATTCTGATAACAGGAAAAAGCGGCCACAGCGTCGCTGTCCGCCTGGTTGATTCCCTCAAAAATCGTCAGAATGGCGAAAAAACCGCACACCAGGTCCCCTGCCGTAAACAAATTAGGCAAAATGGGAATCTCAGGTTCGTCCGGAAAAATCTTCTTGTCCATGATTGGTGTCCGATAGGGCCCAGGTAAGGGGCGCTTATCCGTTAATAATATTGCGGGCGGCGGCAGCCAGGGCCTGTGGATCGGCATCCTGCGGAGCGGAACCGCGGGCCTGGTCCGCACGGCCGCCTCCCTTGCCTCCGGCAAGAGCGGCCACCTCGCGGATCATGTCTCCGGCGGACAAACCGTCCGCAATGGCATCTTTGCCACAATAAGCACCCAGGAGCAAGGAAGAACTGTCCACGCACAGCAGGAAGGCGGCGCCCGCATACTGGCGCTTTTTCAGTCCGTTCAGCAGCTCCTGAAGCAATTTCCCGGCGCCCTCCGCCACCTGGATCAGGGAAGAGGGGGCATCGGAAAGCCACTCATTCAGCAGGGCGTCTGCCTTGGCGGCGGACTGCCCGGCGCGGGCTTTTTTAAGCTTCTTCTCCGCATCCAGCGCCGTCTGTTTGAAATGCTCCACGGAGGCGTCGAAACGCGCCAGGGAGTCATTTACCGTCCGGATATCGGAAGCCCCCAGGGCCGTCAGCCCCGGCTTGCCTTCAATCGTGGGGACGGTCACCTGTTCCAGCCCCATGTCCGCCAACTCGTAATTGACTTCCTTGATCTTCTCCACCGCCTTGGCGATTTCCAGGCTCTTGGCGACAACATGCTGCCGTATCATCTCCAGAGCTGCGTCCCCCGTCATCGCCTCAATGCGGCGCACGCCGGAAGCGATAGCCCCCTCGCTCTTAATCTTGAACAGGCCGATATTCTTCGTATTGGAAATATGGGTTCCGCCGCAGAATTCCATGGAAACGCCGTCCAGCCCATCCCTGCATCCGCCCACCTGGACCACGCGCACCACATCCCCGTACTTGTCGCCGAAGAACTGGGCAATCGCGGCATTGCCCTTCACGTCCGCATAAGCGCGTTCCGTGCAATGCACGGGAAGAGACTCTTCAACCCAGCCGTTCACCTTCTCTTCAATCAGGCGGAGCTGGTCCGGAGAAACGGCGCTGCTGTTAAAGTCAAAGCGCAGCCGGTCTTCCGAGACAAAAGACCCCTGCTGGGCCGCATCCGGGCTGACCACCTGATGCAGGGCGCAGTGAAGAAGATGGGTGGCGGTGTGATGCGCCTCAATGCGGCGGCGGCGTTCTGCGTCAATGCTCAAATGCACGCGGTCGCCGGGCTTCACGTCCAGCCCGGGGCGCGCCTCCACCACATGGGCGCGGGCATTCCCAATCTGCTGGACGGCCATCACATGGTAACTGTCCCCGCCGATTTCAATCAACCCGGCATCGGACACCTGCCCGCCCATTTCCGCGTAAAACGGAGTCTTGTCCGTGATGATGAACAGGGAATCCCCCTGGCGGCTTACTTCCAGCACCGTAGCGGCGCATTCGTCCACATCGTACCCCGTAAACGCCGTCACGGCGTCCGTCTTCAAATCCAGGGCGCGCACCACCTCGCTCTTGCGGGCGGCCCGGGCGCGTTCCCGCTGTTCCTCCATCAGCCTGTTGAACCGCTCCATATCAATATCCAGGCCGCGTTCCTCCGCCAGCAGGGCGGTCAGGTCAATGGGGAACCCGTACGTATCATACAGCTTGAAGGCGAACTCGCCGCTCACCTTTCCGGCGGAAGCCGTTTCCGCGTCAAACAATTCCAGGCCGCGGTCCAGCGTCTCATTAAAACTGGCCTCTTCACGGTTCAACACCTCCTTCACGGTAGCGGCGCGGGCGGCCAGTTCCGGGAACACCTGCCCGAAGGACTCCACCAGCGTATCCACCAGTTCCGCCAAAAACGGCTGGGTAAAGCCCAGGCGGCGCCCATAGCGCACGGCACGGCGCAGAATGCGGCGCAGCACGTAATTACGTCCATTGTTGCCCGGCAGAATGCCGTCCGCAATGGAAAAACTGAGCGTGCGCAGATGATCGGCAATCACGCGGAAGGCAATCGCCTCCTGAAGGGTCCCGTCCTCCGCATCCACCTTCTTGGAACCGGGCGCCGGATACACGTCCGCGTACTTCCGCCCGCTCAAAACTTCCAGGCGGTCAAACAGGGGGCGGAATACATCCGTGGCGTAATTGGAAGGTTTGCGGGAAAAATCCTTGAATCCGTTCGTGCACTGCATGATGGAGCACGCGCGTTCAAAACCCATGCCGGTATCCACATGGCACGCCGGGAGGTTGCGCATGGAGCCGTCGCTCTCCGCATTGTACTGGATAAACACCAGATTCCAGATTTCTATGCACTGGTCGGAATCCTTGTTTACCAGGCTTCCCTTCGTATTCCCCTCCGGAGTCAGGTCCACGTGCAGCTCGGAACAGGGGCCGCAGGGGCCGGTTTCCCCCATCATCCAGAAATTATCCTTCACATTCCCGTGCACGATATGCACGTCCGGGTCCAGCCCGCGGGAACGGAACAGCTCAGCCCAGAAATCCCAGGCTTCCCGGTCAAACTCTCCGGGGTCGCCCTTGCTCTTGTCCGGCGCGTACACGGTGGCGTACAGGCGTTCCGCCGGAAATCCCCACCGCTCCACGACCAGCTCCCAGGCCCACCGGATAGCTTCCTTCTTGAAATAATCCCCGAAAGACCAGTTCCCCAGCATTTCAAAAAACGTGTGGTGGTAGGAGTCATACCCCACATCCTCCAGATCATTGTGCTTTCCGCCGGCGCGGATGCACTTCTGGGTATCCGTAGCGCGGGCGGGCGTCCACGGGGGAGTCCATACGCCCAGGAAATACGGAACAAACTGATTCATGCCGGCATTTGTGAACAACAAACCGGGGCTCTGAGGCATCAAAGAAGCGGAGGGCACGACCGTGTGCTGTTTTTCGCGGAAAAAGTCCAGAAAGCTTTGGCGTATTTCGGTGGCGGTCATCATAACGAATAATGGGAAAAGTAAAAGACGCCGGATTATGCCTGTTCTCCCCCCGTTAGTAAATCGCTAATTCCTTCCCCGTCATGCGAACTTCTTTTTTGCTTGCGGCGGATTTATACACACGTATAAATAAAATCATGAAAAAGCTGGTTCTCCTCCTGGTTCTTCTTGCGGCGGCAGGAACGGCCGCATGGTTCATCTGCCGGGAAACTCCGTCCGGGCCTGAAGACAAAGCCGTTCTTTACGGCAATGTGGACCTGCGCCAGGTGGATCTGGCTTTCCTCATCTCCGAACGTATTGATTCCGTGCTGGCGGACGAAGGAGACACGGTTGTTCCCGGCCAGAAACTCGCCACGCTGGAAACGGTGCGGCTCCGGCAGGCAGTGGATGAAGCCCGACAGATAGCGGAAGCCGCCCGCCAAAACTACCTGCGCGTTAAAAACGGCCCGCGCGCGGAAGAAATAGCCCAGGCTAGGGCGAACGTGCAGGCCGCGGAAGCTACGCTGAACAACGCCGGAATGCGCAGCAAAAGGCTGGAAGCGCTGGCAGAAACCAAATCCATCTCCCGCCAGGAGGCGGACGACGCCATCGCCTCCCGGCAAGTGGCCGCCGCCAATCTGGATGTAGCCAGAAAACAGCTGGAACTGCTGCTGGCCGGGTCCCGTGAGGAAGACGTCGCCCAGGCTCTGGCCCAGTACAACCAGGCCAGGGCCAGCCTGACCATCAGGGAGCAGAACCTGAAAGACGCCGTGCTCTACGCCCCCGGCAATGGCGTGGTGCGCAACCGCATTCTGGAAAAGGGGGACATGGCCTCCCCCCAGAAACCCGTTTACAACATCTCCCTGAACCATACCAAATGGGTGCGGGCCTACCTCACGGAATCCCAGCTCGGCAAAGTAAAGCCAGGCTTTTCCGCCACCGTGCGCAATGACAGCTTCCCGGACACCAGCTTCAAAGGGACGGTGGGGTTTATCTCCTCCGTAGCGGAATTCACTCCTAAAAACGTGGAAACGCCGGACCTCAGAACGGCTCTGGTCTATGAAGTGCGCATCATTGTGGACGATCCGGACAACCGGCTGCGTCTGGGAGCCCCCGCCACCGTCACCATCCCCCTGGATCAGAACGCCGGAACGCAGCCCCCGGAACAGCCCAGGCCATGACTACGGAATCCCAGCCCCTGATTGACTGCCGGAACGTCCGGAAAATATTTCCGGACTCCGCCGGCGTTCCCTTTGCGGCGGTGGACGATGTTTCCTTCCGTCTGTCCGCCGGGGAAATCGTAGGGCTGCTGGGTCCGGACGGCGCGGGAAAAACCACCCTGATCCGCCTCATCACGGGATTGATGAAACCGCATGGCGGCTCCATCTCCGTTCTGAATCTGGACTCCGTGAGAAAAAGCAGGGACATCCAGGCCTCCATAGGCTACATGCCGCAGAAATTCGGACTTTATGAAGACCTTACCGTCCGGGAAAACATGGAGCTTTACGCCCGCATGCACGGCGTTTACGGACAGGACAGGGAAAAACGCTTCCGCAGCCTGCTCTCCATGACCAGCCTGGAACGCTTCACCACGCGGCTTGCGGGAAAGCTCTCCGGCGGCATGAAACAAAAACTGGGCCTGTGCTGTGCCCTGGTCTCCTCCCCGCCCCTTATCCTGCTGGACGAACCCACCGTGGGCGTGGATCCGCTTTCCCGGCGGGAACTGTGGAGCATCCTGAAGCAATTCTCAGGAGAGGAAGGCGTGGGTGTGCTGGTCAGCACCTCCTACATGGACGAATCCGCCTACTGCAACAGAACCCTCATCATGTATGAAGGGCGCCTGCTCATGGACGCTCCGCCCTCCGACGTCATCGCCCGTGCGGAAGGCATGTGCGTCACGGTGCGCACGCCGGAAGGACTGCATGCGCGCCAGTTCCAGAGCAGGCTGGCCGCCGTGCCCGGCATCATCAACGCCACCCCGCAGGGGAACACCGTCCGCATCATCGTTCCCCCCGGCCACCCCGCCCGGGAAACGCTGGAGGAATACCACCCCGCCCCCGCGCGGCCGGACTTCTCCGACGGATTCATGACCCTGCTTGCCGGCCAAGTGGACCTCTCCCCGCAGGACATCCCCGTCCCCGCCGGACCGCCGGAACCGGAACAGGCGGAAAACAACGGCGCCGTCATCCGGGTAACGGACCTGGTGAGGAAATTCGGCAATTTTATTGCCGTCAACCACGTCAGCTTCTCCGTCCGCAGAGGGCAGGTCTTCGGCCTTCTGGGCCCCAACGGAGCGGGGAAAAGCACCACCTTCCGCATGCTCTGCGGGCTGTTGCCCGCCAGCGGCGGCACGCTCAATGTGGCCGGAGCGGATCTGCGGACCGCCGCCGCCAGGGCGCGCAGGAAAGTGGGATACGTGGCCCAGAAATTCTCCATGTACGGCATGCTCACTACACGGCAGAATCTGGAATTCTTCGCCGGGGCCTACGGCATGTCCGGAAAGGAGCGGCTGGAAGCCATCCGTTCCATGGAAGAAGAATTCCGCCTGACCCCGTATATGAACGCCCCCGCCGCGCACCTGCCCGGCGGCTACAGGCAGCGCCTCAGCATGGCGTGCGCCCTGCTCCACTCCCCGGACATCCTTTTTCTGGATGAACCCACTTCCGGCGCGGATCCCCTGGCCCGGCGGGACTTCTGGCTGCGCATCAACGCCCTGGCGGAAAAAGGCGTCACCGTCATCATCACCACGCACTTCCTGGGAGAAGCGGAATTCTGCGATAACATGCTCATCATGATGGACGGGACCACGCTGGCGGAAGGATCCCCGGACGACATCCGCAAACACGCTCCCCCGCGCGAAGACGGAGCCCCAGCCTCGCTGGAAGACGCCTTCCTGGCCATCACGGAAGAACACATGAAGAAAGGAGAAGGAGAAACATGACCGCCTCCCTCAAAAGAATAGGAGCCCTCATCGTCAAGGAACTCCACCAGGTGGTCCGGGACCCCGGCAATATAGGCATCGCGGTCATCCTGCCGGCCGTGCTCCTGATCCTCTTCGGCTACGGCATGAGCATGGACATCAAAAACGTGCGCATCGCGTACCTGGCCGTCCCCGCCTCCAGCCAGTCCACGGACCTGGAAACGCGGCTCACCCTTTCCAGATACTTCCAGACCTCACGCGTCTTCTCCACCCGGGAGGCGGAAGAAAAGCTGCGCACCCATGAGGCGGACGCCTTCATCGCCCTGCAAAGCGACGCGCCGGACACGCTTCACAATGGAATCACGAAAGTCCAGATTGTAGTCAACGGCGTCAACGCCAATCAGGCAACCCTCATCCGCAACTACCTTCAGGCCGTCGTGGCGTCCTGGGCAGCCTCCCTGAACAGTCAGGCCGCCCCCGTGCTGAACGTGCAGACGCGCACCCGCTTCAATGAAGCCAACGACAGCCACTACTACCTGGTCCCCGGCGTCATCGTCACCATCATGACCATGATCGGGGCGCTCCTCACTTCCCTGGTCATGGCACGGGAATATGAACGGGGCACGCTGGAAAGCCTCTTCGTCACGCCCGTGGGCAGCGGGGAAATCCTGGCGGCCAAAGCCACCACCAATTTCCTGCTGGGCATGGTCAGCCTGGCCATCTCCATGATTTTCGCCGCCTTCGTCTTCGGCATCCCCATCCGCGGCTCCCTCACGCTGCTGCTGGCGGTCTCCGCATTATTCCTGATTGTGGCTCTGGGGCTGGGGCTGGTCATCTCCACCGCCGCCAAAAACCAGTTCCTGGCCTGCCAGTTCGCCATCATGGGCACCTTCATGCCGGCGCTCATGCTCTCCGGCTTCCTGTACGACATCCTCAACATGCCCCCCGCCGTCCGGGCCATCACCTACCTCATTCCGGCCCGCTATTACGTCACCCTGCTCCAGACCCTCTTCCTGGCCGGGGATATCCCCTCCGTCATCATTCCCTGCTGCATCACGCTGGGCGTCTTTGCCGTGGCGCTCATGGGCATCGCCCGGCTGAAAGCCCCCAAATCCCTCGAATAACGCCATGGACTTTCTCGTCAGAATAGCCTCCCTCGTCAGAAAAGAACTGCTGGCCGTGCTCAGGGACAAAAAAAGCCGGCTGGCCCTTATCATCCCGCCCATCCTCCAGATAGCCATCTTCGGCTATGCCGCCACCATGAACGTCACCCGCGTGCCGTACGCCGTGCTGGACAAGGACGGAGGAGAAGCGGCCTCTCAGTACATCGCGGACCTGGAAGGCACGGGCATCTTCCAGAGGCAGGCTACGGCGGCCACGGAAAAGGATATCGACCGCATGATCGACAACCGGGAAATCGTCGTGGGGCTCACCATCCCCCCGGACTTCTCCCGCAACATTCAGACGGGGAAGCCCGCCTCCCTCCAGCTCATTGCGGACGGGCGCAACACAAACACGGCGGCCATCGCCCTCAGCTACGGCCAGCAAATCGCCTCCGCCTACGGGGCGGCTCTGCTCACCCAAAACGGCGGGGCCTCCCCGGTGGAAATAGAATCCCGCGCCTGGTTCAACCCCAACCTCATCACCCGCTGGTTCATCGTCCCCGGCCTCATTGCCGTGCTCGTGCTCATCAACTCCATCCTCTCCGGAGCTCTCTCCATTGCCCGCGAACGGGAGGAGGGCACCTTCGACCAGCTTCTCGTCGCCCCGTACACCCCCGGAGAAATCCTGCTCGGCAAGGGGACAGCCTCCGTCATCACCGGAATCATGCAGGCCGTCTTCGTAGTGCTGGTAGCCATGTTCTGGTTCCGCATCCCCTTCCAGGGCTCCATCTGGCTGCTCTCCGCCGCCCTTCTGCTCTTCATCGTCACGGCGGCGGCCATCGGGCTGTGCATCTCTTCCTTCGCCCAATCCCTCCAGCAGGCCATTGTGGGGACCTTCCTGCTGCTGGTGCCCATGGTCATGCTCTCCGGCTTCGCCACGCCCATCTCCAGCATGCCGGAAATCTTTCAGGACCTCACGCTGCTCAACCCCATGAGATACGGACTGGAACTCATCCAGCGCATCTTTCTGGAAGGAGCCGGCTTCATGGATCTCTGGCCCCTCTTCGCGGCCATCATGGCCGTTACCGTGGTGGCCGCCCTGGCAGCCGTCTTCTCTTTCCATCGCAAAATTTCCTGACGCCCCTTCCTTTTCCCCGGAATACCCGGAAGCATCTCTTCCTTTAACCTCCCGGCTTTAACATTTTCCTCAGTCCAATCCCGTCACCGGCATAAAAATACTTGCATCCTGCCCGTTTTTTCTATTCTATTTCTCTCGTTCCTTGGGAACATGGGCTCGTCGTTCAATGGATAGGACATCGGTTTCCGGTACCGACGATGTAGGTTCGATTCCTACCGGGCCTACCAGTTTCAAGAAAAAGGCTGTCTCTCCGGAGACGGCCTTTTTGATTTTATTCCACTCTAAACAAAGCTCTTACGAAATTTCAGAAAACACAAAAACATCTTGAAACATAGTGATACAACTTGCAAAAAGAGCACACTATTGATACCACTAAATCATGGCCTCCATCTATAAAAAGCCGAACAGCCCTTACTGGTACGCACAATACCGCGTAAGAACCGCTACAGGCTGGAAACTGGTCAGGCTGTCAACCAAAATCAAGCATACCCCCGCCACGGTAACAAGGGAAGTAAAAGAAGCCGCAGAGGCCATGGGGAAGCAGCTGAACGTCCTGACTAGGGAACAGGCTATGACCAAGGCACAACGCCTGGCGGACGCCCTTGAGTCAACGGCGCGGGCAAACCTGCCGGCCTATCAATTACGCCGGGCCATTTCCACATTGTCCACGGAATTGACCGGAGAATCTATGGAAATGCCCTCTGTCAAATTATGGCTTGATGATCACATGCGGCGCATTACGCGCAATGGGCTTAAACCCGCATCCATAGCGAACTACAAACAAGCCTTTGACAAATTTCGCGCCTCAATGGGAGAACGTATCAACCTGCCTCTGGATCGCATTACTCCCCTGATGCTGGACGATTTCAAAAACTATCTTCTTTCCCGTGTCTCACCATCTACCGCCAATATTGCTCTTACGCTGGTTTCCGCGGCGTTCCAGGCGGCAGTTGATTATAAAATTATTGAAACCAACCCCTTTACGGCGATTACCAAGCCTCACAAGGGGAAAGCCGTCAAACGGCGGAAATTCGAATTAGAAGAGCTTGAAAAGGTAATGGCCGCATGCAATCCGGAATGGCGCTCCATGGTGAAAACGTGCCTCTATACGGGCGGTCAAAGATTGGGAGACGTGGCAACGCTCCGGTGGTCCCAGGTTGACGAGAAACGAGGCGTTATCCGGATGACTACGCAGAAAAAGGGAAAGCCTCTGATGATTCCGATTTTTCCGGCGCTGAAAAAACACCTGCAGCAACGGAAGAAAGAAGCTCCTGGGGACTTCCTGCATCCTGAATGCGCGAATATTTTTGAAAGCAGGGGATCCGGACGCCTGTCAAATATCTTTAGCCACATCCTGTACCAGTGTGGCCTTATTGCCAAAGACCCTCTGGCTGCAGGCAAAAAATACAAAAAGCAGGAAGGAAACGGCACAGAGACGCGGCGCCACGTCAATGAATTGTCCTTCCACAGCCTCCGCTATACGGCAACAACCATGTTACATGACGCCGGTGTTCCCCCTGCTCTTGTGCAAGCCATTGTGGGGCACGATTCCCGGGAAGTCCATGAAGGATACATCGACTTTGGAGCCAAGGAGTTTACACAAGCCCTTGAAAAACTACCAGATTTGTGACCATCCTGAGGTTAATAATTAATATCATGGCATTCATTCGTCCGTGAATGGATACAACTGAAACATCATCTAACAAAATTATTCTATTGAGTTCATTATCGCCAGCTACATATACTGTGCGGATATGTCATCCTATATCCCTCATATCTTGGAAACTATATTCGGCTTTATTTTAGGTTATTCCGTTTTCTGTTTTAATGCTTTTATCAGTAACCGAAAGGTAAGAGGCAATAACATTGAAATGTCTGGATCAGTTGTCAATGGGAAAGTTGCTGGCAGAGACATCAATGAAACAATTCAAAACATTGATAAAGCAATCTCACGGATAGAGAATGCCACCATTATGCAAGAAGCATCTCTAGAAGACATAAAACACTTGAAAACAAATAGGAGGATAGATCTATTCATAGTGGAAATTCCAAAAATTTACCATTTCAGGGATAATTTTTTAACAGAAGAATTAGAACATTTAATAGACACATTGAACATAAGAGGATGGAGCTTCCGGCAAATCCAATCTATGTGCCATAATGATTTTGACATTGCCATTTTTGAAAAACCTGCTGAAAACAAACTTCACTCCCAAGTCTCCTTTGAGCGAATAAAAAATATAAGCTACTTGAAATAATAATTCTGACAAAATCTTATTCTCACCGCCATTCAGTTTTTTCATGATTTATTGACGGGATAATTCTGTTCTTCCTCGTATTTGGTGAGTTCCGCGGTCCAGCGGAATTGAATACGCCCCAGCCGTCCGAAGCGGTTTT
>ERZ779880.465-NODE-465-length-51324-cov-8.723342_pt1 | contig 51324 bp, 38 predicted proteins | sample MGYA00511555_ERZ779880 | MGnify/ENA primary metagenome ERZ779880 (study PRJEB29588, sample SAMEA2145815) | human gut metagenome | biome: human gut; feature: human-associated habitat; material: faeces | place: Denmark | collected 2008/2010 ... | reverse complement strand
TGTGGTCCGGGGGAGGAAACCGGGGCCCTGGGTCAAACTCTGCCCCGCCCGAGTGTGGTCCAGGGAGCAAAACCGTGCCCCCCGGGTCAAGCCCGTGTCCCCAGGTCACCCCCGGCCCCGTCACCCCGTCCTCGCACCTGAAATACAAAAAGGAGTCAAAAACAAACATATGAAAGATGGATTTATCAAAGTCGCAGTGACTGCCCCGGACAGTAAAGTGGCAGACTGCGCATATAATATAGAAAAAATGATCGAAAAGGCAGAGGAACTTGCCGGAAAAGGCGTACATATCGCGGTATTTCCGGAGCTTGGGATCAGTGCATATACATGCAGCGACTTGTTCTTACAGGAGCCTCTGTTAACAGGAGCCGAAAAAGCGCTGGAGAAATTTGTAAAAGAGACAGAAAAACTTGACTTGTTGTCCGTTGTATCGCTGCCACTCCGTCATCAGGCGCGCTTGTACAATGTCGCAGCGGTAGTGAAAGGCGGCAAGGTTCTGGGGCTTGTGCCAAAGAGCCATATACCGATGTATTCCGAGTTTTATGAGGGAAGACATTTTGCCTCGGGAGACGTCGCGCAGGCACAGGGGAAATACGCGGAAGAGAAAATGGGTACACACCGCTTGGCCTTCCAAAAAGAAGAAATTGTGTTTGGCATTCGGCAGTTATTCTGCTGTGAGCAGATGCCGGAACTTTGTCTCGCGGTTGAAATCTGCGAGGATCTGTGGATGCCGGTTCCGCCGAGCAGTTATCATGCGATGGCGGGAGCGACGATCATCGCCAATGCGTCGGCGAGTGACGAATTGACCGGGAAGGCAGCATACCGCAGAGATCTTGTGAAAAACCAGAGCGCGAGAACCGTGAGCGCCTATCTGTACGCAGACGCTGCGATGGGTGAATCGACGACAGATCTTGTGTATGGGGGACATCATCTGATCGCGGAAAACGGAACCCTTTTGGCGGAAAATAAAGCTTTTGCGGGAGAAGATGCGATCACCGAGATTGATTGTAAAAAACTGGCAGCTGAGAGACGGCGCATGGGAACGTTTCCATTGTATCCGGTGCCGGAAAATGAGGGATATGTGAGACATTTCTTTGCCTTTGAAACGATGGAAGAGACGAAACTGACACGGAAATTTGAAAAAACACCATTTGTGCCGGTTGACCGTGGAGACCGCGAAGAGCGGTGCAACGAAATCTTAAATATTCAGGCGGCTGGACTTGCCAAACGTCTGCGCCACACGGGATGTAAGAGCGCTGTGATTGGGCTTTCCGGAGGACTGGACTCGACCCTTGCTTTGCTTGTCACGATCCGTGCATTCGATCAGCTGAACCTTGACCGTAAAGGAATCGTGAGTGTGACGATGCCATGTTTTGGTACGACAAACCGAACCTATGATAATGCTGTTAAATTGGCACAGGAACTCGGAACGACATTGAAAGAAATTTCTATTGAAAAGGCTGTATTGCAGCATTTTAAGGATATTGGACACGATCCGGAAGTACAGGACGTGACCTATGAAAATGGGCAGGCGAGAGAGCGGACCCAGATATTGATGAACATTGCGAACCAGGCCGGAGGACTTGTCATTGGAACCGGCGATATGTCGGAACTTGCGCTCGGATGGGCGACGTACAATGGCGATCATATGTCCATGTATGGGGTAAATTGTTCGGTGCCAAAGACGCTAGTCCGTTTTTTGGTACAGTATTTTGCGGATAATAGTGGAGAGGGCACATTAAAAGACGTATTGTATGACATTTTAGATACACCGGTAAGTCCGGAACTTTTGCCGCCGAAAGAGGGCGAGATCGCACAGAAGACCGAAGACATCGTGGGACCGTATGAACTGCATGATTTCTTTTTGTATCATATGCTGCGGTTTGGCTATATGCCGTCGAAAATTTACCGGATTGCCAAAATTACCTTTGAGGGAGAATACGAAGCGCAGACCATTTACCGCTGGTTGTCCACCTTTGTTCATCGGTTCTTCCGCCAGCAGTTTAAGCGTTCGTGTCTGCCGGATGGGCCAAAAGTGGGAAGCGTCGCTGTGTCACCGCGAGGAGACCTGCGTATGCCAAGCGATGCCTCCGATGCCCTTTGGAAGGAAGATCTGGCAGCAATCCGTAAAAAGGAAGGATGGGACTGATCTCATTCTTCCGGAACGGCTTTGTTAAGAGCTGCTTTGATGCCATCGATCAACATGGACTGGGTAAATTTGCTCTTTTCCTGAACCGGAATTTCGTCAATTGGGGTACCGGCGATCAATTCCTTTTCGATGCCTTCCAGAGACGGTTTTACGAGCGGATACATCGTTGTAACCGAGTCATCGAGGTTGACAAAAGAAACCGATTTGATCTGGTCTTCGTCGACAACCACCTCGAGATTTAAGGTGTTTTCGCCAAGTTTTAACTCTGAATTGTAGATACCGGGAACATACGATGCCGCTTCGGCTGTAACATCGGCGGTGGCATCGGATGACTTCTCTTTCTTTGGGTAAAACATGACAAAAAGCAGGACGATAAGCAGGATGCCAAGCCCTACGAAGATGCCGGTATATACTAATTCTTTCATTTGAAGTACGATAATTTTAGTTTTTGACATGTGGATAATACCTCCTTCGACTGGAGTGGGATTCCATCTTACTAAATCATATGCAGTAAGAGGAAAAATTATGAATCATGGAAGGGAGAAATAAAATGGGACTCGAATTTATATGTGGAAGTGCGGGAAGTGGGAAAAGTACCTATCTTTACCGTCAGATCTGCGACGAGGCAGCGGCGCACCGGGAGAGAAATTATTATATTCTGGTGCCGGATCAGTTTACGCTGGAGACGCAGAAAACACTTGTGGAAATGAGTGGAGAAAAGGGGATTTTAAACATCGATGTTCTGAGTTTTCATCGTCTGGCGTTTCGCGCATTTGAGCAATTTCCGGCAGAACAGAAAACGATATTGGAAGATATGGGAAAGACCATGCTTCTGCGAAAAATCTTTTCCGAGCAGAAAGACAATCTTGTCTATTTTAAAAAGGGCATTGACCGCCCCGGTTTTTTAGACGAATGTAAATCGTTTTTGTGCGAATTGGAGCAATATGGCATCCGGGAAACCGAGCAATTTGAAAAAATGGAGACACTGGGGAGAAAATTTGAGGATATCCGCTTGATCCACGACTGTTTTAAGGAAAAAATGGGCGACACTTACCAGATGGCAGAGGAGCTGGTCACCCAGCTGACGGGGATGATCGAGCAGATGGACGGCATTCGGGATTCCGTGGTCTGCTTTGACGGATTTACCGGATTTACGCCGACGCAGTATGATCTTTTGGAAAAAATGATGCGCCTTTGTTCCCGCGTGATCGTGACGGTAACAACCGATGAGACAGGAAAACGTGGCTCTGTATTTGAGATTGCTGACACGACAATGCGGACATTAATGCAAAAAGCGAATCAAATTCCGATAGAAACGAATTTAATTCTTGTTCCACGAGAAGGAAGAAAAGCACCCTATCGTTTTGCTGAGGGAGGCGAGATGGCATTTTTGGAGCGCAATCTCTTTGCCTATCCGTATCAGAAGTGGAATCAGAAAACAGAAAATATGTGGCTTTATATCGGAGATAAACCCGCGTCAGAAGCGGCTTATGTGGCAAAAACAATCTGGTGGATGTTAGCAAAGGGAGAGTATGCGGAAGAAGAGATCGCGGTAGTAACCGGCTCTATTTCATCGTATGAACAGTCGATATCCCGGGAGTTTGACCGTGCGGGCATTCGCTATTTCCTTGACAATAAAAAGAACATCGGTGCCAACTGGATCGCCGAATACATCCAGTCGGTATTGGAAATGTATCGTTATAATATGGACGCGGCGACGACATTCCGTTTCCTGCGCTGCGGACTTTCTCCTTTGACGCGGAGCGAGACCGACCTTCTCGAAAATTATGTGCTGGCGACCGGAAAACGTGGCATTGCGTCCTATATGAAACCGTGGAGAGCACGGGCAAATGACTATCCGCTCGAGGAGATCAATGAGATCCGCGAAAAAGTGACGACTTGTATCCATGATTTTTTCCTGGAACTTCGCGGCGGGAAAAAGCCGGTCGAGAAATTTGTGCGTGCATTATACGATTTTCTGGTGCAGCAGAATGTGTATGACAGAATGCTGGAGCAGAGCCGGATTTTTGAAGAAGAGGGAGAAACACTTCTTGCCAAAGAGTATAAAAATGTATACAAAGTAGTGATGAATCTTTTGGATGAGATGATGGAACTTCTCGGAAAGGAAGTCGTGTCACTTGAAGAATTTGAGCAGATTCTGTCGGCAGGAATTGCGGAAGGGCTGGTCGGATTTGTGCCGCCGAAAAAGCATCAGATCATGGTCGGCGACATCGAGAGAACCCGTTTGAAAGACATCAAAGTGCTATTCTTTATGGGATTCAGCGATGACTTTGTGCCCGCTGCGATGCAGCCGCCGGGAATCGTCAATCACCGGGAGCGGCATCAGATGGAAAAAATGGGCATTGCACTGGCACCGACGGGCAATCAGAAGGTGGCAAATGACCTGTATTATCTGTACATCAACTTTACGAAGCCATCGGAAAAACTGATTTTTACATACAGCCGCTCGGCTGCAGACGGCACCAAACGACAGGCATCCTATATCCTAGGCAAGATCCGTAGAATTTTCCCGGCTTTGACGGTGATCGAGGGCGGTCAGGAAAACGACGTAAAAACCAGTCTTGGCACAGACCGCGGTTTTGAATTTTTGATCGAGGGCATTCAGAAACAATGGTACGCCGAAGGCGAAGAAAAGGAGCGCTGGTGGGAGGTCTGGCGGTATTACGCCAAGCGTGACGAGGGAAAATGGCTGCGTGAAGCTCTTCGCGTGCACATGGAATCAAAGCGCACTCCGAAACTGTCCAAAGAGGCATTGGAGGCGCTTTATGGAGACGAACTGCGGGAGAGCATCACGCGGCTGGAAACGTATGCCCGCTGTCCATTTTCGTATTTTCTCATGTACGGACTGCGGCTGCATGACCGCGAAGAATATACGGTGGCTGCACCGGACTTTGGAAATGTCGTGCATCAGATTTTACAAAATATGGATGAAATTATAAAGGCGCGTCACACGACATGGCAGAAATTGGAACGCAGCGAGAGCGATGAACTTGTCGAATACTGTGTCGAACGCGTGATGGAAGGGTATCGTGATGTCATTTTCTCCCAGTCGAATCGAATTGCCTTTATGCGCCGGCGAATCGTGCATATGATGAAACAGACCGCATGGGCTGTCGCAGAACAGCTGCGGCACGGAGCATTTTTACAAAAATACGGAGAAAAGCCGTATGCGTACGAAGAACAACTGGATGAAATTGCCAAAAAGATGCGGTTTCGCGGTATCATCGACCGGATTGACTTGTATGAAGATGCCGAAAATGTGTACGTGAAGGTCGTGGATTATAAGACCGGAAATGTCAAATTGTCGCTGGAAGAAGTGTACTTTGGTCTGCAGCTGCAATTGATCTTGTATCTCGATTCGGCTTTGCAGTCGGAGCAGAAAAAGTACCCGGGCAAGGATGTGCAGCCGGCGGGAATGCTGTATTTCTATGTGCAGGATCCGCAGCTGGAAGTCACGGGCACAGAGGACGAGATCGAGTACGAACAAAAGCTGCTTGCCGAGTATGCGTGCGACGGCTATGTCAATGAAAGCCCGGAGATCCTCGAAAAACTGGATTCGATCCTTGGCGCGAATGGGGAACTCAATACGCAGAGCGCTTCGCGGTGCTATCCGGTCAAAATCAAGAAAGACGGGGATTTTGCGGCGACGACTAAGGTGCTTTCGAGTACACAGTGGAAGAAACTGATGGAGCACGTAAAAACCGTGATCCACGAAAATGGAACGAGCATTCTCGCCGGAAATATTGACATTGCGCCGTACCGGTTGAAGGAAAAACGGGGCTGCGATTATTGTGGCATGAAAGACATCTGTGGACTGGAAAGAACCGATGTGAAAAAAGTAGAACGAAATTTGGAAGAAATTGACATAAAGAAGATTTTGCTGAAAATGAGGGAGGAGGAATCGGACAATGAAATGGACGAATGAGCAGAAGACGGTCATTGACCTGCGGGGATGCAACATTCTCGTGTCAGCGGCGGCAGGTTCCGGAAAGACGGCGGTGTTGATCGAACGCATCGTGTCCCAGGTAACAGATCCGGTCAATCCGGTGAACATCGATGAATTTGTCATTGTGACATTTACGAGGCTTGCGGCAGCGCAGATGAAAGAAAAACTGCAGGCGGCACTCGAAAAGAAATTGGAGGAAGACCCGGAAAATGTACATTTGCAGCGTCAGGTCATGCTTCTTCCTGTCACACAGATTTCTACAATACATAGTTTTTGCGGCTACATCATACAGAATTATTTCCACCAGACAGGGGTGGATCCAAGCTATCGTGTGGCAAATGACAACGAGTTAAACATGATCAAATCCGACGTGCTCGCGGAACTTCTGGAAGAAGAATATACGAACTTAGATGAATCCTTTGTCGATATGGCGAAGATGGCGCGGTTTATCAAAAGCGATACGGAGATGGAAAAAATCATTCTCAAATTGTACAACGATGCGATGAGCGAACCGTTTCCACAGGATTTCTTTGAACGCATGCGCCGATTTCTGGCGTGCCAAAGCGAAGAAGAATTGGAGCAGACGGCATTTGTTCAGAAAAATCTGCAGTATGCCAAAAATATGATGATAGGAATTTATGATCAGTACGAGCTGTGGATCCGGCTTTGTTATACGCAGGAAGGACCGGAAGAATACGCAGCTTTTTTGGAAAAAGAGCGCGTCGAATTCGAAAACTTTGAGGGGATTTCTTCCTATGAAACGATGCGGAGGCGGCTGGGGGCGGTTACGTTTGGCAGACTGCCTTCCAAACGCAATTCCGAAGCCGACCCGGACAAAAAGGAAATCATTAAAAAGGGAAGAACGGATATTAAAAATCTGTTGAAAAAAATGCAGGCTGATCTTTTCGGGGAAAGTCTGCCGGAATTACTGGTGACAATGGAGCAGATGCGGGGGAAACTGCTGACATTTTTGTCATTGGCAGAGAAATTCCGGGAACGCTACCAACTGGCGAAGCGGGAGAAAAATATTGCGGATTTTAATGACCTTGAGCAGATGGCGTTGGAAATCCTTGTAAAAAAAGACGGGGATAACTTTGTGCGCACACAGGCGGCAGAAGAACTTTCCGAGCAGTTTCACGAGATCATGATAGACGAATATCAGGATTCCAATCTGGTGCAGGAACTTCTACTTGGCAGTGTAGCGAAAGAAAATAACCGTTTTATGGTAGGCGATATCAAGCAGAGCATTTACCGCTTTCGCAATGCAAGGCCGGATTTGTTTTTGGAGAAAATGAATACGTTTGAGACGACGGACGGAGCGAAAAACCGCCTTGTCTTTTTGACGAAGAATTTCCGAAGCCGGGATGTCGTGCTGGAGGCGACAAATGACGTGTTTACGGATATTATGCAGGAAGATTTTGGCGGAATTGCCTATGATAAAGAGGCGATGCTGTATCTCGGAGCGGATTTTCCGGAGACGGCAAAGCGGCACGCCGACAATGTCACGATATTCGGAATTTCCGATAAATCGGACAAGGAAACCGAAGCGCAGGTGATCGCGAAAACGATATGCGAGTACGTGGATCCGGAAGATCCGATGTATGTGCTTGGCGAGGACGGAGAGTACCGGCCGGCGCAGTATGGCGATATGGCGGTATTGATGCGTTCGACGAAAAATGAGGGACAGCAGCTTTTGGAAATATTGAATGCACACGGGATACCGGCGCATTTGGAAGCAAAGAGTGGATTTTTTGATACGAGAGAGATCCGCATGATCGTAAGTCTTTTGACAATTCTTGACAATCCAAGGCAGGATATTGCCCTGGCGGCGGTTCTGCGCGGACCGATTGGAAAAATGAGCGACGATGATCTTGCCAAAATTCGTGGAAACAGCGAAGAACTCCAATTTTACGATGCACTTTGCAACTACAGCGGTGAGGAAGAATTGGAACAAAAAGCGGAAGATTTTCTGGAAAAACTGGAGCGATGGCGGGAAAAGACGACGTATACGCCGGTGCTTGGCATTTTAGAGGAGATTCTGGAAGAGACCAAATTGATGTATTTTCTGGAGACAATGGGAAATGGTTTGCAGCGAAAGGCAAATGTCGAACTGCTTTTGGAGATGGCAAGAGAATTTGACCGGGGATCGTATCAGGGACTCTACCAGTTTGTGCGCTATATCCGCGGAATGAAGGAGCGCGAAGAAGATTTTGGAGAAGTCAATCTGAGCGGCGATAAGGAAAATGTCGTGCAGATCATGACGATTCACAAAAGTAAAGGTCTCGAATTTCCAATCTGTTTTGTGGCCGGTATGCATAAAAAACTGGGAAAAGCGGAGCGAGATTTTGTCGTTGTCAATGGTGATGCCGGCATCGCGTCGGATGTGATCGACAGCGAAAAGGGAACGAAGAAAAGAAGCATATTTTACAAGGCACTCAGCCATATCAATGCCAATGAAGATCTTGCGGAGGAACTGAGGATTCTCTACGTGGCAATGACAAGAGCCAAAGAAAAACTGATCTTTACCGGTAGAGTGGATGATACTATGTGGCTGGGAAACAGCGGATTTTACAGCAGAGTGACGGCGGGCAGTTATTTTGACTGGGTGCTTCCGGTGGCTGCCAGATCGCCGATTTTTGAGTACGTCGAAGTAAATGACGAAGAGTTGCAAAATTTGGAAATGGCGCGCCAGATCGATCAGATGCTGGATGAGAAAATGCTAAATAATTTTGACACATCTGTTGTATATGATAAAGAAACAGAAGAAACGCTGCACTTTATGGACGAGTACCACCGCCAGGTCGAAGAGGAAATTCCGACAAAGGTTTCCGTTTCCGACCTGAAAAAGAAATCCATGGAAGAAGGCGAGGAAGAGAATTTTACGGTTTTGTACAGCGATGCACTCGAAAACCAGTCGCCGGTACCGGCTTTTGCAAAGACCGAAACCGACGAAATCGGGGCACTTGCCGGTGCAGGTTATGGTACGGCATGGCATCAGGTGATGGCTTCTCTTTGTTTTGCCAAAGCCGTGGACGAAAAAGAGGTGGAAAACCAGCTGGAAGATATGGTACAATCAGGTAGGATCCATGCACAGGAGAAAGAATTTATCCGTCCATGGAAGATTGTAAAATTCTTACATTCTGATCTGGGACGGGCGATGACGGAGGCTGAAAAGAACGGAACACTTTACCGTGAGCAGCCGTTTGTCACCAGTGTGCCGGCGCAGGAAGTACAGGAGACTTCAAGCGACGAGCGGGTTCTTGTGCAGGGAATCATCGACGGATTTTATGAGACGGAGACCGGAATCGTGTTGATGGATTATAAGACCGATCACTTGGAAAAAGGACAGGAAGAGGTATTGGTGAAGCGATATCATGCCCAGATGGAGGCGTACGCGGAGGCACTGGAAAAAATTACCGGTAAACCGGTGGAAAAGAAGGTGCTGTATTCCTTTTCCCTCAACAAAGAAATCGAAGCATAAGGAGTGTCTCAGATGTATGAACAATTTGCCACGGTTTACGATGAAATGATGGAAGAAATTCCATATGACGAGTGGTTTATAAAATTTCAGGAAATCCTGAAAGAACACGGCATAACGAGCGGGCATGTGTGCGAACTCGGCTGCGGAACCGGCGAGATGGTAAGCCGGTTTGCGAAAGCCGGTTATGAGGTTACGGGGATTGACATTTCGCCCGATATGCTTGCCAAAGCGTGTGAAAAGACGGAAGGAATGGGAAAAATTTCATATTTTGAAGAAGATATGACAGATTTTTCGTTGCATAAACCGGCAGATGTGGTACTATGTATATGTGACTCTATGAATTATCTGCTTTCCACGGAGGAAATTTTTGCAATGTTTCGTTGTATCAAAGAAGCATTGGCAGAGGATGGAGTTGCGATCCTTGACATGAAGACCGCGTATTGTTTTCAAAAAGTCATGGGAAATCAGACACGAGTGGATGAAACCGAAGAGGCATTGATGATCTGGGACAATACCTACGATGAGGAAACCTGCATCAATGAATATCTTCTTACTATATTTACGGAAGATAAGGCGACGGGAATGTATGCCCATTACGATGAATGCCACGAGCAGCGGGCGTATACGGAGGACGAGATAAAATCGTGCTTAAAAGAAGCTTCGCTGCGGCTTGTAAAAAGCTGGACGGAAGATGAAGTGAGAACTTATTTTGTAATCCAAAGGTAACGTGAGAAAAGAAAGGAAGGAAAAAGATATGAAGTTACGAATGTCATTGTGGATGTGTCTCTGTCTTGTGATGAGTTTGTTTACACCGCAGGGTGTAGCGGATCAGACCACAGTCAGTTATGCGAGTGAGGCCGCTTATGTAAAGACCGGAGGGGCAGATCTCAATATGCGGAGTGAGCCGAAGAAGGGAAATAATGTAGTAGTGAAGATTCCTAATGGTTCCACGATCACTTACGTGGAGGATGCCGGCACGGCAGATGGCCATAACTGGGTAAAGATCACTTATAATGGGAAAGAAGGGTATGCAGCAGCAGAATATGTCATCAAAGGAACGGCTCCGACGGCAGCACCGACCACAGCGCCGACGACGACACCTGCGGCAGAGCCGACGACAGCACCGACGGCAGTTCCACAACCGACGACGGTTACCGTGTATCGTACGCAGGTCAGCTATAAGGCAGTTTCCGTAAAGGCGGTGACTGCAAAGAAAAATACAATTATTTACAAAAATACAGCGAGAAAAAAACGCACGGTCATGAAAAAAGGGAAAACCGTAACGATCCTCGGAGAAAAGACCAAGGGAAAGACAAAATGGTTCCGTGTGCAGTACAAAATAAAGAAGAAAAAAGTCAAAGGGTACATAAAAGAAAGCGATGTAAAAATGAATCTCAAATCTTCGGCAGCAGGACTTGTGACCGGCGTAAAAACCGCTCTCCGCGTCCGCAAAAAACCGGGGACGAAAGGGGCTTATTATAAGATTCGCGGAAAAGAACTGGTTCTTGCGAAAAAGCAGTATGTGACGATCACCAAAGTAAGAACCGTGAAAAAACAAAAATGGTATCAGATCGCTTTTGATTATTATGGAACCTCATACAAAGGCTATGTACAATCCAAATACATCAAATTGACAAAGAAAAAAGTGCAGAAAAAAGTGGCTGTAACGGTTCTCAGCCAGCGTGATTTTGAAGCGGAACTGACGGCACAGGGATTTCCGGATTCTTACAAAGATGCGCTCCGCAAACTGCATGCGGCATATCCGTATTGGCAGTTTACCGCATACAAGACAGGTTTAGACTGGAACACGGTCGTCGACCAGGAATGCAAGCTTGGCAGAAGCCTGATTTCCAATTCCAAATCGGAGGCTTGGAAATCAAAAGAAGCCGGAGCGTACGATGCGGTTACCGGAAAATGGAAAGTATTTGACGGTTCCAGCTGGGTACAGGCTTCCCGGGAAGCGGTAATGTATTATATGGATCCGCGAAACTTCCTCACGATTCAGGGAGTATTTCAGTTTGAACAGCTGGAATACCAGTCGCAGTATCAGACAACGGCAGGATTGAAAAACATCCTTTCCAATACACCATTTGCCACGTCCACCTTCCAGTACACGGACGATCAGAGTGGAACGCAGAAAGAAATTTCGTATGTAAATGCCTTCCTCGATGCGGCAAAGGATTCGGGAGTCAGTCCTTATCATCTGGCATCCCGCGTGAAACAGGAAGTAGTGACCGGCGCAACGACGACCAGCATCGCAGTAACCGGTACCACGACGGAATATCCGGGAATTTACAATTTCTATAACATTGGAGCGACAAGCGGTGCGACACCTGCTCTCAATGGTTTGAAATGGGCGAGCACAGGAGATACGTATCTTCGACCATGGACGAATCCATATCGTTCCATCGTCGGCGGAGCCATGTATATCGGCAGCAATTATATCAACCGCGGCCAGAATACCGGCTACCTGCAGAAGTTTAATGTAACACCAACCGGTACATACAATCATCAATATATGACAAATGTAGAAGCAGCAAACTCTGAGGCATTGAAAACGAAAAATGCTTACAATGGTATGCTTGACAGCACGCCGCTCGTATTTTCGATTCCGGTTTACAACAATATGCCGGCAGTGAATTGTGCTGCACCAAAATAGAAGGGATTCCTTCGGAAATGGAGTGTCAGAGTGAAAAAAATAATAACAGCAATGAGCTTTCTTTTGATCTGTCTTGGCTTTCTGGCAGTTCCCGGCAAAAGTCTGGCGGCAAGTGCCGTAGTCGAATTTTCGACAGATAAGACAGAGGTGAAAAAAGATGAGACGGTTACTGTCGTATGCCGGGTTACTTCGAAAGACGGATTTAATGATGTCAAAATGAAAGTTTCCTATGACAGTGATGTTTTACAATTTATCGAAGGCGGTAAAAAAGTGAGCGGCGGCAATGGACAATTGAGCATTCAGTCCGTCGGAAATACAGATGCCGTGACCACACGTACGTATTCGCTGCAATTTCAGGCAGTCGGCGAAGGGGCGGCAGCGATTCAGACAGACGGCAAGCCAAAGATCCTAGACAGTGAGGGAAATAAACTGTCAATTTCTTCCAACCGCGTTGTGCTGGGTGTAACAGGAGAAGAAGCGGCAGTGCAGGGAGCAGCTGATCCGGCAGATCCGGCAGCAGCGGCTTCTGCGGCACCGACACCGACACCGGTTCCGTTAAACACCAATACGAAGCTGAAAGACTTGTCAGTTCATGCTATTTCCATGGCACCTCAGTTTAGCACAGAGGTTCTGGAATATACGATTAAGGTGGACTGCAATACGGACAAGCTGTATTATAATGCGGTTCCGGCAAACGGAAAACAGCGCATCCGCCTCAAAGGAAACGAAGATCTGATGCCGGGTGAAAATGAGATGAAACTTGTTGTGACGGCAGAATCCGGGGACAAACGGACCTTTAAGTTAAAAATAGTAAAAGAGACGGAATCCGAGACGAAAGTGCGCGAACAGCAGGAAAAAGGCACATCCAACATCACATTTTCCGTCTACGAAAAAGATGGCTCGATTTACATTCAGAACCAGTATCAGTTTCAGGTTATGGATGTCAAAGACGATGAAGTGATCCCATCCGGTTACGTAAAAACGACGGTTGACATCGATGGAAAAAGTGTACCGGCATATACCATGCAGAATGACCTAGACAATAATTACCTTTTGATGTATCTGAAAGGGGCATCGGATGAGCCGACGTTGTACCAGTATGACCGACAGGAAAAAACGTTGCAGCGCTACACCGGAACGATGACTCAGAAAGTCAACCAGGGCGGCAATGTGGCAAGTGAACTCGAAGTAAAGCCGGAGACATGGATGTACGGTCTTATTATAGGGCTTTCGATTCTTGTCCTTGCCTTGCTCATCATTATATTAAATATGATACTCCGCAAACGGTTAAACCGCGGGAAAAAAGAATTGAATGAAATGGACTTTTAACCTCAGGGGAACGATTCCGGAGTGCCGGGGGAAGTGCAGTATATCGTCGTGCTTGCACGTAAGAGATACTGTACTTTCCCCGGTGGCCTGAGAATCAGGCTCCCCGCCAACAAATGAGCATTTTTAGCCCTGCAAGGGCGGGAAAGAACACGAAGTGTTCGGAAATGCGAATTTCGGCGGGGCCGGAATCGTGGTTGCGGTCTGAGAATCAGGAATTTAGAACGAAGATTATCACCATAGAAAGGAATCGATAGAGTGGAAAATTTGACAAAAAAAGCCGGCAAGGTTTTGGAGATGGCGGCGAATATCGCTTGGACAGAAAAAGAACGGGAAGTTCAGACAAGACATCTTCTGTGTGCATTGGCGGTAGTCGATGGAACGGCCAAAGAAATTTTGAAAAATAACAATATCCGCGAAGAGGATATGCGGCAGATCTACGAGCGCTGTTTTGAAGAAATGAAAAAAAACAAGAAAAATCATGCCTCAGAAATGCCATTTACACCGGTTTTGCAGAAGATTCTGCAGGACGCGGAAACACTTGCAAGATACCAGAAACAGGAAGTGGGTACGGAGCATCTTTTGATGGCACTTGCCAAACAGCGCGAGACGACAGCGGGAGAGATAATCGCCGGAATGCAGGGGAATCCGAAAAAGATTTATATGGATGCGGCAGAAATGGCGCAGATGGATTCCGAATTTGCAAAGACCGATTTTATGTCTGCCAAAGAAAAAGAAGAGCGGGGACGTTCGCTCACGCCATGTTTGGACAAATTTTCGCGGGATCTTGTGCAGGAAGCGATGGATGGAAAATTAGATCCGGTATTTAACCGTGAAAATGAGATTGACAGCGTAATGGAAATTCTTGGAAGACGCACAAAAAACAATCCGTGCATTCTCGGTGAACCGGGTGTCGGAAAGACGGCGATCGTCGAAGGACTGGCAGGAAGAATCGCAAACAATGCGGTTCCGGCCTCCCTGAAAAATATCAGGGTGTTGTCCCTCGATGTATCCGGAATGGTAGCCGGGACGAAATACCGTGGACAATTTGAAGAGCGCATCAAACGCTGTCTGCGTGAGACCATAGATGCCGGCAATATCATTTTGTTTATCGATGAACTTCATATGATCATTGGAGCCGGTGGCGCCGAGGGTGCCATGGACGCTGCCAATATTTTGAAACCGGCATTGTCACGTGGCGAAATTCAGATCATTGGGGCGACGACGCGTGAGGAGTACCGTAAACGAGTGGAAAAAGATTCGGCTCTTGACCGCCGTTTCCAGCAGGTAATTGTGGAAGAACCATCGATCGTACAGGCCGTTTCTATTTTGAAAGGTTTGCGCAGCCACTATGAATCGTATCATCATATCGAGATCAGTGACGAAGCCTTGGAAGCGGCAGTAAAACTTTCGGACCGCTATATCAATGACCGTTTTCTGCCGGACAAAGCCATTGATCTGATCGACGAAGCCGCTTCCCGCCTCAATATGAGCAGCATGCGCGAGTATGAGGAAGCCCTTCAGGACAAAAAAGAGGCGCTGGAAAATGTGCAGGAAGAGAAAGAAAATGCAGTAGCGGCGGGCGATATGGATTATGCAGTCGAGCTGCACAAAGAAGAAGAAAAACTGAGCCTGGAACTTAGACAGGCGCAGGCAAAATGGGAAAAGAAGCAAAAGAAACAAAGGAAAATCATGGAAGAATCTCATGTCGCGGAAGTCGTGTCGCGGCAGACAAAAATTCCGGTCAGCCGCTTGGAAAAAGATGAGACAAGACGTTTGCAGAAATTGGAAAAAATCTTGCATGAGAGAGTGGTTGGACAGGAGGAAGCGGTGGAAGCCGTATCCCGCGCCGTTCGCAGAGGCCGTGTCGGTTTGAAAGATCCGAACCGCCCAATCGGCTCATTTTTATTCCTTGGCCCTACGGGTGTCGGAAAGACAGAACTTTCGAAAACCCTTGCGGAAGCCGTATTTGGTTCAGAAAAAAATATGATTCGTGTCGATATGTCAGAATACATGGAAAAACAGAGTGTCTCCAAAATGATCGGATCCCCTCCGGGATATGTCGGTTTTGAGGAGGGCGGCCAGCTCAGTGAAAAAGTGCGCCGCAATCCGTATTCCGTTCTTTTGTTTGATGAGATTGAAAAAGCGCATCCGGATGTATTTAACATGCTTTTACAGATTTTGGAAGATGGAAGGCTGACGGATTCACAGGGACGGCAGGTCGATTTCAAAAATACGATCATTATCATGACGTCCAATGCGGGGGCAAATCGAATTGTGTCGCCGAAAACACTCGGCTTTTTGCAGCAGGAAGATGCCGCAGCGGATTACAAACGCATGCGCGAAGGCGTTATGGAAGAAGTAAAACACATCTTCAAACCGGAATTTATCAACCGTATTGACGAGATTCTGGTGTTCCACATGCTGAGCAAAGAAGACATTTATAAGATTGCCGCCAATATGCTCACAGGCTTTAAAAAGCGCGTGAAAAAGCAGATGGATATCCGCCTGCAATATGGCAAAGCGGTTGTCGATCATGTAGCTGACAAAGGCTTCGACAAAGATTACGGTGCCAGACCGCTCCGCCGTACGATACAGAAAGAGATCGAAGATCAGCTCGCTGAAAAGATTGTCAGTGGAGAAGTGCGTATTGGCGACGACGTTCGGGTGTCGATCAAAAAGGATGCGGTTTGTGTCCAAAAAATCATAAAAAAAGGATAGTATTCTTTGTCGAATTTTGCTATAATAAGAATTAGGTAGAAATGAATCAGGTGGGAGATATAAGAGACCAAGGAGGATAAGAAAAAATGAGCGTTGTAGAGGAATTGATCCGGAAGGAAGACAATGGAACGTTGAGTTTTGGAAATTACCTTTTGGATGCAAAGACCAAGAAAGCGGATTTTGAGTTTCAGGGGGATTTGTACAAGGTAAAAACGTTCAAAGAAATTACGAAACTTGAGAAAAACGGTTTGTTTGTATACGAATCGGTTCCGGGAAGCACAGTAACGGATTTTAAAAACGACGGAGAAGTGATCTCTTTTATGGTAGAAGCTGCCGGAGATCTTGGATTTACTCTTGAATTGGAGCCGTCTCAGGAATATAAAGTGCTGCTGGAAGATGTCGAACTTGGTAAAATGAAGACGAATCTTGGTGGAAAACTCAATGTCAGCATTGAGCTGGATGAAGGAAAGAAAGCGTCCGTAAAAGTAATTAAGTGCTAATAGTTACAGAATGAGAGATTAAGAAATCGGTGCCGGACCGAAGCAGGGGTTGGCACCGTTATCTTTTTATGAGGGAGATTGAATGGCAAAGAAAAAATCGCTTGTTTATTATTGTACTGAATGTGGGACGGAGTCTGCTAAATGGCAGGGACAATGTCCCGGCTGTGGTGCCTGGAATACGATGGAAGAAGCTCCGGTTACGAAAACATCGACGGGAAAAGAAAAAGTTATCCTGCCGGCGGAATTGGCAAAACCTACTAAAATGCGCGAGATTGAGACGGAAAATGCACCGCGTCTTCAAACCGGCATTCAGGAACTTGACCGTGTCCTTGGCGGCGGAATTGTCGCCGGCTCTCTCGTGTTGGTTGGTGGAGATCCGGGAATCGGAAAATCGACGCTTTTGCTGCAAATGTGCAAGCATCTGTCGGACAAACAGGAAAAAGTTCTCTATGTATCCGGCGAGGAATCGCTGCAGCAGATCAAACTTCGTGGGGACCGTATCGGCGAATTTTCGGATTCTATTTTTCTTTTGGCAGAGACCAATATTACGACGATCGAAGGGGCGATTGATCAGTTGCAGCCGAAAGTGGCGATCATTGACTCGATTCAGACCATGTACGACGATGCGGTTGATGCGGCACCGGGAAGCATGAGCCAGGTGCGAGAGATAACAGGGGTTCTGCTGCGAATTGCGAAGAAAAAAGGAATCACAATATTTATCGTCGGCCATGTAACAAAAGAAGGAAATGTTGCTGGTCCGCGTATGCTGGAACATATGGTGGATACGGTGTTGTATTTTGAAGGTGACGCGGCGGCGTCTTACCGTATTTTACGAGGTGTCAAAAACCGCTTTGGCTCGACCAATGAAATCGGTGTATTTGAAATGCGCGGCCAGGGACTGGTAGAAGTTCCCAATCCATCCGAATATATGCTGCAGGGAAAACCGGTGGGCGAATCGGGCTCAGTGGTTGCCTGCGCGATCGAAGGCACACGCTCTTTTATGATTGAAGTGCAGGCACTGGTATGTCACACCTATTTTAATATGCCTCGACGAACCGCTGCAGGAACCGACTATAACCGTGTCAATCTTTTGATCGCAGTTGTGGAAAAACGCCTTGGCATGCAGTTGTCCGACTGCGATGCATATGTCAATGTCGCCGGTGGTATGCGGATTACGGAACCTGCGCTTGACCTTGCCATCATTGCGGCGCTCATCTCCAGTCAAAGCGGAAGAGCCATTGACGAACATACCGTAATCTTTGGCGAAGTCGGGCTTGTCGGCGAAGTGCGTGCAGTGCCACAGGCAGAGAAGCGCGTGGCGGAAGCCATCAAAACCGGTTATAAAACCTGTATTCTTCCGCTGGCAAACAAAATTTCCATCGAAAAGAGCGGAAACCTCGACGTATCAGGCGTTGAGCTTGTGGGAATACGAAACATAAGAGAATTAATGAGCAGAAAGGAATGGACTGGAAATGTATAATAAAATACTGGAACACCTGACGACAGGCTGTCGTGCCCTTATCGCGGCTGTGCTGCTTATCGCAGGGATCATCTGGCAGGCAGCAGCCGGAAAATTGCTGGATCAGACGGCATTTTACCTTATGGCGGCGGCAATGCTCTGCTTCGCTACGGTAATCTTCACAAAATGTAAGCCGGACATGATTCAATATGTTATCGGAAACATGATCGTATTGATCATTGGATTCCTCCTCGGAGAATCCGACACTATCGACGGGATGGTATTGTATACTCTTTGGATTGCGTGTCTCCTCGCCGACTGGGGGTTAAATATTTATCTTTTAAAATTGGAAAGTATTGGAAAAAGAATAGGGCTCGGTGCCCTCGCCATGATCGTCAATGTACTGCTGATCGCGGTAGTTTACCTTGTACCGATTTTGGTGTTCTAGAAGAAAATTCAGAGAGAAATGTTATGGGGCTGTCACACTAACCATTTAGTGCGACAGCCCCTTGATTTCGGCGATGCGGGAAGGCAACGTAACCGGTGGAAAACAGGGAAATCCAGCGAAATAGGTTGCCTTTACCGCCGATAATAATATCCGTCCTGTGCATTGCTGTCTGTAAGGCCGTTAAATTTACATTTCAGTCGGCGTTTTGACAGATCTACCGTAAGGGTTGCTGTGTAACGGCCGTTTACCTTTTCCCATCCACTTCCCGGAAAGTCGCAGTATAAAGAAGTAAATGTGGCTTTTATTTTTTTGCCTTTGATGATTTTGTAAGTGCCTGTATCTTTGTTTCGCCATCCGCTCAATTGCACTTTTCCATTCGACTTGAATTTGAAAGTATACTGGCTTGAAAATTCCATAGTTGGATCAGAGACTTTGTTTTTCCAGGTAGTTCCGCTCAATGTTTTCTTTGTGACCTTCTTTGCGGCTGCATTTGCCGGAGTGTAAAATGATACACTGATCAAACAAATAGCAAGAAGCAGACTGGTGACTGATTTTTTCAACATAAATAAATTCCTCGCTTTCAATATGATATTTACAATAAAAAATATCTGTAAGGAATCCCTATCATATACCGGATATTCGATTCCAAACAGATATTTTTGAGTTTATGTCTATCCGATCACTCGTCTTGCACAATACGGTGTACGGTAACCGATATTACTTGTCGTGATGCCGACACTAGGGTTACTTGCGTGTACAACACGACCACCGCCGATGCAAAGCGCTACGTGATTTACATGACCGTTTCTTGCATAGAAGATCAAGTCGCCGGCTCTCGCCTCAGATACGCTGATCTTTCTTCCGACACCGGACTGGGAACCGGAAGTACGAGGTAAGCTGATACCAAATTTGCGGAATATCGACATGGTAAATCCGGAGCAGTCAGTACCGTTTGTCAGGCTGGTTCCTCCATATACGTATGGATTGCCGACAAACTGTAATGCGTAGGAAGCAATCGCAGAACCATCTCCGCTTCCGATCACATCTCCACTGCCGTTGGAACTGTTTCCACCGCCGGAAGATTTATGGGAAGAACTTGAACTGCTTGATTTGTTTGAGCTTCCGCTGCTGCTCTTATGCGAACTTGAAGAGCTTCCACTGCTGCTCTTGTGGGAAGAAGAACCGGAATTGCTTGAACTGCTCGAACTTCCCGAAGAACTTGAATTACTGGAAGCCTGCTGCTGTTGACGCTGATGTGCTTCCTGTTCTGCACGTGCGGCGGCAGCTTCGGCAGCCGCTTTCTTACGGGCAGCCTCGCGTTCTTCTTCAATAGAAACTGCTTTCTTAAACTTTACGGTGATATCGACATATTCTTTGGAAACAAATCCTTTGGTATCACCATCGACCATAATCTTAACCCAGTCTTTGTCCTCTCGGATGACTTCGAAACTTTCCTCGCCGGAAACCAGAGTAAGTACGGCACAATCCGTATTTTTGGCTTCACGAACCTTCAAAGTTTCCGTATTGATTGTGGCGATTTTGGTTCCGAATTTATCAACCATTTTTTCGGCACTGTAACCGATGGCAAGATAATCGGACATAATATAACCTTCTACCTGACCGGATTTGATCTTAACCCAGTCACCGACTTTTTTTACAATCTTAGCAGCGCTGCCGCGGTACAATTTGCCGACGACTTTGCTGTCTGTATTTGGTTTCTTTCTGACATTTACATAATCTGCGGCAACCGAAATACCGACATTTTCATATTCGGATTTAGGTTTTGGTGTCGCACTTGGTTCAGCGGCAGGTTCCGGTGTCGGAGCTGCCGGATCGATCGCTGCGCCGGAAGCGGCATTGGGATCGGTCTGAGGTGCGGCGGCATCTGTGGCAGCCGGTTCATCTGCAAAAGCGACGATTGCCTCAGGATTCGAGGCAGCGCCAGCAGACTGGCTGTTTACATATTGATCCAACGTATATGCCATGCCGGCAAGCTCCGTCTCACGACACATCGTAGTGGACATCGCAAGAAGATAATTCCCGCCAATGCTTGCGGCTACTAAAGCACCTGTACATAAGAATACCGTCCATATTCTTTTGTTATGCATGCGAATCCTCCATTCTTATTTATCATTCACATAAATAGTTACAAATATATTACAAAATTATTACGACCAAAAACAGTATAACAAGATTCCCACCTGTTGTCAAGCACTAGCAGAAGAGAAATATTTCCAATTTTCAAACAGGTTAGGATATGTAAACTCATATAACTAATTGCTTATATCGTCGATAAGTAAATAGTTATTAGAATTTCAAAAAAACATATGTTATACTTGTTATGTAGTTAATTCCGTTTTAAACGAATTCAACGCATGGAGTGTGGTATAAAGTGGTTTATTTTTCGACGATGGCTTCGATCTCGATCAGCACATCTTTAGGAAGACGGGCTACTTCTACACAGGAACGTGCAGGAAAATCCGTCGTAAAATATTTGGCATAGATTTCATTTACTTTTGTGAAATCGTCCATATTTTTAATGAAAACGGTTGTTTTAATTGTATTTTCAATCTTTGCTCCCGCAGCTTCGATCAGAGCAGCAAGATTTCCAATTGCCTGTTCAGCTTGAGCTTCGATGTCTCCTTCTACCAATTCACCGGTGGATGGAACGATCGGGATCACACCGGAAGTAAATAACAGACCATTTACTTCAATGGCTTGTGAATAAGGGCCGATAGCAGCAGGTGCTTTCGGGGTTGAAATGATTTTTTTCATAAGGGTTCACCATTATCCTTTCTTAAATATAATAGATAGCGTTTTGCATCGCAATCCTACTTATTATTATAAACCATTTTGTCAAGATGGCAAGAGTGTCTTTTTTTACAAAAGAACTGGAAATTTTCCGAAAAATTTTGTATAATATAGACAAGAGAACGCATTATGCGAAGATGAGAAAGGCAGGTTGAGTATTATGAAAACGATTATTACAATAAACAGACAATACGGAAGCGGCGGACGTGAGATCGGAAGAAAGCTGGCAGAACAGTTAGGAGTTCCGTTTTACGACAATGAGATTATTTCCCGGGCAGCCAAAGAAACCGGATTTTCGGAGGCAGCATTTGAGACGGTAGAGGATAAGGCGACAAACAGTCTGCTCTATTCGATCGCGATGGGAATGAATGTCTTTACGAATCAAGATGCAGGATTTGCAGGCTTGTCTCTGGACGACCGCATTTTCCTGGCACAGTCCAATGTGATCCGTAAAGTGGCAGAAGAAGGTGGATGCGTCATCGTGGGACGCTGCGCCGACTACATATTGAAAGATTATGAAAATGTCGTAAATATCTTTATCCGCGCAAATCTGGATTTTCGTATCAAACGTTCGATCCAGGTAGATCGGCTCGATGAGAGCAAGGCCGGTGAGATTGTATCGAAAAAAGATAAAAGTCGTGGAAATTATTATCGATACCATGCTGGAGAGCGCTGGGACAACTTGATGAATTATGATCTCGTTCTGCGAAGTGATCTTGTCGGAATTGACAAAGCAGTAGAATGTATCAAGAATTATGTCGAGGCGATGTAAATAAGATGTTACAGCGGCCTCGCAAAAAGAAGGAGAATGAAAATGACACACAAGTCAATGCGAAAAGCGATGGCGGCTATTCTTAGTGCAGCGATGCTTTTTCAGATGGGGACAGCTCCCGCGACACAGGCTGCCGTAAAAGTCAAATTAGCAAAAAAATCAATCGTTTTGACCGAAAAGAAGTCAAAAACGGTGAAAGTTACAGGCGTAAAAAAAGCCAAAATAAAGAAAGTAAAATGGTCCACAAGCAGTAAGAAGATTGCGACGGTGAAAGCAAAGGGAAAGACTGCTGTAAAAGTGACCGCGAAAAAAGCCGGAAATGCGAAAGTGACCGGTAAATTTACATTGAAAGGTGTAAAGAAAGTTCAGAAGGTGACATTGAAAGTTCGAGTAAAGGCGGCATCCAAAGCAAACGATGCGACGGTGACCCCTGGAACGGCTTCCCGGCAGCCGGCGGCGACAGCGGCAGTAAGTCCTTCCGCTTCACCGGCGACGATATCACCATCTGCAAATCCGGCGACGACAGCACCATCCAACAATCCGGCGACGACAACCCCGACGAAAAATCCGGATGGCTTTGAACCGGTTCTGTTCAAAAATGCAACTTTCGAAAACGGAACAGACGATTTTGTTTCCCGTGGTTCTTCCAAAGTGTCTCAGGCAGATAATGGATACGAAGGGAAATGTTTGTATGTATCCGGTCGTACGGACACATGGAACGGTGCAGCAATCGACGTAACAAGCACGATCGTACCGGGTGCCAAATATCACGTGACCGCTTACATGAAGCAGATGTCCGGTGCGGCAGCAGAGATTAAATGTTCCGCTCAGACCGGAAGTACCTATCCGGCGATTGCAACCGTTACAGATGCACCATCCGGAGAATGGGTAAAATTGGAAGGCGAGATCGAAGTAGCTTCTTCTTTCTCGGATTACCTCATTTATTTTGAAATCCCGGGAAGTGCGAAGGCAGACTTTTATCTGGATTCGGTTGTTATCACGCAGATTTCCAAAGGAAAAGATGTTGTGGATCCGAATACGTTAGCGAGTATCAAAGACACCTATAAGAATATTTTCCAATATATGGGTACTTGTGCCAATTATTATGGTTACGGAGCAAAGAAAGACCAGCTTCGCAAAGACGATACTATTAATTTCATCAAAAAGCAATTTAATAGTATTACATTGGAAAATGAGATGAAGCCGGATACCGTCCTTGGCGGATCTTATAATAAGAAACTGATCAGTGTGGACGAAGCAAAGAAGCTTGGCTACATTATTCCGGATAATTATAAGGAAGACGAAGTTCCGCAGCTTGATTTAGGCGCAGTAGATGCAACGTTGGAATTTTGTGCAGAAAATAATGTCAAAATGCGAGCTCACACATTGATGTGGCACCAGCAGACACCAAACTGGTTCTTTACCGAGGATTACAACGGAAAAAATGTCGCTACAACGGAAGTGATGGATGCGCGTCTTGAATTCTTTGTCCGCACAATGTTGAATCATGTGATGGATAAAGAGGTTGAACTTACCGGAAAAGCAGGAAGTCTCGTATACGCATGGGATGTGACAAATGAGTACGTTCACCGTACCAATGAGCCGACCAGTCCAAGCTGGATGGATGTGTACGGGAATATGGATCTGGAACCTGTTTATGTGAAGAAAGCATTCACATTTGCTTATGAAGAACTTGAAAAACGTGGACTTCAGGATCAGGTAACCTTGTTCTACAACGATTATGATGAGTACAAATGGGCAGATAAGATTGTAGAACTTGTAAACTATATCAATAGTGATAAGAAGATCTGCGGTGGAATCGGTATGCAGAGTCATTTGACCGGGCCGGAAAATCCGACGATTGATCTCTATGCAGAAACATTGGATAAATTCCTGGCAACCGGACTGGAAGTTCAGGTAACAGAACTGGATGCCGAGGTTGAAAGCAATGATCTGGAAGATCAGGCAGCATACATGAAATCCATTATGGAAACGATTGTGACAAAGCAGCTGAATCGTGACAAGACCGTGAATCCGAAAGGAATCACCGGTGTGACGATCTGGGGTCTGTATGACGCATGCTCTTGGAGAAAAAACATTCCACTTTTGTTTGCTTCCGGCATCAATGATCCAAAACCATCGTTCTATGCTTTCTTAGAGGCAGCAAAAGCCAAATAAATAGTGAAGTAAAGAATACTGCCCGCCCCGGAGACGTTGCTCTCTGGGGCGGTTTTTTGATGGTGCGAGAGCACTTGTGGGGGCTTTGTGGGATTTTGGGGTGGCGTGCTGTGTGAGAACGCTTGTGTAGGGTTTTGCGACAGGATGTGCGAGAACGCTTGTGTAGGGTTTTGCGACAGGATGTGTGAGAACGTTTGTGTGGGGTTTTGCGACAGGATGTGCGAGAACACTTGTGTAGGGTTTTGCGACAGGATGTGTGGTTTTTGGTCTAGAGAAAAGAAACCGCGATTTAAACCATAAGAATTTGCGGATCGATTTGGTTCAGATTAAGAAATTTCGTCTCGGACCATAAAATTTTGAGAGGAGTTTGGTTTAAATGGATAATATGGCGATTTGGGGCAAAAACTATATGAAGTTTGTATGGTTTGGACAGAGAAAATGAATTCTGGGTCAAGTACAAAGGCAAAATCGTGTGGTTCGGACACAAAAAACATGAAAAAAGTCAAAACCGCGCACCAAACCACCCCAAAACCGTGCACCCAACCGCCTCAAAACCGCGCACCAAACCGCCCCAAAACCACGCACAAAACCGCCTCAAAACCACGTAATAAAAGTTGACAAACAACGAAAAATAGGGTAATTTTAGAGAAGATAATAATCTGAGAAAAGAGAGAGGAAAACCTGCCATGCAGTCCCAAAACTACCAAAGAACCATGATCGCCTGTTTTATCGCCTATATGGTGCAGGCGGTTGTCAATAATTTCGTACCATTACTATTTGTGACATTTCAGCAGACCTATGATATCCCGATGGCGAAGATCACGCTGCTGATCACACTGAATTTCCTGATCCAGCTGGTGATCGACCTTTTGTCAGCCGGGTTCGTGGACAAGATCGGATACCGCGCGTCAGTCATTCTGGCGCATATCTGTGCAGCAGCCGGCTTTGTGCTGCTTACGATACTGCCGGAAATGCTGTCCGATCCGTTTGTTGGAATCCTGATCGCCGTCATGATCTATGCCGTCGGCGGAGGATTGATCGAAGTGCTTATCAGCCCGATCGTCGAAGCCTGTCCGACCGACAATAAAGAAAAAGCGATGAGTCTCCTGCACTCCTTTTACTGCTGGGGACACGTCGGCGTTGTCCTGCTTTCAACGGCGTTTTTTGCGTCAGCCGGCATAAATAATTGGAAAATACTTACAATTCTATGGGCGCTGCTTCCACTTGCAAATTTAGTTCTGTTTGCGGGTGCGCCAATCTATTCGCTTCACGAAGAAAACGAGGCGGGAATGCCGGTGAAAGAATTATTCCGGAAGAAAATATTCTGGATTCTTATGATAATGATGCTTTGCGCGGGCGCGTCCGAGCAGGCGGTCAGCCAGTGGGCATCGCTTTTTGCGGAAAAAGGACTGGGTGTGACAAAGACGATCGGCGATCTCGCCGGCCCGATGTCTTTTGCCGTGTTAATGGGAACTTCGCGCCTGTTATATGGAAAATACGGAGAAAAATGGGATCTCAACCGATTTATGGCAGGAAGCTGTGTGCTGTGCGTCTTTTCGTACCTTTGCATCGTCTTTGTGCCAAATGCCGCGGTCAATTTATTGAGCTGTGCGGTCTGCGGTTTTTCTGTGGGAATCCTCTGGCCGGGGACATTCAGTAAAGCCTCTGCTGCGATCCGGCGGGGAGGAACGGCGTTGTTTGCCTTTCTGGCCTTGGCAGGCGATGTCGGCTGCTCCGGCGGGCCGACAGTAACCGGCATGGTGTCAAGTTTGTTTGACAATAATCTGAAAATGGGAATCTTGGCGGCAATCGTATTTCCAATCTTATTATTGGTTGGATTAGTTGTGTCGCAAAAAGAAGAAAAACAATAGCTTATACACAAGCGGATCTTCCGGACATGATCCGTATTATCACACCCTGTAAAAACACGTCATTTTGCCCGTTCGTGTCATATTTGGTTCTTTCGTGTTAAGAGTATTGAGAAGTACCTGTATTTATGTTAAAATGATTGCATTTTACAGGAAACCGAAAGGAAAAGGAGAATGAATATGGCAAAAAAAGGGAAAAAATTACTGGCACTGATGCTTGTGGCTGCTCTTGTACTGGGGGGCGGAAACGGTGGAGTGATACAGGCAGCAGAGGATTATGAAGTGAAAGATCCGGTCAATACCATGGCGGATGGAACCGGTATCACGACCTGGGACTGTGTGTACTTTGGAAATTACATACAAAAGGATACGAATGGTGATGGAAAAGTAACCGATGAAGATGAAAAACAGCCGATCAAATGGCGTGTGTTGTCGGTAGAGGAAGACGGGACGGCACTTCTTTTGGCGGATAAATTGCTGGATATACAGCCTTTTGATAAAAATGGGAAAAACGACTGGGAAGCCTGTACTCTTCGTACCTGGCTGAATTCTACCTTTTTGAATGCCGCTTTTACCGAAGCGGAGCAGGAGGCGATCGCAGAGACGGAATTGGAAACAGAGAGTGCTGCGACCGTAACGGACAATATTTATCTCCTGTCGTTAGAGGAGGTAAGCAATCCGGAGTACGGTTTTCATCCGTCGAGCGATTGTGAGAGCAATACAAGAAAAGCAGAAGGTACGGATTTAGCGGTGGTTAATAACGGTTGGTGGCTGCGTACGCCACATAAAAAAAATGCTGTTTCTGTTTGTTGGATTGATTCAGAAGGAAAGAATACACAAGATTGTTTTTTTCCAGAGGCCTCTCTATGGATCCGTCCTGCCCTGCGGTTAAAGCTTTCTGACAGAGCACACTGGAGTTATGCGGGTACGACAGCATCCGAAGAACTCGAAGTGACCGTCGAAAATCCGACGGCGGGCAGCCTGTTTTCCGGTACCGTACGGGGATCTGAAAATATTGATCCTGACAGGAGCACGATTTCCTGGCAGAAAAAGGAAGAGGGAAAATGGGTCGATGTCGCGAAAGATGAGAGAGCACAATTACAGCAGGTGTACCGCACCTGTGTTACCCTGAAAGCAAAAGAGGGAAGTTCATTTGTCGGCTGTGATTATGCCCGGTTCAATGGAGAACAGGTGCGACTGACGAAAAAGGATGATGGCAGCCGGACATTCGTCTGTCCGGTTTACAATTATGGAGTGAAAAATCCGACTAATCCGGAAGCGGATGGAAGCGGAACTTCTACTTGGGACTGCGTATATTTTGGAAAATATTACCAGAATGATACCAATGGGGATGGTAAGGCCGATGAAACAGATGAAAAAGAGCCGGTCAAATGGCGTGTACTGTCTGTGGATTCTGCCGGAAATGCCTTACTTATGGCAGATAAGATTCTGGACTACAGAAATTTTAATGATAACGAAGCAGGTGACATTGCCTGGGGGCAGAGCGATATGCGGAAATGGCTCAATTCTACCGGCGGGTCGGAGGAAGATCCGGGATTTTTGCAAACCGCATTTACCGAACAAGAGCGGGCAGTGATCCGGTATAGAGAAATAGAGACGATTGTTGTGGGTAGTGATATTTTAAAAACCCGGGATTCTGTTTTCCTTTTATCGCTAGAAGACTCTTACAATGCCGGCTATGGATTTTGGACTAAGCGTGAAGAAAGCAAAAACAGAGTGGCAGAAAGTACTGCCTATGCAGCGGGAAAACAGCAAACGGTGGAAAATCAGTGGTGGCTGCGTACGCATACTAGGTTGTCGTCGACGGAAATAGCAGCTAGAATTTTGGTAGAACCGGATGGAACAGTTGGCGGTGTTGTGGTTCAAAACAACACCTTTTACGGGGTTCGCCCGGCACTGTACATAAATTTAGCTGACTTTACCCAATGGACCTACGCGGGAACGGTGGATGCCGACGGCAATACGAAAGAGCCGGTGCAGCTTTCCGTTGACAGTCCGGAGCATGGAAGAGGATTTTTGGCGGAAACAAGGGAATTATTCCGTGAGGCAGACTGGGCGGTGAGAGCAGAGAATTGGCAAAAAAAGGAAAAAGAAAACTGGATGGACGTGGAAGTCGAAGAATTGGCAGAAGCAGAAGGAGTTTATCGTCTGCGGACGCAGGTGGCAGCCGAGAAAGAAAACAGGGAAGCACCGTGTGTTCTGAATCAGGGAAAGTATGCGCAGGTCGAAGCAAACGACGATGGTACCTTTACGGTCTATTGCACGTTTTCCAATTACGGACTGGCGGATCCTTCGGAGACAGAGGACGAGGGAAAACAGGTGACGACGTGGGATACGATCTGGGTGACAGAGAATGAGACGGAGAAAGAAAATCCGATGAAATGGCGTGTGTTATCCGTAGATGCGTATGGAAATATTACGCTTGCCACCGATCCGTCCATGGGCGTAGAAGAGAGGAAAAACCGGACCAATCTTTCCCGGATCACAGACTGGTCGTATGCGGGAAAAGTAGATTCGGAGGGCGGATCGGAAGAGATCCTGCCACAAAATCTTTACTTAAGTGCAGCGGTGGAGACGCCGGAGGCTGGAAAAAAATTACAGGACAGTATCGCACAGCAATCGACGTTTCTTACGGCAGAAAATGTCAGCTGGGAGAAAAAGGCTGCTACCGGGGAAGGCCGGTGGAGTACCGTCTCACCGCAGGAAAAAGCGGATCCGGAAACGGTCTATGCCGTTCAGTTTACGGTGGGCCCAAAGCAGGCTGCCGCTGTTTTCCATAAAAATACGCAGCTGTATGTGACGATAAATGGGCAAAAAGTACCGGTAATCCGGGATGCGGATGGAAATTCCCGTGTGCGGTATGAATTTGCGGCGATCGCCGAACTTCCGCCGACACCAAGCGAGGCACCAACAGTAAGTCCGTCTGCTGTTCCGACACCGACAGGCAGTCCGGCGGCAAGCAGCATACCGACTGTCAGCCCGGGCGTGAGCGCATCGCCGTCAGCCATTCCGAAACCGGGAGGGAGTCCGTTCGCGAGCAGTGCACCGACGGCAAAGCCGGACGTGAGTGCAATACCATCGCAAGCACCGAATGTGGACGCAAACGCAAAGCCGTCCGACAAATCGGCGGTACCAGGGAAGAACGCTCAACCGGGAGAGACAGGACAGCCGCACAAACCGGCACAAAAAGGAGAAAAACTCCAGGATGAAAGCGGAGCTGGTTATGTCGTTGCGAAAGCAGACAGTAAGAATCCGGAAGTTGCCTATCAAAAGGCAGCAGTCACAAAAGGGACGGTGATCGTGCCGGATACTGTCGAAATGAACGGAACGACATATAAAGTTACCTCAATTGAGAAGAAGGCATTTGGAACCGGCAAAAAGATCAAAACAATCATACTGGGGAAAAATGTAAAAACCATAAAGAAGGATGCCTTTGCAGGATGCAAGACACTTCGGAAGATTATTGTCAAAACAAAGAAACTGACGAAGAAAACCGTGGCGAAAAAAGCGTTCCGCGGAGTGCGTAAAAATGTGCGGATCATTGTGCCGAAAAAGAAAAAACAGGCATACAAAAAGTTTTTTTATCAGAGAGGTCTCAATAAAAAAGTTAAAATCCGTTCATAAAACCTGTTGACATTCCAAAAGCAAATGACTATAATAATCAATAACACATAGAAGAGACGAGTAAAATGTGATAACATGCCAGAGAGTGGTACCGGAGGGTAGTGTGCAAACAGGCATCTGCCCCGGGCTGGAAGTACCATGATGGGAAGCATTTGAAAACTAACTCTGAGTGGCCCCAATCCGGTCCGGTGACTCCGTTATCGTCAAATGAAGCCGGGTATATCCGACTGCCAAAAGTGCAGTCCTATGTACCAAAAAGGGTGGAACCGCGGATGAATATTTCAGCCCGTCCCTTTAAACCTAAGTGTTTAGAGGGGCGGGCTTAATTGCGTATAAACAACGAGACACGCAGAATCCGAAAAGTTGCAGCATTGTGCTTGCACAAAATGCTGTCAACTTTTCGGATTCTATGTGACGACTGTCACGACGATGAGCTCCGGAAGGAGCGAAGAGTGCGTGTCGAGGGAGCGGATTCTATGTGACGACTGTCATAGAAAGGAGATCGTAGAGAATGAAAATCACATTGAAAGATGGTTCCTGTAAAGAATATGCAGAACCAATGGCAATTATTGACATTGCAAAAGACATTAGCGAAGGACTTGCCCGCGTAGCCTGCGTGGCAGAACTTGATGGAGAAGTAGTAGATCTGAGAACAGTAGTAGACGGAGAACATGAATTAAACATTTTGACCTTTGACAGTGATGCCGGAAAGGCAGCTTACCGCCACACCGCATCTCATGTGCTGGCACAGGCGGTCAAACGTCTGTATCCACATGCGAAATGTGCGATCGGACCGGCGATCGAGGACGGTTTCTATTATGATTTTGATATGGAATCCCTTGACCGCGAGGCGCTTGACAAGATCGAAAAAGAGATGAAAAAGATCGTAAAAGAGGGAGCAGAGCTGAAACGATTTACTCTTCCCCGCAATGAAGCAATTGAATTTATGAAAAAACGCGAAGAGCCTTACAAAGTGGAATTGATCGAGGATCTTCCGGAAGACGCCGAGATTTCGTTCTATGAGCAGGGCGAATATGTCGACCTTTGTGCCGGCCCTCATCTGATGAGTACCAAGCCGCTCAAAGCGATGAAATTGATCTCCTCCTCCGGTGCTTACTGGAGAGGAAATGAGAAAAATAAAATGCTGACCCGTATTTACGGAACTGCATTTACGAAAAAAGCAGATTTGGATGCGCATTTGGAACATTTGGCTGACATCAAAAAGCGTGACCACAATAAACTCGGACGTGAGATGGAATTATTTACCACGGTAGATGTCATTGGACAGGGGCTTCCGCTCATTATGCCAAACGGTGTGAAAATGATTCAGAGAATGCAGCGCTGGATCGAGGACGAGGAGACCAAACGCGGCTATATGAGAACGAAGACACCGCTTATGGCAAAATCCGATCTGTACAAGATTTCCGGACATTGGGATCATTACAAAGAAGGAATGTTCGTCCTTGGGGACGAGGACAAAGACAAAGAGGTATTTGCACTTCGTCCGATGACTTGTCCGTTCCAGTATTATGTGTATAAAGCAAGCCAGAAATCTTACCGCGATCTTCCTTGCCGCTATGGTGAGACTTCGACCTTGTTCCGTAACGAGGATTCGGGTGAAATGCATGGCTTGACACGTGTACGCCAGTTTACGATTTCCGAGGGACATTTGATCGTCCGCCCGGATCAGATGGTAAAAGAATTTAAAGATTGTATCGCATTGGCGCAGTATTGTCTGCAGACACTCGGTCTGGAAGAAGATGTAACCTACCATTTGTCCAAATGGGATCCGGAAAATCCGGAAAAATATATCGGCGAGCCGGAAGTTTGGAATGAGACAGAGGAAGATATCCGAAATATTCTGAACGAATTGAACATTCCATTTACCGAAGATGTCGGAGAGGCTGCGTTCTACGGACCAAAAGTAGACATTAACGCCAAAAATGTATATGGAAAAGAAGATACCATGATCACAATTCAGTGGGATGCTCTTCTTGCTGATCAGTTTGACATGTATTATATTGATGAGAAAGGCGACAAAGTTCGTCCTTACATCATTCACAGAACTTCGATCGGATGCTACGAGAGAACATTGGCATGGCTGATCGAAAAATACGCCGGTATGTTCCCGACATGGCTTTGCCCGGAGCAGGTTCGTGTGCTTCCTATTTCTGAGAAATATGCGGATTATGCGGAAAATGTCTGCCAAAAATTGACAGCCAATGGCGTAGACGCTGCAGTGGATAATCGATCCGAGAAAATCGGATTTAAAATCCGAGAAGCACGTCTGCAGCGTATTCCATACATGCTCATCGTAGGCCAGAAAGAGCAGGAGGAAAACAAAGTGTCGCTTCGAAGCCGCTATAAAGGTGACGAAGGACAGGTGGCACTGGATGACTTTATCGCGGATATCACGGAAGAGATCCGTACCAAAGAGATCCGCAAGATCGAAGTAAGCGAAGAAAAATAATCGGAAAGGGAGGAATCTATGGAGCCAAAAAAGATAAATGGAAAAGCGGTCGTATCGCTGATCCTTTCCTGCCTTTCTGTGTTGTGCTGTTTTGCCTGGTACCTTGCCATCATCGTTGGAATGATTGGTGTGGTGCTGGGAATTATCGCATATCGTGAAGCGGAAGGCGGTCAGCGGGATCTGGCAATCGCAGGAATTATTGTAGGGGCAGTCGGAATGTCACTTGGAATCGTTTCGGCGGTGCTTTACATCATGCTCACAAGTGGTCCGGCAGACAGCCTGCAGACGACACCGGTATCCCCATCTGCGATCGGGGTGCCGTCAGCAAGCCCGGAACCATCAGCATTTCCGGATGACGGCAGTGGTTCAATGATGTTTGCATTGCGCAAGCTGCGAATATGGTTATAAGACAGGAGGAAAATTATGGAAGAAAATGAACAGAGCATCGTTGTACAGAGCCAGAAGAAAGGGTTTGGAATCGCAGGACTTGTCCTTGGAATCCTTTCCATTCTCTGTTGTATGTGCATGGGCGCAGGACTGATCTTTTGTATCATTGGTGGAATCTTCTCTATCATTAGCGTGGTAAAGGGAAGTGGAACCGGAAGAACACTCGGGATTATTGGCCTTGTGGTGAATATTTTAGGGCTTCTTCTGAACGCATTTATGATCATTTCTTTTGCGATGATGATTGATTGGTCTCACGTTACAATGGAAAATCTGCAATCCATCAATAACATTGATCCAAACAATGAAAGCGAAGTAATGCAGTGGATGCAGCAGTTTTTCCGCGTTGACATTTCATCGTATACAACCTATTGATAACAAAGTAACTATTCAGGATCACTGTATGGAAATCAATGAATCGTCGTGCTTGCACGTAAGAGACGTTGATTTCCATACAGTGATCCTAATAGGGCTCCCCTCCACATATGAGCATTTTTAGCCTTGTCAAAGGCGGGAAAAGAACACGAAGTGTTCGAAATGCGAATGTGGGGAAGGAATGTCCTGAATAGTTACACCTCAATTATAACAGAGTCCGTTTCCAAAAGTATAGGGGATATGCAAAAGAGATGTCAGAATCGTTCGACCAATTCCGACATCTCTCCAAATCATTCTACAATTTCATTCCTGTATCGCCACTTCATCGATAATATCGACAACTTTTTTTACCGCATCATGCTGATTGCTGTCTTCCATCGCCTTAATGTAAGTGTCGCGGTTTTCAAATACATTTGCAATTGCTTCCGACAATCTTGCACTCGTCAGATCCTCTTCTTTGATCACATAACTAAAGCCCTGCTTCTCAAACGAATTGGCATTAAGAATCTGATCTCCTCGGCTTGCCTCCAGCGACAACGGGATCAATATATTCGGTTTATGCAATGCAAGAAGTTCGCAAATTGCATTTGCACCGGCTCTCGAAATTACGATATCTGCCGCATCCAAAAGGTCGCACAGTTCTTTCTGAATATATTCAAACTGTACATATCCTTCTGTTCCTTTTAAACTCTCATCCACTTTGTCCTTCCCGCAAAGATGTATGATCTGATATTTTTCCAATAATTGTGGAAGGATTTCACGCACCGCTTCATTTACACGAACCGATCCCAAACTTCCACCGATTACCAAGATAACCGGCTTCTGCGTAGAAAACCCGCAAAAATCCAATCCTTTCAAGCGATTTCCGGAAAATAACTCTTTCCGGATCGGAGAACCGGTAAGGTACGATTTCTCTTCCGGCAGATGTGACAATGTCTCTGGAAAATTCGCGCAAACTGCTGCTGCCGAAGGAATACACAGACGATTGGCAAGTCCCGGCGAAATATCCGACTCATGAAGCACACAAGGTACTTTTTTCCGTTTTGCCGCAAAAACTACCGGAACCGTTACAAAACCACCTTTTGAAAAAATAACATGCGGTTTCACTTTCTTGATAATTTTTCCCGCTTCTGCGTAACCTTTTAATATTCTCGCAGGATCCGTAAAATTCTTTACATCAAAATACCGACGCAGCTTACCGGAAGAAATTCCATAATAAGGAATGTCAAATTCTTCCATCAGTTTTTTTTCAATTCCATCTTTTGATCCGACATAATGAATCTCATATCCCCGCTTTTGTAATTCGGGAATCAACGCAATATTGGGTGTAACATGTCCTGCTGTCCCACCACCAGTCAATATGATTCGTTTCAATATCTCGCCCTCGTTTCTTTACAAATTCTTTTTGATTTCTGCTGCGACTGCTTCCAAATCCGGTGTCTCACCCTGTTTCCATTTGATATTAACGTCATCATCACAATATCTTGGAATCACATGCACATGAAGATGGAAAACCGTCTGTCCTGCTGCCTCTCCATTATTCTGCAGAATATTCACACCATCACACTGGTATGTCTTTTTCAATGCTGTTGCGATTTTCTTTGCTACCGGAAAAATTTTCTCTGCCTGTGAATCCTCCAGACTAAAAACATCATCTGCATGATGTTTTGGAAGAATGATCACATGTCCGCGTGCTGCTGGATTTACATCTAAAATTGCCTTAAAATCTTCGTCCTCATATACCGTAGTTGACGGAATTTCTCCCGCAATAATTTTACAAAAAATACAATTCTCTGCCATAATTGCCTCCATTCTTTTGCGTTATAGCGCAACTCTTTGTATTGTTATTTCCTTGCTTTTCTTTTTTATGAAAAGCGGAAAACAGCATCAAAATTACGAAGTGCCTTAAAATTTCCCTGCGCTGACAGGTCTCCGGACATAAATGCATTTTGGAATGGTTTTTCGCCATTTAAGATCTGTTCAAGCACTGACGTCGCAACTTTTGCGATCACATCCGGATTTTCCATCGTTCCATAATAGCAATCCAGTTTTGCTCCTTTGACATCAACGATCAGACTCTTTCCTGCATCCGTCAGATCCAATCGGAACGAAGCATCCATTCCTTCTTTCGGCACAAAATGTTCCTGTAACTTAGCGATGTATTTATCTGTCTCTGTTTCTTCCTCATCGCCCAGCATGTCCTTAAATAAACTTGCCAGCTCCTCGATATCTTCTTTCTGCTTTTTCACATAATTATCATCCGATACATAGGCCGACAACTGTTCACTTTCCTGCGGAGTAAGCGCCATTCTGGTACTTCTCAGAACCGTTTTCTTCACCTGCGAACTGCTATTTGGAAATGCCACCGTTCGTTTTGAAATAGCACGATAAAAGTTTTCCGCACATTTTTCAATCATCAGACCATACTCGGAATTTGTCTCAAACTCGACATGGTTATCGACATATGCACAAATCCCCTCACAAGGGAGGCCTCCCAGCATTTCCCAAGCACGAATCAAACTCGCCTGTGCTTCCCTTTCGCCATACGTCGTAGCCATGACAACCGGGAGCATATAAATATGCTGTATTTTTTCTTTATCACCATACAGCCAGCAGGCATCCAAAAACTGCTGGAGATATCCACCAATTCCATACCATTCTACAGAGGCCGCCAATATCACACCATCGGCATCCTTCAATGTTTTCGGCAAAACAGATATTCCACTTTTGTCTTCATACAAATTATATCGTTCCACCGTTACACGTAATTCATCCAAAACCTGTGCAATCTTTTCAATTGTATATAACGTAGGGTCATCGATCAGCCCTCTTCCACCGTAATAAATATTTACCTGCATCCGTAGCCTCCAATTCTAATATCTGTTTTGTTCTTTCTTCGATACAATACACTGCATAGTATAAATCCAATCACAGCTCCGCTGAGATGTGCCGTATTATCGATTCCGGTGTCCTGCATTCCGGAATACAGACTCAGCACCAAATAGATGCCAAAGCGAACGATGTCTCCTCGAACAATCTGCTTACGATTTTTCAATAACACCATAAGCAGTGCTCCCATCAAGCCATAGATTGCGCCGGATGCACCGCACGAGACAACATTTTCACCAAAACTCCAATTCACATATACGGAAACAAATCCCGAAAGGATCCCCGATAACATATACAAGATCAAATACCGTATTCTTCCTATATCCTGCTCCAATGTATATCCAAGCACCAAAAGTGCAATCATATTATTTACCAAATGTTCCAGCCCAAAATGTAGAAAAAAATGTGTAATAATACGATAATACTCATGTCCTTCCACAAAAGCCGGTTCGTACATCGCCCCCATATCAATCATAAACTCCGCATCCAGCGAAGAGCCCTTCCACTCAGTATATAAGTAAGCTCCTACGTTGATCAATACAAGTATGACCGTAATTACCGGTAATGGCTTCTGTTCTATTGTTTCGGTTTCTTCCCAGTCCATAAGGCACTCCATTCTGCATACTGTAAACTAATTTTGACCCTGCCAATATTTTATGGTACTATAATAGCATAATACATCGAGTGTGTCAAAGAGCCAATGAAAGGAATGTGTCACAATGGAAATTCATATTCAAGCCAATTCAAATAATACCTTAACTGTGCTGGATCTTTTAGAACGACAGGGCTTTTCTCTGCCATGTAATTGTCATGGAGCAAATGTCTGTGGCGGAATTCAGTATGACTTTCCTTGCGGAATGGTTCCCAAAGCCCCTCTGACAGTCCATCTTCCCGACGCCACCAGTTCGGCGCAAATAACCGGATTAAGCCTGATGCAGACACCGGCTCTGTCGATTCAGCCGGACAGCCTGCTAATCGATATCGGCACTACCACTATTGCTATGGTTTACTACCATTCTACGAAAAAAAGCACTTTTTTTTCTGAAGTTTTTGCCAATCCTCAGATTGCATATGGAGCAGACGTTATCAGCCGGATTCAATATGACGTAACTCATCCTTCGGAACACATACTTCACAAAGAACTCACCTCCTGCCTTACCGGTCATGCTGTTTCCTTTTTAAAACGGTACCCTGACATTTCTATAAAACAATGTCTGATCGGTGGAAACACAACCATGATACACTTATTGCTAAACCTTTCTTTACAAGGAATGGTAGGATATCCCTTTACTCCGGAAATTCCGGACAATTTTTCCTTTACTCACAATGGTGTTTCCGTGCATGTTCTCCCTTGGCTTTCCGCATTTATCGGAGGCGACATCACTGCCGGACTTCTTTCGTTGTCCTTTGACACCCGCAATGATACATGCATTTTAGCGGATCTTGGAACCAATGGTGAACTGGTCCTCTGTCATAAAAATCATCTGTATACCGCAAGCACCGCTGCCGGACCTGCTTTGGAAGGCGGCGGCCTCTCTCATGGCTGTCCTGCGATTCCCGGTGCGGTTTCTGAGGTTTCCCTTCGCGGTATCATACCACGCATTCAAACGATTGCAAACAAACTTCCGTGTGGTATCTGCGGAAGCGGAGCAATCAGTGTCCTTGCAGAACTTCTTTCACAGCAATACATGAATGCAGATGGAACATTAACTTCAAAATTCCCGGAAAATGGCATTCTTCTTGCAAAGGCACCTTCTTCTGACATTATCTTTACCTCAAACGATGTTCGCCAGATGCAGTTAGCAGTTGCCGCTATTGCCGCAGGAATTGATACGCTTTGCCGAGAAGCCGGAATACTTCCGGAAAACGTGGATTCCTTATATTTAGCCGGTGGACTTGGCTATCATATTCCTTTGGAAAAAGCCTCTTCTCTTGGTATGTTCTGTGATATCCTTCCGGAACGCATTCATTGTGTGGGAAACAGCTGTCTCAACGGTCTTGCTAAATTATCTTCTGCTGCGGAAGAAGATTTCATTTCACTGCAACACCGCTTAACCGCTCAGACAGAAAACATTTCGCTCGCCGATAATGCATTTTTCCAGTCTTCTTATCTTTCACATATGACATATCACCTGTCATAACCGCTTGATAACGGTGTGAAGAGATATCCACAATATCACCATCCGTCAGCCGGCGGCATTCCCATGGCACGAGCCTTTGTTCATTTACAAACGTGCCCTTTTCACTTTCCTGATCAATAAGAAAGACCGCCTTTTCTTCTATTATAATCTTTGCGTGAACCTCACTGACATCCTTTTGCAAAATAACGCCTTCCACATGCATTTCATCATTTCCGATATAATAGGGACTGTGGTCAATCTGCATAAGTTTATCGTGCTCATCAAACGGCTTCAGACAAAGTACCATTGCAGCCGTATCTTTTTCATATTGCAGCACGTGCTCTTTCTTTCCCGTTTTTTTACTAATTCCCCAGAGGGCAATAATCACACAAAAAAGCAATCCCACTTTACACCAATCCTGCCACACACGAATGGTAAAAATTTCATTTAACCAGCCCATATACCAGGCAATTCCTAAAATCACCACTCCGCCAATAAGCCCTTCCCTTTTTTTACCGGTTTCCTTTTTGGGTTTTCCCGTCCTTCTCGCCTTATCGTCTGCCGGCGGGCGAGAGACGAATTCCTGTGGTTCTTCTTCGTAATGATATTGTGCCAGATATTGTTCTAATTTATTTAATGTAAAATGCTCTTCCCGGCATATTTTATGTATTCCATAAACAAGAAATGTCAAAGAACGGCAGCCATGATCCATTACCTTCATAATTTCTTCCGTAATCTTTGCTAATTCATCTGCCACATCTGCCGCATACCCATCCATATAAGCAAGATACAATTCTCTTTCAGAGGTTAAAAAAATGGCATCTGAACATAAAATCAGATTTTCCGGAACAAGAAAATATTCCTCTGCCAACAGCATTTTCTCTAAAAACTGCCGATATAACCGCAAAAGTTTTTTTTCATCCAGCTTTTCCTTTTTTAAATACTCTGTCAACGTTTCTTTTTCTCCAAAAGAAAAAGTATAGTGCACTTCACCATCCACACTCAGTTCTGCCGGCCCGACAATCCCTTCTACCGCGGTATTATTTAAAAGTTCTGTACCATATCCTCCCTGCCGTTCTTCCGTGCGGACCTGTAATTTTCGTTCCCGCAGATCGGATATTATCTCCATTTGCATGATGCCTTCACTCCTTTTTCATCCATTCTGTGTCCCACAGCCGTTTACTGCACGTCCAGTTTTCTATCTGCATTTCATCACAGTATTCCTTTTGTGAACTTAAAAATGGCGCTGTCATAACAATTTTTGCCTTAACTTTCAATTTTCTGTATAATACATTCGTGTTACAGTCAACGTCATCAATCTTTAAAATAAATAACTGCTTTTGCATTACTTTCTTACATTTTTTCTCACTGTAGTTTTCCCGCAGACACCTCTGTCCACTCGAATATAAAACCGCCTGATCATGAGAAAATAAGGAAAGGTAGCATAACGCAAAAATGATCCAAAGTATAATCGTCATAACAAACGTCGCTTCCACTGTAAACGATCCTTCTTTTCGTCTCATAATATGCTGCATATAAAAATCACTCCATAACCGGCACATATAAATGGTGCAAATGGTATTTTTGTATGTCTGCCCGCTTTTTTACGAATCCATAATAAAATTCCAAAAGCCGACGCAAGACAAAGTGCCAGAATAATCAATATCACTACCTGATATAGCCCGAGTACCATTCCACACACCATTAAGATATAGCCATCTCCGATTCCTACCGCCCCTTTGGTAACAATACTTGCGAGTAAAAACACTGCCCCTGCAGCGCCTCCTCCCAAAAACATTTTCCATTCTTTTACGTTTAAGAAACACAACACTGCCATCGCTGTACTAAAAAGGATTACTGTTAAAACTAGATTTCTTCCCGAAAATGATCCCTTTCGAATATCCACGACCGCCAAAACTAACAGCCATATGAACAATATACTTTCTATTATTATCATTTTTCTTCTTACTCCTTTCCATTTGCACATGTTTTACATGGTGTTCTTCCTTCCACTTGGGAAATCGGAATTTCCCGTATACTCCGGCTTATTTTCTGACAACTTTTCTCCACATGATAACGGTTTCCATAATTGCAGATAACGACATTTTGCTTGGCAGAAAGATTTTTTCCCCCACAACATTTTTCACACGGATAATAAATACTTCCATCGAAACTTCGTTTCTCTTCTAATTCTTTTATAGAAACTACTCTTAAGCTAAGCTTCAGGTGATTGCACGCAATTGATCTATGGTAAACCGATCCCGTCTTCGTAACATAAACCATTTCATCCTCGCCCTGTTCACTCTGGCTCATCCGCGTCAGAACACCGGTAAATGCTTTTCCGTAATACCCTTCACTGAATAGAAAAATATTTTTTCCAAAAAGTGGAATTGGTGAAGTCACCGTATAATCCGCCTGAAAATCCATCTGATCTGTTTCGCTGTCGATCTTAGCCCGCACCACACATACGACGGACCGGTTTTCATTTTCTCTTCCCGAGATGGCTGCATTTATCTTGGCACTCATAAAAACCGGGTTAACCACCAGTTTTTTATGTACCAAAGTATACTCCAAAGAAGTCTCTTTCGCCGCCTGCTCCAGGGCACATAGCACCTGTTCTTCACAATATAACAATTGATTCAGATACAAAATACCGGTAACTATTAAAACAAATATCGGTACTACAAGCGATGCTTCCACTGTAATTGAACCGCAAAAACGTTTTTTCACTTTTTCTATTTTCATCTGCTGACTCCTTTCATTCAGGAGCTCGAGGCGAGAAAGGGTACTCTATTGTATGGTAGGCAATTTCCCTTTCGGTTAGGTATGTGTAGATATGTTATATTTTTTAATAGAATACCCTTTCTCGCCTCGATCCTTTTAATACACTGCCAATTGTTCTGCTTCTGCCTCAAATCCTGTTTCCGCTGATAAATGAAACGGAAGCTTCCATGGATAAGAAAACCTGGCCTTAACATTAAATTGACTTGTACAAAGACCCACTCGAAATTTAGGAACATATTTTTTCTGTATTTTCCATTCCATCAGGTCCAGCATCCGTAAGCATATTGTGCTTTGCTCCATCCCCAGCAGAAAAAAACACAGATACTCTTCATATCCGAAGGAAGTCTTTCCCTGTTGTTTGTACTGCGAAACCTTTTTCATAACAAGATCATGCGTAAATCCAAATAATTCCGGAAAATCCACGCAAAACTGATCTGCCGTTTTGACAAGCGGAACATGTTTTCCCTGCATGAGAGCAGCTGTATCTACGACTGCCTCTGCCATCCCCCAAAGAACCGTAAAAAGTGTCTGCATAAAACGGATTAATGGTTCTATCGCAGTAAACCCAACTACCGCAAGCGCCGCTGCATGTGCCGTTTCTCTGCTTTTGGCAGATACAAACAAAGCAGAAGTGTTGGCGGCCGTTCGCAGTAATACAATTCTTTCCACTATATCCGACAAATTTTCCTTATCACTTTTCCCACCGGTAATCAGATATTCCCATTCATACCGTAAGACATTGCCGGTTTTAAGATTCTCTAAACCGTTGGAAAAGTACTTATGTAAATAGGCAAGAAGACATGCTTCTGTCACGGCAGAATCTCCCATTTTCTGAATACTATTCTGGAAATCTACTTCCTCATCCTCCGTCAAAGTTTTCACAGGATCTTTCTTTGCCGCTTTCTCCTGTTCACGAAACAGGGACAGATAGTGATCCGGGTTTTTGACTTCTTGATCCGATACTTTATCATAATCTTTCATCACCATTTTAAGGATACCGTCAGATAATGCAGAGGAAAAAACATCCAATGGATTTTCTCCCCCGCCTTCTTCGTCAACTCCCTCATAATCAAAACACACCGATGGCATTTTGTAACTCTTCCATACTATCTGTAATTTCTGCGCCGTTTCTTCGTCCCATTTTCCAGATAAAAGTGAAATACTCTGACGAATAATGGATTGGTTCTTTCTTAACTCTGCAGCAAGCGAAGTTCCACCGGACACAGAGGCACACATAGAAGGATTTTGCTCTGCTTCTTCTGCAGTCTTCTCACAAACATCGGATAATTTCTGGAATATTTTTACATATTCTCTCCGTTTGGTCTCCTTTTCCGATATCTGTTTCAACATTTCCTCGATGGAAATTACCTGATCTTTCATTTGTTTCCAGATATTGGAATCTACAATATGGAATGTCTGTGCTTTCTTTTCTCCATGAAAAAACATCTTTGCAAACACTTTATTGGAACTTGTTTTTCCACCTTTTACACAGACTCCATCCACATTTTTCATCCATTCGATAAGATTTCGTCCATCCTCTGCTTCTTCTTTCTGTTCTGCTGCCGTCTTTTCTAATTCCTCAGATTCTTCCTGCATCGAATCCAATGCCCCTTTTTGTGCTTTCACATTTTCAAGCATTTGGGATACCCCTTCCCGTTTCATATATTCACAAATCTGATTGAGCATCGCCTGGCCACCATCCTCTGTAACATACGTCTTGTCCGTAACAGAAACTTCTTCCAAAGTTCCATCAAACATATCTGTTACAGAAACCGGGTTATTCTTTTCCAGATTTTTGTTTATATAAAATTGTATGGTATCTTCATAGGACTTTCCTGCATCTTCCAAAAAGAAGAGATGATATTCGCGATACATCGGCTCGCTGTATTCTGCCTGCAGACTTTCTGTCCCAATACGAAGCAAACGCTGTGCCTGATCTTCAGCCACGCTTCCTCGAGCAAGTTCTATCATCCCACATCCAAGCGCGATGATCACAAGGAATATAAATGTCAGAAAAACCGTTATACTTCCTTCTTTCCGCTGTCTCATTTCAATATGTCCTTTGTATCTTTGTCAAACGATTTCCAGGCACTTTCAAGAACCCCTTCAACCTTCGTCTTAAAGATAAGAACTAGCGCGATCAAGATTACCAGAATCAGTATCAATTCCACGATTCCGATTCCATCTTCTTCTTTGATAAATTGTGTTACGTATTTCATGTTATCCCTCATTTCTTTTTTAAGTATTTTGTAACTATTTGGATCACTGTGCAAAATAGTTACTGTATTTTGTTACATCGCCATAAAGGCCGGCATAATAATGATACTAATTACAATGCCAAACATGAGCATCATAGGAAGCAGTAATTTTGTTCCTGCTATCTCTCCTAACTGTCTGCTCCATTCTTTGCGTTTTTCAAACGCATCCGCCGCTTCAGCTTCCAATAATGCGATAAATCCTTCTGTCCCTTTCTTCATATTTTGGTTAATAATAGAAGCATATCGCAGGTAAGAAAGCTGCCGGCATCTTTTTCCGAAATGTTCTATGGATGCTGCTTCGGACGCACCATTTGTCATTTCCTGATAGGCCGTTAAGACCTCTTCATATACATAACGGCGTTCACCCCCTTTCTGCAAGCGATATTGATACTCTTCTCCCAGTCTTTCAAAACATCCGCGGACCGTTAAGCCTGCGTTAAACAATAACATCGTTTTATTGACAAACTCGGGATAATCGAGTTTCAACTGCATTTGTCTATCTTCCAGATTTTTCCTTTCTTCTTTTTTCCATAAAACAGGAAAAAAAAGAATTGCAAGAACAGATAAAAGATAATATGGTGGCTTTTTTTTCTGCTCCACTTCGCTGTAGTGAACCTCGTAACCGCCAACTTTCGCTGGTAACGCAATTTCCTTTTGCGTTTTCTGTTCCTCGATTTTTTCGAGCAGCACATTCTTAATTTGATTGATCGCACGCTCACCCTCCGGAAGAACACTCCCATTTATAGTAAGTGAAAATGTGTATTCTTTTTCCCAGTTTCTCCATTTTGCCTGTGCAGCCACATTTGTCTGTACACCCTCATCGGGTATTTTTGCAAAATTTAAGGTCCCATCTGCATTGATATAATCTTCTGGAAGGATCCATGAGAATTCAATCCCGGTTTCCGGTACATTGGAGACAAAATTTAACGGTGCGCTTACCATTTCCAAAGAGGCATTTTTCCCCTTTAACTGTTCATTCAGGTAAGCCAGACATTTTTCATCCAGTTTTGAAAATTCTTCCCTGCTGAACTCTCTGTCTTCCAACGATATCGACATCGTTTCCTGCTTTTTTTCTCCATCCACCTGTGTCGACAGATTAAAAGTAATGTCCTTTCCTTCGCCTTCTCTGAAGATCACATTTCCATTTTGTATCGCCTTTTCCGGCGGAGAAGTCCTCCCTGCCATGTAGCATAAGAATAAAAATGCAATCAGAAAAAGAACAGCGATCCCAATTCTTTTACACCATATTTTCTGAATCTGTTCCTCTTGTTCCTGCCTGCGGTATAACACAGAAACCATTCCCTCTGTACTCGGAAATACTTTTGTCAGTTTCCAGAAAGCCGACTCTAATTTACATTTTTTTACTGCTTTCCAAATAAGTTCTTCTCTGTCTTTCATCCAATCTGCCCCTTTCTACACCGATATATCTGTAATTTTGTAGCTCCACCAAAAGGCACCTGCATAAACCATAAGTGACACCGTCATAATCAGTATCCCGGCTAGATTTCCATACAAGGGATCCAAAAATCCCGGTGAAAAGACACGCAGATATACAATGATTCCAAAGGGAATTACATTCATGCACCTCGCCTCCATCTTCTTTCCGGCGATAACGGTTTCAATTTCCCGCTTTGTCTCTATCTTTTCGCTGATATTGTCTGCGGTACGTTTCATAATCTTGACAAGATTTCCCCCTGTCTTTTTCGCCGTCATCAGAATCTCACTAAACATCCGAATATCCTCTATCCCGCTCCGTTCGCCCAGTTCCAGCATCAGTTTTTCGACTGGGACATGAAGTCCTGCCTGCGTCGTCAGATACTCAAATTCCCTTATGATAAGATCTTCCTTCTGATACATTAACATCAGATCTTTCTGCGCTTCATATACAGAATTCTCCAACGAATATCCCGCTGACAATGCCGAAATCATGCTCTCCATCGCATCCTTAAACTGCAAAAGTAATGTCTCCTGCTGCCGCCTTAATAAAACCCCACTGTAATATTTAAGATAAACTATTCCGCCAAGTCCACCCAATGCGATTACCGCCGGAATCCGGTTAAAAAACAGCATTCCAATGATTGCGCCAAGGACAATTCCCACCGCTCCATAACGGATTTTCTCCTGCCGTGAATAGGTATAAACTGTATATGAGATCAACTTAAACTCACCCCCGCTCTCCTACATTTATCCATCGAGCGGAGAACATGACCGGTCCGCTCTAACGTTCCCAGAATCCTTCCCTCTTCTTCCCCCAGCTCACAAAAGGTGAAAATTGGGAATACTTCAATCTCGCCTTCCATTACATTTCCAATCTCACAGATCTCCAGAACTTTTCTGGAACGGTCGCGCAGTCTTCCAAGATGAACGATAATATCTATTGCCGAAGAAATCTGCTGCCGAATTGCAGGCAGCGGAATGTCCATCCCCATCAGCACAAGGGTTTCCAATCGATTTAACATATCTTTGGGACTATTTGCATGGCCTGTAGACAAACTTCCGTCGTGCCCTGTATTCATCGCCGTAAGCATGTCAATCGCCGTCGCATCGCGGATTTCCCCGACCACTATTCTGTCCGGTCGCATTCGCAAAGCACTTCGGATCAGGTCACGGATCGTCACTTGATTCTTTCCTTCCACATTAGCATTTCTCGACTCCATTCTTACAATGTTTTCAATATTTTGTATTTGGAGTTCCGCCGAATCCTCAATCGTAATAATTCGTTCGGAAACCGGAATGTAGTTCGACAATATATTTAAAAAAGTGGTTTTTCCCGCTCCGGTTCCGCCGGAAATAAAAATATTATATTTTGCTTCCACAAGTCCCTTCAGATATCTGTCTGCTTCCGGTGTGATTGCCCCCATCGCTACCAGTTTCTCCATCGTAAGTGGCTCTTTGGGAAACTTTCGTATCGTAATAACCGGCCCTTCGAGGGCAATCGGCGGCATTACAATATTCACACGCGATCCATCTGCCAATCGCACATCCAGTATCGGAACCGACTCATTGACGATGCGGTTTCCTTCCGATGCAATCTGCTGAGCAATATCCTCCAGTCGCTCCACCGACTCAAATGTTAAACCGGTTTCGTATAACCGCCCTTCCTTCTCCACAAAAATATGATCCGGTCCATTGATCATAATCTCCGTAATTTCGTCAGTTTCAATCAGTTCCTGCAGCACATCCAGCTTTCGCATCGAATTAAAAATTTCGCGGCGCATCTTCTTTCGATCGCCAAAACGCATGTACTGCTCCTGTCCAATTTCTGTGATCACCCGGTCAATCGCATCTGCAAGATACTTTTCATCGACATCTACGCCGGTAGGCACTTGCTGCAATACCCTTTCACGAATTTTTTCTTTTATTCTGTCCATCGTTTTCACCTCCCAGTAGATGATCCTTCATTTCGTTTACATTTTTTACCTTTGGAAATGTCACCTCGCAAAACGAAATCTTGTCCCAAACAGCCTCCTTTTTTTCTGCAATGCAGTATTCCCGCAAAACATGTCTTCGAATTGCCGCTAAAAATCCATCCTCCAGTGGCATTAAAATTTCATCTGCCTGATCAAGAAGATGAAAGGTATATTCAAAAAATTGCCCAACTTCCACAATCACTCGGTCAAACAAGGATTGTTTCCGCAGTCCCTCCATCATGCTTTCAATCTCCTGAAGACTAAAATCCAGTAGATCTTTATAATGCGCCACCGGCGCAAGGATAGATATTTTTCCATAAGAATACGCAAGCGACTGAAGCGATTCTTCTGCTTTCCCATTTTCCGTGGCAAGAATCCATTCTGCCAGTCCCTGATGAAAAATGGATGGCGTTTCCTTTAGCTCTTCCGGAAAAAATACCGGGACACCACACATACTGATATAAAGCACTTTCAAATATTTCGAGCATTCCAATGCCTCCTGCAGGGCAAGTCTGGTTTTTTCTTCTCCGCCCTCCGGCGAAAAAATGCAGCAGATCCGCCCCTTTTTCCTCCTTTTTCCTTCTATTTCCTGTTCCATTTTTGTAATCTCACAGAAATTCTGCCAGATTCTCTCTCTTTTTTGGTACATAAATATTTCATTTTCCTTATCTGTCACTGGCTGACTCGAAAGATATATTCCTTCCCTGCTAAATTCTTCCAAAAATTGTCTGTCGTCAGAAATCACAATGGCTGCTTCGGAAATTTCCATTGGTTCCTGTCTCTCGGATATCATCTTAATTTCCACTTGTTTTGGGAGTTTTTGCCGAAAATACGTGACAAACTGTGTCGCGTATTCGGAATCCCTTAGATAAATATAACAAATTTTATACATGTTCCACCTTTCCCTATGAAGCGATACAGAGACAAATGCAGTACCCAAACAAAATGCAGACGGAAAAAGGTATTACTGCCTCTTTCTCCCAATTCGCCGACGCATAATAAGGAATCAGCCTTTTTTCTCTGTAAACCTGTTTTATGTAACTTGAAAAATATAGGAATCTGCGAAATAAATTCCGCTTCCTGAGAATCTTGAGTGTAGAAAATAAAGCACCGGCCAGCAGTGCATAAAACACTACACGGGCACTAAAAACTAAACTATAATAACTACTAATAATGGAAATTAATTTGATATCTGCAGCTCCGAGCATCCGAAGCAAATAAAAGAAACTACAGACGATAAGAGGAATGATACAGCCTACTGAAAAATATATCACCCCATGAAACAGCCCATACACCATAAAATTATGGTATAAACTTAGGCCAAGTCCCATAATAATTATTATATGGGGAACTCGATAGCAATATAGATCACAGATTGCAGCCGGCAACAACACAAGGAAAATCATCACTTGATTTTCGATGTTGTCACCCCCCTCGATTTGTTGTGATTCATATACTAGCACGAAGTATCGATTTCTGTCAACAACTTTTTTTAAAAACTTGCATTTTTTTTTCGAGAATGGTTATACTCCTACTATAAAATTTATTTGATAAGCGCGTAAATACGCGGGAAATGAGGAAATTATGAGAAGAAAAAAAGATTCCCTTTATCAGGCGAAGCAGGAGTTGCTCCACGAAATAGAAGAGGTAAAAACATCGCTAGCCATCGCCCACTCCAATTTTGACAATGTTAATGACCCGGATCTGGTCGATAGCTGCATCTATGAAATGACTGCTATTCAGTATAAATACAAATACCTGCTGCGCCGCATGCGTCAATTTGAAGGAGAGAGCACACCGATGCGTTCCATCAGATAACGTGCATTCGTTGTCTTACATTGGCCGAATCGGATTTTATGATCAAATACGATCAGATCTCCGTCGTAATTTTCTGTAAAATGATAATTGCTCACTTTCTTTTCCGACACTTCACACAGTTCAAAGTCATGTGTTGTAATAAACGTGATACAACTTTTTTCTGCCAATTTGTGCACAACAGCTTTGGCACCAAAAAGTCTGTCATTGTAATTTGTTCCCTTAAAAATTTCATCGACAAATACGATGAAAGGAACCTCATTTTCCGCTGTATTTTCGGCATAATCCAGCACTTTTTTTATCCTTAGAAGTTCTCCGTAAAACGTAGAGATTCCTCGGCTGATATCATCCTGTACACCGATTGATGTAAATATTCGCATAAACGGTGCACAAAACTTTTCCGCATTTACATAAGCTCCCGCATACATCAAAACAAGATTTACTCCAATCATCCGCATAAAAGAAGACTTTCCGCTCATATTCGAACCGGTTATAATAACAATTTCTTCTCCGCAGGAAAAATCATTGGCGATACATTCTGACTCCGTAAGTAACGGATGTTTCATATTTTTTGCTGAAAATGAAATCTCTTTTATTTTTTCCGGCATACATACCGTATCTTTCACCCAGGCAACCCCTGCGAGTGCTATAAATAATTCTATTTTTTCGATGCTTTCCATTGTGTCATATAGGATAGCACTTCCTTCTTTCATTGTATTTCGATATAAAAAAACAAGCAATGGATTTAAAATAAATACAACATTAAATAATACATTTGAAAACATATTTTCTTTTGCATAATAAAGCGATGCAATCTTACTGATTCTGTGCATTGTCATTTTTCCAAGGCGTATTTTTTCCTGATACTGACACACCACATCTTCCTTAAATTGTTCTTCCGAAACAAAAGAAATTAACCTCTCCATTTTTCCAAATGCACGGATACATTTTTCTATTTCTTCGTATTCAGCCCCATGAAAATAGGAGAATATGCAAAGGTTGCAGAGACATATTAAGAGCATAATTCCTGCTGTCCCAAACGATATCATTTCACTCAATCCAAGCACAAGACTAACAAGCATGGCAAGTGCAAACACGCTTCCCATGATAATAGAAATCCATTCCGGCTTTTTGCATTCCGACGGGTACAATTTCTTTTCTTCCAGATCAAGTTTGTGGATATTCCGTATTTCCGATAAGATTGCCTGAAATTTTATGCCAAATAAGAGATGCTCTGTCATTTCCTTTACAGCGCACTGCGTCTGCTTCCACGAAGTTTCATCAAACTCTGTTTTCGTAAGCTGTTTCATGAGTTTGCGCTTTCCGCTTTTTGTGTACGCGATATTTAACCATTGAAACAAGGAATGACTTCCAAGTATATTTAAGTCCATAAGATCTTTATTTTCTTCTGTGATAAATGAGCTGCCATCGTCTGTAAAACTCTGCCAGTCATCATTTCGTCTGCTTTCGTATTTCTCTATGATCTGCAACTGTTTTTCTTCTGTTTCACATTTTTCTAACAACCTAGAATGAACTGCCAGTAAGATGATAAAACAAACTGTCACAAGAATTGCCAAAAAATAGCAAAGTAATTTTATGGGTTCAAATACAGCTCCCAAGATGAAACCAAAAACAGCCGCAGCGAATACGATCAGTTTCGTATTCGACATACGGTCGGACTGTTTTTTATTTTTGATATATTCACTTTGTATCTGCTGTTTTAATTCCATCATTTTTTTCCACATAATAATTTCTCCAATTCCCCTAAAAGCTGTTCTTTCGATTCTACACGAATCGCGTGAATCCCGAGTTTTTCCGCGCCTTCTACATTTTGTTCGCGATCATCAAAAAACAGACACTGGTCTGCTTTTAAATTGTATTTATCAAGTAAATACAGATAAATTTTTGAATTTGGTTTGATCTCATGAATCTGATAAGAAACCACTTTTCCATCAATGTCATTCAAAAAAGAGGCTCCTTTTGTGTGTTTCGTAAATAAATCCTCCGAATAATTTGATAGTAGATAAATACCATATCCTGCTTTTTTCAATTCATGTACTTTTTCCCATACTTCCGGACGCTTTACATGCATATATTCTCCATGCGTCAAAAACCACCGGATTTCTTTTGCATATTCCGGATATTTTTTCTCGTATCTGCAAATTGTTTCTTCCAATGGGTTCCCAAGATCCAGACCACTCCAGAGCGGATCGTCAAACATCGACTTTCCAATCTGCACTGCGCGTTCTTCGGTCATTCCGTAATCTTCAACCAGCATATCTTTCCAGCGGTATTCTAAAAGCACATCGCCTACATCAAAAATAATATTCTTCATCGTATTTCCTCCTAGTCTACTACCCATCTTAACACATATTTCCCACGTCGTCCATATAAAGTCTGCCATTTACACGGGTCTTTGACACTTTGTTTGCCCCTTGATTTTCACAACCCCCTACAACACAGCCCTTTGAGGCTTATTTTTTTGTCAAATTTTTGTTTTTTCTCTGTACTCTTTTGTACTCTTGTGGTATAATAGATATATATTTATATTTCTTATAGGAGGATTTATTGCTATGTATATATGTATAACAGGTAGCGACAACAATAAAGATGTTTATATTAAACAATCTTATCGAAAGCCAAATGGTAAAACATCTTCCCGTATCCATAGAAAACTGGGCAAATACAATGAGTTACTTGAACAGTTTTCCGGTGATTCTGACAAACTGATGGCGTGGGCAAAAGAAGAAGCCGCCAAAGACACTGCCGAATACA
>ERZ779880.453-NODE-453-length-52015-cov-8.961451_pt1 | contig 52015 bp, 54 predicted proteins | sample MGYA00511555_ERZ779880 | MGnify/ENA primary metagenome ERZ779880 (study PRJEB29588, sample SAMEA2145815) | human gut metagenome | biome: human gut; feature: human-associated habitat; material: faeces | place: Denmark | collected 2008/2010 ... | reverse complement strand
ACTTGCCGTCATCGTCCTCCGGCGGGAACACGAGCACGAATGCCGTGATATCCGTCGTGCTTGAAAGGTCAAGGCCGCCGTAGCAGACTCTGCCTTCGAGTTCGTCCTCGGAAGCCGGGAAAGCGCAGGCGTCCCACTTCTCCATGGGCATCCACCTTACCGACTGCTTTACCCACTGATTGAGCCTCAGCTGCCGGAAGGCGTTCTCCTCGCCGGGGTTCTGCTGAGCGGAAAGGCAGGCCGCTTTGACCTTGTCGATGCCGACCGTTATGCCGAGCGAGGGGTTGGCTTTCTTCCATACCCTGGGGTCCGTCCAGTCCTCGCTTTCATCCGCTCCGTAGATAACGGAATAGAAAGTGGGGTCTATCTTTCTGCCTTCCTGTATGTCAATGGCTTTCTGATGCACCTCGTAACATATCGAATTGGTGTCGTTGCCGGCCGTCGTAATAAGGAAATACAGCGGCTGCATCCTCGCGTCGCCGGAACCCTGGATCATTACGTCGTAGAGTTTCCTGTTGGGCTGTGTATGCAGCTCGTCGAATATGACGCCGTGAGTGTTGAAGCCGTGCTTATTGGCGACGTCGGCGGAGAGCACCTGGTAGGAGGAGTTGGTGGGCTTGTAAACGAGCTTCTTCTGCGATTCGAGTATCTTCACCCTCTTCGCGAGCGCAGGGCAGAAACGCACCATATCGACAGCGACGTCAAACACTATCTTCGCCTGGTTGCGGTCGGCCGCGCAGCCGTACACCTCGGCGCGCTCCTCGCCGTCTCCGCAGGTGAGAAGAAGCGCGACGGCGGCCGCGAGTTCGGACTTGCCCTGTTTCTTCGGGATCTCGATGTACGCGGTGTTGAACTGCCGGTAGCCGTTCTCTTTGATGACGCCGAATATGTCTCTTACGATCCGCTCCTGCCAGTCGATGAGCTCGAATGGCTTACCGGCCCACGTGCCTTTTGTATGACAGAGGGACTGTATGAACGCCACCGCGTAATCGGCAGCCGCTTTATCATAATGCGAGGTTTTGGCCATGAACCTCGTAGGAGCGTATTTCTTCAGTTTTCGCAAGCCTGCCTCCTTTCCGGGCAACAAAAAAGCCGCCCTTCAAAGCGACCGTCCGGTTATATCTCTACGAGAGGAAGAGCCTCGCGGCTCAAGCTCCCGGTGTTTTTTAGTTGTAGGTCAGGGGCGGCGGCGGCAGGAGTTTGTAACCTTCCCCTACAAGCTTCTTGTAAAGCGCGTTGCCTTCCTCCGGAGTAACGGTGTCCGCCATGATCACCACTCCGCTTCCGTCCCGGCGCTGCTGAATGCCGGTTACCGTGCATTCGCCGTCGTCGTACTTTACAAAACTATAGGTGCGTTCGAGCCCCCGGCTGTCCTTCTTTCTGAGTGTTCTTTCTACCTTCATGACCGTGCCCTCCTTACTGCCTCATCGCCCAGGCGATCGCGTGGCCGTCGTCCTCGAACTCGACCTCGCTTACCGCGCGAAGCCCGACCGTGCCTTCGCAGGTGCGGTCGTCGCCGAGGAACTCGTAGGTCGCGCCGAACCAGCAGGGCTTGTTCTTGCCGCTGTAGTAATAGCCGGCAACCAGTACCTTGTCGCCGAAGGTGAGCGTCTTGCTCCAATTACACTCGAGGTCTTCCGGGGTGGCGGGGTTCGGCAGCCTCAGCTTCTTCATTGCTTCGCTGATCGTCATGGTCGTGTACCTCCTTTTACCGTTCGCCGCGGATCGCCCTGCGCTTCGCCTGTTGCGCGGCGTAGAGTATCGTGAAGTCTTCCCAGGAAAGTCTGTAGGCGCTGCAGTCGTTTGAAAACCCGATCCTGATGCACTCAATTTCGTTGCGGTCGCTGCAGGCTTCGATGCGTCTGAGGTAGGCGGCTGCTCTCTTGCTGAGTTTCTGCTGTTTCATGGTTTTGTACCTCCGTTTGTTTTTCGGTACTGTATATATCACTCTAAACAGCTCATAAGTCAAGCATTTTTTCAATAAATTTCTAAATTTTTTGTGTGTCCGTTCGACCCTTGAGAAGCCCCTGTGAGAGGCTTTCTGTCCGCGGCGGACGTTCGTCCCAACTGGAGCCGGAGCGCGTTCACAGGGCGTTTGTCGCGCCGTTAAGGGCGTAGTCGAGGGGGTTAAGCCCTCTCGACGTCCACCAGCCAGGAGGCGGAGGGATGACTCTCGCCGGTAGCCTTCTCGATCACCGGGCGGTCTTCCTCGATGTAGTGGAGGCCTTTGCCGACCTTTACGAACCTTACGCCCTCGTAGCCGGGGACGTCGCAGCGGAGAACTCTCGCCCTGCGGCTTTCGCCGTCGTAGCTTTTTCCATCCCAGCCGTGGAAGGTGAAGGTTACGGTCTCTTTGGTGACGCTGAAGTGGGATTCAAAGGTTCCGCGGGTAATCGCGGTGTTGCGGTTCCTGAGGCTGAACCGGTTCCTGAGGGTGTAGGCGTTTGTCATGGTTTGGTACCTCCTTGTTTTTCGGTACTGTATATATCACTCTAAACGCCTTGAAAGTCAAGCGGTTTTTTCAATAAATATCTACATTTTTTGACTATTGCCGGCGCGTTTCGTCTTCAGCCCGCTCGTGCGTGTGTCTGTGGATCGTGTCTATGATCCTTTCCTGCTCCTCGGCTGCGACGCCGATGGATTCGAGCGCCTGGCGCGTTCCGCAGTCCGGGCAGATCGGAGTTTCGTTGTCGGTTCGCGAGATCGCCGGATGCCCGTGGTAGATCCTGCCGCAGAGCGGGCAGATGGCTGTTTTTATGACGTCAGTTTTCATATCCGCATACCTCCGCGCACCTGTCGTAGGCGTCGAACAGGACGTTCCTGTCGAAGCCGAAGGCGTCGTAACCCGCTATGCAGGTCCTCATGTAGAAGTTCGACGGAACGCCGACCGGGCGCTCCTCGTGCATTACGTAGGCGAACGCCGTAACCGTTCTGCTGCGGCCGGTGCGTATGCCCCTGTAGGTGATCCTCAGGTCCTTCTTGTAGTAGAAGCCGGGAAAGCCCTCGTACCGGTCGAGCGACTTCTCGTCGGCTTCGGTGACTTCCCAGATCGCGACGGGGACCGAGCCGCCTTCCTTCCGTTCGATTGTAAGGTATGAGCCCGACCCGCTTCCCTTAAACAGCAGCTCCCAGCCTTTGAGTTCCGCCGTGCCGAGTATGACGGCGCCGGGGCAGCGCATACGCATCTGCGGGAGGTTGAGGTTTGAACCGTAGGCGATGTAGTATCTTTTTTCCATAGTGATATCCGTCCTTTCCGAAGAGCATACCCTTCTACCGCCTTAAGACCGCCGGAGCGGTCAATGGGGCGTGTCTCTCGACCGGTTCAGTCAGGCGGCCGCTCTTCCGTGGCGGAAGGCGGCGTCGCCGGAAAGGTTGCGGGTCAGGAAATCTCTCGCGGTGGCGAACTCCTCGCCGATGAAACCCAGGCGGAGGAGCCAGGTTCTCATCGCGTATTTGGGGTTCTCGTTCTGCTGGGGTCTGGGGCTTGCCGTCCGTACGTCCTTCGCCATCTGGCTGAGAGCCAGGCAGAGCTGAATGTAGCTCTTGAGCTGACCGGCGTGTATGCCGCCCCTGCGGTCGGCGGTCGGTTCGTCGAACTGGAAGAGCCGGAACTCGATGGTGCCCTTGGTGAAGGTGGCGTGGTAGTTGAGCATATGGTAGCGGCTGTCGTTGTAGTGCTGCGTCCTGCCGTAGTTCGCGCCGTGCGCGTCGTACCAGACATCCGCGAGGGCGGCCATCGTCTTCGGTTTCCTGGCGTTGACCCTGCGAAGGAAACCGGGGTCCACCGTGCGGCAGTAGCGGCTCACGCGGTAGGAGTCGAGTTTGAGGGCTTCGGCGATCAGGCTTTCGTGGCTCGCCATGATGTTGGCGAGGTTGCGGAGCGTCTGCGGGGTGTGTCCGTTCGCTCCGATGTGGACGTGGACCCCGCAGCCCCTCGAGGCGTCGCTCTTCGCGCCCTTGCGGCGGAGCTTGCGGCAGAGTTCCTGCAGCGTCTCAACGTCGCTGTAGTGGAGGATCGGAGTGACCAGTTCGCATTTCTCGTCGTCAGGTCCGTTGATGGAAACGTCCCTCTGGAATTTCCATTCGCGTCCTTCGGCGTCCCAGGCGCTCCAGGTGTGGTAGCCGTTCCTTGCGGCCGTGTCCTCGTACCTGCCGGTTCCGAAAAACTCGGCTGCGGTCTTCGCCGCTTTTCTGCGGGTGATCGAGTTCATCTCGACCTCGACCCCGATGGTCTGCTTCTTCATCTCGGCGATCTGCCTCTCGGTCCTTGCGTTCATGGTGGTTTCCTCCGTTTGTCGTGTTTTCCTTTCGGTACTGTATATATCACTCTAAACGGCTGAAAAGTCAACTCATTTTTTCAATAAATATCTACATTTTTGAAGTTTTTCAGCGGTCTGTCCTGCGGCATGAGTCCTCGCCGAAGACCACCCCGAGGGACGATCCGCAGTCCCAGCTGACGTGTATCGTGCCCGCGTCGTCGACCGAAACCACCGTGCCCTTCGAGCCGGGTACGAGTTTCGTATTGTAGGGGTCGTCCATGTGAACAAGCTCCACGCGGCAGCCGGCGGGATATGTTCTCCGCAGGCGCTCCACCGTTTCTCTCGAAGGGAATCCGTTCATGCTTCTTCCTCCTTGTCCTTAGGGGCCTTGAAAGCTGCCGAGCCGGAAAGGTTCTTCAGCAGGATCTTCCGGTCGGCCTTGTACTCGTCGCCGATAAAGCCGAGCCGCAGAAGGAAGCACCGGAAGGCGTACTTCTCGTTTTCGACCGGCCTGCCGCCCTCGTTTACGCGCCTGGCGCCGCGGACGAGGTCGCAGAGTTTTGAAACGAAGCGGATGTACGTACCCGCCGTGCCGGAGTCCGCGGTTCCGAACCAGGGGAAGGTCACCTTATCATCAGTGACCTCGATCGGCAGATCCCCGGCTCCGACGGCTTTCCTTATCAGTTCCGACTTCTTCGCTACCAGCTTCCTGAGGTTATCGATCTGCTCATCGGTAAACAGTTCCCTTGGCATCGAAACCTCAAGCCCGTACCCGCCGGCTTCGTCACAACCGGATACGAAGCCGTTATCGTAAAGCATCCCGGTAAGCGCTTCAAGCGCCTTAGAGCCGGGGTCGCAGTCAGTATGGACGTTCCCGTTCCTGTCGATAACAAAGCGCCCGACTTCGTATGAGAAGTTGGGCGCTCCGAGATATCGGCATTCATAGCCGGTGAACCTTGAGATGAGTCCGGCGAGTTCTTTGCGCTTCGGACCCGTGGCGTTGTACTTCAGTATCATTGCGGTTACCTCCTTGTTTTTCGGTACACGCATATTCGCTCTAAAAGCACAAAAAGTCAAGCGTTATATTGAAGAAAATTCTCATATTAATTTTAATGCGGCGCATACACAGAATCTCGAGTGCGTCGGCAAAGCCCGCGCGGTAGAACGTTTCCTGAACCGCCGAGTCGAAGATTGAAAACGCGTTCTCGCAGTCGCGGAACAGCGGCGCCAGCTCTTGGGGAAGCCTTTCCTTCAGCGCCTTTGCCGCCTTTTCAAAATCTGCGAAAGCCCTGTCGAGTTCTTCCGGCTGATCCATGCCGACGTCGTTCATCCGCTCAAGCACGAAGCTGTCGATAGCCTTTTCGAGTTTTTCGTTTGCCATGTCCTTATACCGCCTTTCCTGGAGTGAGGTATCTATCACTCTAAACGCGAATAATAGCAAGTCCCTATTCCGGCTTCTTCGGAATAAAAATCCGGACAGGAACACCTCTATTGCGGCATTCCTCAATTACAAACTTTGTACCGTGAGAACTTCCGTCCCAGAACGCCATTACAAGATCAGCGTTTTCGATGATCGTAATATTCCTGACGAGAGGAGCACGCCTTCCGTATTTTTCATATTCGGGAAGAAACTCTGTCAGCTTAATGCCGTGCGCGGCGGCATACTCCCTGGCTGAAGTGTCTACGCCCCTCGCTCCTCCCGATACGATCTCCGTAGTTTCGGGAGGAAGATAAGCACCGAGATCCGGAACCGATAGTCCTCGTGATCCAACAACGGCAACTCTCATATTCGCACCCCTTTTTGTAGATATACGGTATATCCGTTTCCCACATTATAGCACGGTACGGGCATAAAATAAACACACGATACATTCACGCGAAAGGAGATAAGCATGGCGGTAAAAAGTGTGTCCATCCGTATCGAAGAGGAGATGCTGAAAAAGATAGGTTTCGTTGCGGATTACGAGGGACGTTCGGTAAACAGCCACATCCTCGTGCTGATCAGGGACGCCATAAAGGCGTTTGAGGAACAGCACGGGGCTATCGACGGGAACGTCAGTCCCGCCGAAAACGTCAAGCCCTCAAGAAGGTAAGCGTTATTACCTATCTGCGAAGAACGCTATTCCGGCGAGCACGAAGTGTACGCACGGCAGCGCGACTCCGTTCCCCCAGAGCTTGTACTCCGCCGAATCGGAGCGCGGAGCTTTCAGCCACTTTATTATCTGAGCGTCGGTCTTCGGCTTTGAGTCCGAAGCCGTCGCTTTTCTGTATGTCTCAAAGACCTCGCGCCAGAAGCTGAGGTCTTCTTCCGCAGGCTCATCCGTTTCAAGCCCGTCGCACCACCGGTCCGGAAAGCCCTGCAGCCTGGCGCACTCAACGGGGGTCAGACGGCGCACGACGTAATAGGGCTCTTCCGATAGCACGGGGGGATCCTTGTAGTCGGTGGCGACAAGGGTATTGGCTATATCCTCTTCAGCCTCAAGATGATACGAGGCCTTGCTCGTGGTGTACACGGGGTGGGCTACCGCGCCGGGTCCCTGCGCCACGACCGGAGCCTCGATCTCCTCCTCTATGGTGATGCCGAAAAGAGCGTTTTTTCCCTGATTAAAGGATGCGCGATCTATGCCGTACGCCACGGCGTGACGGTCGACGGAATCGAGGGTGAAGGAAATGTCTTCGTTTATACCGCTTCCCTGAGGTCCATTTTCGTCCTTCCTGCCGATCATGGAACCCTGCAGAACGTAGGTCTGCTGTTTCATTCCGGGTTCCGAGGCGAGACATCCGGCTTTGTCTCCGAGTTCTCTGACCTCGTCTCGCTGATTCTGCGTGAAAGCCACGACAGGTTCACCGCCGTGAGTGCAGGCGAGAGTAGGCGACTTTTCCTCCGAAACATTGCAGCGGGATTTGCCGCCGCCCATGTCAACGCAGACGACGGCTATCCCTCCCTGATTGCAGGTGGGGTTGCCGCCGCCGGCATCGAGGGTTCGCGAGGTGTCCGCTTCATAGAATCCGCTGTTTGGATTGTCCGACTTCATCGCGTTGGAGTCTTTGGAGCAGACCCCGAAAGCGGCGGGGACGAAGACCGTCTGATCGTTGCTGCACCCGAGCGTGGCCGATCTGTCCGTCTGTATGAGCGGGCCTTTACCGCCTCCGTCGCAGCCCGAGCGTATCTTCATGACGAGGGGCACGTTGTTGCCGCCCGTTCCCATACGGGAGGTCAGCGTCTGCACCTTGTTGTCCTCCGAAAATCCGGCCCTGCTGTCTGTGGGATAGTTTTCAACGGCGATGGCGTCCATAACAACGGGAGGATGTCCGTCCATTTGAGCGCGGAGAGTGCCGGTAACATCCTCGGAAACTTGCATAAAGGAGCCGCCCTGATCGTTCAGGACCATTACGCCGTTTCTGCCGGTGGACGTACCGCAGTTGACTCCGAGGGTGGAGGCGACCGTATCTATCGCGCCGTTGAAGCCGTCTGTGCCGAAGCCTGACGTTCTAACGCCTTCCTCAGAAGCTCCGGCAGCTCCTTGCCACGAGCGGAAGCCCTGCGGAGTATACCCAGACACGCCTTCCGACTCAAACAGTACTTTTCCGGCACGCTGACCTGCAAGATCTGCGACAAGGTAGATACGTTTTCGGCGTTGGGCCACTCCGAAGTGCTGAGCGTCAAGTACCCGCCATGCGACCGAGTGATCGTCCGCCAGGATGAGTCCGGCGTTCGGCCACTTCGCAGGTCGAGGAGTATCAGCCTCGGGGTCTTTGAGTTTTCGTATCGCGTCGAGGACGGCTTTGAAGTCGTTCCCGGAGTTCGAGCTGAACGCGCCGGGCACATTCTCCCAGCACAGCCACGTTGGGTATCTTCCATCCGTTGCATTCCTCATTTCCTTAACAATTCTTATCGCCTCGTAGAACAGGTTCGATCTCGAACCGCCGAGGCCTTCGCGCCTTCCGGCTATGCTCATATCCTGACACGGGGAGCCGAAGGTGATAATATCGACGGGCGGCAGCTCCGCTCCGTTCAGCTTTGTCACGTCGCCGTAATGCTTCATAAACGGCAGTCTCTTCGTGGTGACCCTTATCGGAAACGGCTCTATCTCAGATGCCCATACCGGAGTTATTCCGGAAAGCAGTCCTCCCAGGGGAAAACCGCCCGATCCGTCAAAGAGGCTGCCGAGGGTCAGTTTACTTTCCATCGGGCAGTTCGACCTCCTTTACAAGTTCCGCATATGGGATCTTTTCACCGTTTCTCACAACGAAGATATCCTCCGGGGATATGCCGTTCTCGACGGCCCTGCGGAGGATAACGGAGGCATATTTTTCATCAAGCTCCATCGTATAGCAGACCCTGTTCATCTGCTGACACGCCATCATTGTGGAGCCGGAGCCGCCGAATGTGTCGAGCACGATCGCGTTTTCCTGCGTGGAGTTGCCTATGGGATATCCGAGCAGATCGAGCGGCTTGCTCGTCGGGTGGTTTTCGTTCCGCTTGGGCTTCGCGAAGTTCCATACGGTCGTCTGCTTGCGGTCGGAATACCACGGGTGCTTTCCGTTCTGAAGGAAGCCGTAAAGCACCGGCTCATGCTGCCACTGATAATCCGAGCGGCCGAGCACAAGTGAATCCTTCACCCAGATACAGCATCCCGCGAGATGGAAGCCGGCGTCTATGAACGCTTTTCGGAAGTTAAGGCCCTCTGTGTCCGCGTGGAACACGTATGCCGCACCGCCGTTTTCCATATGGGATACCGCGGCCTTGAAAGCCGACAGCAGGAAGTTATAGAACTCCTCGTCCTTCATAGAGTCGTTCCGGATGGTCAGTCCGCTTGCACTCCTGAAAGACACACCATAGGGCGGGTCGGTCAGCAGCAGGTTCGCGCGCTTGCCGTCCATAAGCAGAGCGACATCCTCTTCGGAGGTGGCGTCCCCGCAGACGAGTCTGTGTCTCCCGACCGTCCACACATCGCCTCTTTCAACGAACGAAGCCTTCTCAAGGGCCGCTGTGAGGTCGAAGCCGTCGTCCTTAACATCCTTATCTTTACCGTCCGAAAAGAGATCTGCAAGCTCATCCGTATCAAAGCCGGTGAGGAGCGGGTCGAAGTCCGCAGCCTGCAGAGCCTCGATCTCCACGCGCAGAAGTTCCTCGTCCCATCCGGCGTCCATAGCCATGCGGTTGTCGGCGATGATGTACGCTTTCTTCTGTGCTTCGGTGAGATGATCTGCGAAAACGCACGGCACCTCGGTGATGCCTTCCGCCTTCGCCGCGGCGATTCTGCCGTGACCGGCAATAATGCCGTAGTCTCTGTCGATGATGACGGGGTTAATAAAACCGAACTCCCGCAGGGAGGATCTGAGTTTCAGTATCTGCTCCGGGGAGTGCGTTCGGGCGTTATTGACGTAAGGGACGAGTTTCGATATGGGAACAAGCTGAAGCTCGGTTGTCGCTTTCATCGGATCAGCCCCCATTCGGCGAACTTCTCGAAACCGCCCACGCTCTTTATGTAGGCCCTCGCGGTTTCTACTATCTCGGAGTACGGGATCCCGTCGACCTCCGTATCGCCGATGGAACAGCTCATCTCCACGGGTCTGCCCGTCTTCTGCGCGAGAAGCCACGCGAAGACGTTCACGGAAACGTCCGCCTTACTGAGGTCCTTGCCGTGCAGACCGCCGCCGGTTATCGAGTCGCCCATGTCGGATCCGAGTTTTCTGTTGGTGGCGCCGGAGTCCACGTCGGGACCGCCGGTCCAGGGTCCGAGCGGATTTACGACCGCGAGGGGATACATGGCGAGCAGCGCATTTCTTGAAGCGTTGCTCTGACAGATGGTGAGCCTGTCCCCGTCGAGGACATATTTGCCGTCGGAGAGAAAGCGGTTGTAGATCTTCCACGCAATCTCCGTAAGCTCCTCCTGCTCGTCCGTCACGGGCATACCCTTAAAAATGCCGTTGTCGCCGCAGCGGAACTCCCGCTTCTGATTGTCGGACAGATGTGAGTCCTGCGGAACCTCGGCGTAATCGAGCGTTACGTCGCCGGCGATGCGTCTGACGGCTCTCGCCACTTTTCTGACGGGCAGCCGGACGGACGTTTCGGCGATTATATGGCACACGCCGTGGCCGAGCAGAACCTCGACCGCAATTCTCGGATCGTCCTCTATGCCGTAGGCTATATCGACGAGCGCGCCGGCTATGCGGTCGGCGACCTTGTCGGGGTGCTGAGGGTTTACTTTTTCAAACATTTTCTTATCCTTTCCGCGCCCTGAGAAGGCGCTCCATTACGTCGTCCTGCGGATCCCGTCCGCCGTACTCGACCGAGCAGTTCTCGCGCACTATCTGATAGATCTGGAACCAGTCGGCGTTGACCTGCTTCTTGTAGTCGCGGCTCATGGATACGTAGGGTGAGGCGATGGCGTTCCCGGTAGTGGGGTGCTTGGCGAGGTATCCGTACTCGGAGATAGCCTCCTCGCACTGTATCCACCGCGCCACGCTCATGGCGTACTGTTCGATAAGCTGGTTGTTTACTAACGATTCACAGCCCTTCGATCTCAGCCACAGCCAGGTTTCCCTGAATATCTCCTCCGCGCAGAGCGAACTGCCGTTCTTCTGCTTCTGCTTCAGATAGTCCTTCACGGGCGGCACGTCCTCGCCGCAAAGCTCGGCGGGAGCGGGCAGATCGTTCGGGATTACCATCGCTTTCTTAGCCGTGCCGTCCTGTATTTTTTCGCTCAGAGGTTTCCTTTTCGGACCGGTTCCCGGTCTCGGACCGCCTCTGTTGGTACCGTCTCTGGCCATCAGATCACCTCTTTTTTGATGAATGAGGGGGTAAATCCCCCGTTTGAATAGAAAAAAGCGCACACGCGACCCCGGGCCGTTGTCCGCCTGCCGCGTTCACAGAGATTTGACCGCCCCTACCGGTCTTGCATTTGCATAGTTTTCTGGTATAATAAGGTTACCGCATCGTTGGTAATGGTTTTCCTTGCGGTTATTTTTACCAAAGTCCCCGTCGAATTGACCTCACTCTACTTTTCATTCGTTCAGGCTCTTTTTGCCGTAGCAACTTATTTTAAAGACGAGGAGGATAACAATATGACAAACGGTTTTCTGGTGGTCAGCGGCACGCACGGAGTGGTCCAAGAACGTGGGGAGTAGGAAAAACATTACAAGTGCCGAGTAGGTTCAAATCCTGCCCGCTCCGCCAAAAGGTCATCCATACGGGGTGACCTTTATTCTTATCTGTCTCCTATCTCATGGTGTATCTTTGTGTGGCAGCTCTGACACAGGGACATAAGGTTGCACTCCCTGTGGTCGCCTCCTTTCGAGATCGGGACGATGTGATGCACCTCCTCGACGGGGGTCAGCCGTCCCTCCTCGAGACACTTCTCGCAGAGCGGATGCTTCGCGGCGTACCTGTCGCGTATGCGTTTCCAGGCCCTGCCGTACTTTCTGTTGGTATCGGGAGAGCGTTCGTATCTGTTATAGCTGTCCCTTTGCTGTTTGCCGTGCTCCCTGCAGTAGGGCGAGCCCTCCTCGGCGAACCGGGGACAGCCGCTCACTCCGCACGGCCGTTTCGGTTTTCTCGGCATTTTCAGCCTTCCTCTCATTGTTTTTCGCCCCTGTACGTGCTATAATAGCCGTAGTGTAATTTCGATGGCGGCAAACATTCGCCGGGAGAAATTAACTCCTATCACAGTATCCGGCATCGTGCATAATCTCCCTTTACTTCTGTTTGCGGGGATAAAGGGCGCAGTGCTTAAAGATGGTTCTCGGTAACCGGCAATTTCTCATGCAGTACCGGACGAGCCGTGAAGAAAGGAGCGGCACTATGGCTAAGAACGGCAAAGGTGTGTCCGGAAAGACGCACACGAAAGCGCAGTTGGACGATTACGCGAATCAGCATAATCCCAACAACAAAGCCTACCAGGCCGATAAAGAGAACCGGTCGAAGAAGTCCAGACGCAAAAAAGACGACTGGATCTATGAGATCGGTATACTCGACGGCGAAAGCTACGGCTGGTGTGACGACTAACTGAACGGAAAGGGCATCGCTCATCGCGGTGCTCTTTTCATTTGAAAAGCCCCGCGCTGTTCGCACGAGGCTTCGTCCGGATCTTCTCCGCTGATTATATTGTAGCATAACCTGAGGTGTGGCGTAACGTTGCAAAGCGTTGCAAAACGTGCGGCTTTCAGATCCTGACGGGATCGGGCGGCAGTTTCACGTGTCTCAGTGCCGTAACGTGCCATCTGTAGACGGTCGTCCGGTCGGCGTTAAGTTCGTCCCCGATCCGCTCCCAGGTCATATTGTGTATGTACCTGTAGCGAAGCACCATCTGCTCGTCTCGGTTGCTCACTCCATCGATCACCTCCCGTATCTGCTCCTTCAGCGAAACGAGAAGATCGATTTCGGCGTTTATCTTCTCCTCAAGTTCGATGATCCTGTGCACGTACCGCACGAACGGCGGATCCGGCGATCTTGACGATACAACCTTTTCACCATACCCCGGAGCGGACACGCCTGCCGCCATCTGCTTCAGGCGCTCCACCTCCGCGATGTCCGAATTGATCCTATGATCGAGCCTGTACGCCTGGCTCAGGTATTCCTTTGCGTTCATATTCCGCAAACCTCCTTTTTCAGCATTTTGATAAGCCTTTCTCCGTCGATATCCGTCAGTTCCTCATACCACGTGGATCTGAAGAATGTCTCCAACTCCGAAAGCGACGATAACGCTTTTTCGTTACCGGGGCGCTTTTTCAGTTTCCGCAGAGCCGCGATATAGTCCTTCGCCGCCTGCTCGACTATCGCGTTCGCAAGATCCCGCCACAGCTTAAGTTCCGTTTCCATATCAATACCGTTCATGCCGTTTCCTCCAGAGAATTGACCTCGATATAGATGCCGCACGGCTCGTCCGACCACCGCTTTTCGACCGATTCGCGGACGACCTGCGCGTCGTCTTTCCAGAATCCGCATCTCGTCATGCAGTCCTTCAGCAGCTTCTGAAGATTGTCGGTGTCCGGCCGCGTTGTACGCCACTCGCCGTGACGGTGACTTTTGCCTTTCGGGAACAGCCATACCGTTGAAAGCGATACCGCTCCGCCGAGCGGCCTGTCCGGGCGGTGCGGAAGCAGATGCGCCGTAAGCAGCCTTTTTGCCTCCTTCACCGGCGCGGGATCGTAGAAAAGCGGCCTGCCTTTCACTATCCGCACCTGTTTCTCCTGCGCCGTCGCTGTGGGCGGCTTTATCTGTAAAAAGAATTCCATATCATTCGTAACCTCCGTTTTTCGGGCTTCTTCTTTTCTGCAAGAGTTACGTTTCACTCCTCAGAAGAGGCAGGGCGGGCGTTTCAGCCCTGCCTACTTTGGGAGTGTAACGACCGTTCTTCTAAACGTATCTATATAAATACAGTTTAGACGAAGAATGGATTTTACTGTTCCGAGCGGGTGATCACGCCGTTTTCAAGGGTGAACTCGCCGCCCATTTTTCTGAGCCGGTAGTACACGGTCTTGTCTACGACGTCCAGGTATTCGGCCATATCCGCGACCGTTACTCTGCCGTCCATGTTGAGCGCGTCGTATGCGCTGCGAAACTCCGCCGCGGCGTCACCAGACGACTTGCTCCTCGGATTGTTGACTCTGCCCGCTTTTGGCGTTCCCTGGGCGGGCATCGTACCGAGCTCTCCGCCCGTGTCGATCCTGTGCAGAGGATACTCGAACCAGAAGTTGACTGGCGTGATGTTCGGAAACTCGCGCAGGGACGATTCGAGTCTCCACGCCGTAGCCGCTCCGTCGCGGACGTTGTTCTTTATGTCGTCCGAGAGTTCGAGCTGTATCATGTCGAGCTGCGCGTCCGGATCCCTCGCGAACACGCCGCTGCCGGAAGCGCGGTCCATAGCCTTCTTCATGCCCTGCGCGCCTTTGGAGTGATGGTGGCAGTAGATCGCCGAGCAGCCCGTTTCCGTGCATATCCGGTCGAACTGATTGCAGAACGCGCCCATCTCGGAGGCGTTGTTCTCGTCGCCTGTGATCACCTTGTAAATGGGGTCGATAATAATGGCGTCGAAATGCCGGTCACGCACACGCCGGACGAGTTTCGGTACGAGCTGATCGAGGGGAACGGCGTGACCGCGCAGATTCCACAGCACGATGCTTTCCATGTTCGCCGCCGGTATGCCGAGAGCTTCGTAGATCTTCAGAAAGCGGTTCACCGCGCTCGCCGGGTCTATCTCGAGGTTGACGTACAGCACACGGCCCTTCCTGCACCGAAAGCCGAGCCACGGCCTGCCTTCCGCGATCGCCACGCACAGCTCCATCAGCAGAAACGACTTGCCCGCTTTGGAACTGCCCGATATCAGCATCTTGTGGCCTCTGCGGAGGATACCCGAAATGAGTTCCTCCGGGAGTTCGGGAGGATTGTCCCTGTAGGCGGAAAGCGGCTCCATATCTGGCAGCTCGTCCGTGACGCCTTCGACGAAATCAAGCCAGTCCACCCAGGACTTTCTGCCGATATTCGTCGCGGCGAGGTACTGCCTGTTTCCGTTCCTCGTGACCCCGGGCATACGGCTCAGGCGGGACGGGTTGCGGTTCTGCCGGTCTATGGCGACTCCGTTTTTCGCGAGGAAGTCGTAAAGGAAATCCACGCGTTTGCGGTACTCGTCGTAATCCGCGGCGTCGATACGGACTATTGCGTGAAGGCTTTTGCCTCCGCTGTGGACGAGCGCCGCGATCGGCAGCTCGAGCCTGCGGAACAGCACGTCCTGCTCGGCGACCGGCAGAGTGTCCGACTCCACAAGGGCGTAACGGAAACGGGTGACGTTTTCGTTTTTTACGCCGGTCCCGTCGACGGGGTTGAACCTTATCCACGCTCCGACCTCCTTCTTCCAGTCGCCTATAGTGGCTCCGATATCGTCCGGGTGTTTCCGAAGGGAGGTTATAAGCTCGGAGGCAGTACGGTCGTACACGCCCTTGCTCGGAACCCATCGGCCTTCGGCGTCCCGCCATACGTCGTTCGTGACGTAGCCGACTCTGTCGTCCGGCTCGAAAAGAAGTTCGAGGTAGGTGATGAGATCCTTCACGGGATCCCAGGCGTCAGGAGGGGTAAAGCCCGAGAAGCCGTCGGTGACGCCGTCGTATTCGATCGCGTCGTCCCACGCCATGCAGCCGCCCTCGAACGGAGTCCAGCCTCTGTCCTTTGCCATCTGCACTATCGTGCCGCCTTTGACGGGATTGCCGCTGCCGTTGAAGCCTTTCCACTTGCGTTCGCATTCTCCGGGATGGTACCGGGAATCGTTTTTCGACCAGTCGTCCCATACCGAGCAGGGATAGCCCTCTTCCTTGAGCGCCATGCCGACCGAGATCCACTCGGCGCGTGTGAGTTTAGATACGTCTATGGCTCTGAGAGCCGACAGGAGATTGTTTTCCATATGTTTTCTACCTACGGTCTGTATAAGGCGGCGTTCATTCCGTACGGCAGACGCCAGCCGTTGTTCGCGAGTTTAGAAATAAGAGCCGAAGCATCGTCGAAACGCCAGGTGCCGACCTGCCTGAAGCCGTAGCGTTCGAGGCAGCGTATCTGTTTTGGAGTGGCAAGACCCTCGTCCTGGCGGCGTCTGAGCCTGTCGATGAGCAGTGAGGCGAGGCCGGCGTTTCTGACGCCTTCGGGAAAGATGCCGCGCTTCTCGAGGAAGGCGAGCTGCTTTTCCGACGGCGGAGCCATCTCCCACGCGAACGTCGGAGCGTAGCCCGCGAGATCCTCAGCCGCGATAGAGAGAGCGTACTGAAGCGGATCCACAAGTTTGCGTTTCCTGCCGCGCATCTCCGCGAGTTCCTTCGCGAGGGCGGCCTCGCGTTCGGCGAGGACGTCCCTTTCCGCCTGTTTCTCGGCCTCGATGAGGTCGACGCCGTATTCGCTTTCCTTCACGTTCCGGTCCATGATTTCGGCTATCTTCGAGTCTTTAGCGAAAAGCGAGGACGGCTTGCACAGATCGTGCCGCTCCGTCATCCACAGAAAATCGAGGAGCAGAAGGCAGTCCTTTCCGGGATGGAGCCTCATGCCGCGGCCCACCATCTGCTGGTAAAGGGAGCGGATTTTCGTGGGTCGAAGAACGACTACGCAGTCGACCGAAGGGCAGTCCCAGCCCTCCGTCAGCAGCATGGAGTTGCAGAGAACGTCGTATTTTCCGGCGTCGAAATCTGCGAGTATCTCCGCTCGGTCTTCGCTTTCCCCGTTGACCTCGGCGGTCCGGAGCCCCGCCTCGTTCAGCATGGAGCAGAACCTCTGAGAAGTTGAAATAAGGGGAAGAAACACGAGCGTCTTCCTGCCGCGGCAGTATTCCGCCATCTCGCCGGCTATCTGCCTGAGAAACGGTTCGAGAGCACAGCCTATGCCGCTTACGGAAAAATCTCCGTTCGACAGCTCCACGCCGCTGATGTCGAACTCGAGCGGGATCATCTGCGCCTTTATCGGGCAGAGATATCCTTCGCGGATGGCGTCAGTCATGCTGTACTCGTAAGCGATGGAGTCAAAGTACTCTCCGAGATCCTTTTTGTCGCCCCTGTCGGGAGTAGCCGTGACACCGAGAACATTAGCGCCGGAGAAGTGGTCGAGGACGCGCCTGTAGCTGTCGGACAGGCAGTGATGAGCCTCATCCACGATAACGTCCTGAAAGTAATCGCGGGGAAACCGGGCGAGTCTCTTCGGCTGCGCGAGTGACTGCACCGAGCCGACCGTAACCGGTATGCCGCTGCCGAGGCAGGACAATTCCGCCTTTTCGAGAACGGACTCAATGCCCGAAGCCTGGCGCAGCTTGTCCGCGGCCTGGTCGAGCAGTTCGCCTCTGTGCGCCATGATGAGAACGCGGCGCCCCTTTGCGACATGCTCCTCCGTCACGGAGGAGAACACGACTGTTTTGCCGCATCCCGTCGGGAGGACGAGGAGCGTTTTTCGGTACCCCTCGTCCCACGCGGCAAGGATCGCCTGCTTCGCCTCGGCCTGGTAGGGTCTCAGCTGAAACATACGCACTCCTCCTTAATTGAAGGGAAGATCTTCGTCCGTCACGTCCGTCCACTCGCCGCTGACCGGGAAGAAATCCGGATCCCAGTCGATGAAGTAGGCGACCTCGTTCGCCGTGCGCGCGCTGCCGTCGCCGGCCGTATAGGAACGGGGCCTGAAGTGAGCGCGGCCGCGGGAGCCGATCACGGCGTTCCAGTCCATGACGAGCCTTTCGCCGGGTTTCTTCTGTCCGATGCAGCGGAAAAACGAAGAGAGTTTCCACTCAAGCGAACGATACAGCAGCAGATCCGTGTGGCATACAGCCGTGCCGTTTTCCGTTTTGACCTCGAGGGTCAGAGAAGCCTTGTTGCAGGCCGGGATCTTCGCTCCTCCGGGGAAACGCCCTCTCTCGAAGCCCGTGACCTCGAAGTTGTAGTCGCCCTCGTCGAGGACGACGAATTCATGACCGTCCGACTCGATGGAGTCGTTCCAGTCCATTTCCATATTCCGGTTGTTTCTGATATCGTCAGTCATTATTTCTTATCCTCCTTACTGATTTGAGCTTTTGCGGCCGTTGTCGACGATCTCGACGATCTGCGGCCAGTACTTCATAAGCCAACCCGTTACGAATTTGTCGGGATAGCTGTCGACAGGCGTATCGGCGGGAAAGTGTCCCTTGTCCGCCACCACCTTCCTGACCTCCTCCTCGGAGATGCCGCTGTCGGTCATGATCTGGCGGAAGCGGTCGATGGGACGTTCACCGTCCGACGGGGCGGGTTTTGCCTTGCCCGGCTCGAACAGAAACGCGATACCGGAATAGTCCAGATCAAGCACCTCGGGCAGCGGAGCGCGGCTCTTGGCGTCCCACGCCGGATGATGCGAGGTGTACATGACGCGCTTGCCGCCCTGCGCCTTCTTCGTGTCGTTTTCGGAGGTGACGACGAAGGTCTGGTAGTTGCAGAACAGCAGCAGGTCGCACCATTCCTTCAGCAGAGGAGCGGTCTGCTTCGACAGCTTCATCTCCCAGCGGTCGTAGGCTCCCATTTCATCGGGCTGCTCGAACTTCCGCATCTTCGCGTGGGCCGTTATGACCACGTGCATACCAGCGGCGATGACCGCATCGCAGGCAGAGAGCAGCCTCGAGAACTCCTCGGCCATATAGGTGTAGCCCTTGCCGTAGCCGAAACTCTCGATGGAGTTCTGCTTGTACTTGTTACAGAGATACACCGTAATGAGCTGTTCCGCCCAGTCGGCGGTGTCGATGACGAGGGTTTTGCAGATACCGGGAGTCGCCGCTACTTCCTTCACGACGGAGAGCAGTTCCTCCCAGGAGCGCGGTCTGTCTATGCGGCGCACGTCCATATGTGCCGTGCCGCCCTCCGTGTCGATTATGACCGGATCGGGAAACCGGGCGGCGAGGCTCGATTTGCCTATACCTTCGGGACCGTAGATCACGACCTTCTGGGTGCGGCTGATCTTTCCTTTGGTGATGTTGAGCATTGTTTCTCCTCCTTACTTCAGCGAATACGAGCGGTCTTCAACCAGTGCGCAGCCGGGCACCTTTGTACCCAATGCAAGCAGTTTTTTCACTTCCGTCTTCGCGACCTCGGGAGCCGGCACGCGGAAGCAGTCGAGCAGCTTGCGGCGTTTGAGCCACGATACGGCCTTAGCTGCGTCTGTGACCTCCACGCGGGTCGTTCTGTGGTAGCTGAGCGTCGCCACGCCGAGGTCGGTCTTCTCTCCGCCGCATTCGCGGTTGAGGATCTCCATGAGCCGCGCCTCCTTTTTCTCAAGGCGGCTCCTGCGTTCGCGAAGACGGGTTTCCTCGGCTTTGACAGCGGCAGCCTCCGAACGGAGATTCAGCGTCAGCTTCGCGAGGTACTCGAGGATGCGTCCGCGTTCCATCTGAAGCTCGTCAATGCCGGCGGTGATGGCGTCGATGTCACAGAGCACCTCGCCGGTTTCCTCGTCGATCGCGATCTGATCTGTCAGACGGAGGATCGCCTCGTTTATCTCATACAGTTTCACGGGCCGCATCCTTTCCGACCTCCGTGATAGCCACCTCGTCCACAGAGTCGCCGGGGACGAGGACGGTGAGCCTTACGGGGCTGCCGAACAGACGACGGAGGAGTCTTTCCCTTACCGTCAGCCGCCTGCACGCGACTATGCCGCCGGAGGCTCTTTCCTTCGAGACCATGATCTTCAAAGTGTGTCTCATATAAATGCGTCCTTTCCGGAAGGGCGGTATCGTTATCCCTTCCGTGGTTAAACAGGTTTGAACGCTGCGGATTGAGGGTGTCGGGAGAAAAAATCATAAAAACTTTTTCAGCCTGTTCCGCGCGGCCTCGATGGACTCCTTGACCGAGTTGAATGAGGCGTTCTCGCGCCTCGCGATCTCGGCGATAGTCAGGCCGTCCTCGAGCATCTCGAACCTGCGCCTCTGAACGGGGGTGAGCTTCGCGAGTAAAACCTCGCGTTCGGCCTTCGCTTCCTTCTCAAGCAGCTCCGCTGAGGAATCTTCTCCCGAATCAAATATCTCCGCGCTTTCATAAACCTTGTCGTCGAGGGAAAACGCCGCGTGGTAGCGGTGGCGTTCGTTGTTGGCGTGTTCGGCGCGCCGGGAGTCCAGGATGACGATGCCGATCGTTTCCGTGACCTCGACTTCCATCACCTCGCCAGTTGAAAACTTGTACTTAATTATCATTGGAAAAGCCTCCATTCGTGTCGGAAATGGAGGTTTCCAGCGGGAACGCGCAAAAAGGCAATAGTAAACTTACCGCAGTCCTGTAGGAGTTCTCTCCATTTCGGGATTGCAGCTCTCTTGCTCATCAGATTGCTGTCGGGATAGTCAGTTGTCCGTCAAGTGACGTGAGCCATCGGTGATCGGCCGATGCATCAAGAGACGGTGCATTCCACTCGCAATCGCAAAGTTAGAACGGCATGAAAGAAATAAGTTTTGCGTTCACATAATTTCATAGACTTTTGCGTTGCTTCGTGGTATAATGTGATGCAGGGTGCTTTGGCATTCACACGAGAGGTGCGTTCCGCTTGCCACATCACACTTTTAATTATAGAAAACGGGACTTTCAGAACTTGTAGGTTTGCCTACATCTGCCTATATAAGTGCCTACATCGGAAAGGAGGGTATCAGCTTGAAATTCTGTGACCTCGTGCAGTTTATGCATCACAACTATGAGAAGACGGTTAACGCCGGCGAGTTTGTAAAGATTCTGACAGATGCCATCCTTGATGACGAGGCATTGGAGAGGGAATCGCCGAATCCGATTTATGGGCTGAAGAAATCCACGCTTGAGGCGTACTATAGCGGCAGATTGCCCATTTCCCAGAAAAAGGCATCTTCGCTCACACCACGGCTTGATGAGGCGAAGTTCGCTGATTTCGTGAATACCTATTCCTTCGATGCCCTTAACCATATGAAGGATAAGCTGATCGAGTTCGGCTTTGATGTCGAGCCTTCCGAAGTAGGACAGGCTTGCGCCAACATATTTGCGCAGATTATATGCCGCCGTGCAGAGGGTTTGTCCGATGATGTTACAGCGCTGGACTATCAGCGTATGGAAACGGGAAGAAAGCTAAAAAATATAGCCCCTGCGACAATAGAGCGCAGAGGCGATAAGTTGCATATTTCTGGCGAGGTCATCACAATTCATCACGCGCTCATACCCGACGATATTGGGAAGCATGAACTGGATTACATCCGTGCCTTATACGAGGCGTATGCGCAGAAATTGAAGAAGGATACTTTCACGGCAGATGACGTTCCGTCCTTGCCCAAAAGGTATGCGGAAAACTATAAGGAACAGCGCATAGCATATTACAGTGCGGTCAGTATCGAACGCTCTGTCCGGGACATCTTTGATGACGGCGAGGATGAGTTTGACAAACTGAAAGATGATGCTTGGCACGGAATCAACACTACATATTGGAAAGACTACGATGACGGCTATGCGAGGCTGAATGCCGTTCTTGAGAAGATTACAAGCACTACCCTTGACAGTTCCGTACTCAGTCAGATGCGGAACCTAATTGGGAACTTGGAAAAGAAAGGGATTTGCCACATACTGGTGAATGACGGTGTGATTGAGTCGTGGGTGAACATTGATGAGCAATAAACTTTTCAATACACCTTTTGAACTGTCACTCCATGTGGTGTTGCTTCTTGACGTGGCCGATACCGGGCTTACGCTCGACAGAATCGCCGCTTGCGACTTTATTGCGATATACTGCGAGGACTTCGGTATTGCGGACAGGTCTTTGAATGGCGAGAACGGTTTTGCATTCAGTGAACTATCCGCAAGACGTAATCTCACAAAGACCGCAATAAAAGACCTTGTGGTTGACGGGCTTGTTATAGCCACGGATGATGAAACGGGTATCCTCTACTCGGTTACGGAAAGCGGCAGAAAAATGAGCGAGAGTTTTCAATCGGAATATGCAGAGAGGTATAAAGCACTGATGAGGCTTGTTGTTGAGAAATACAGGAATTACAGCGATGTCCAGTTGTTTAATGAGATTAACCGGCAGTCCACAAAATCTTTAAGGAGGTAGCGCAATGGCGGGTTTTTACATCAAAAAAGTTATAGCGAAAAGTGCGACCAAAGGTGACGCCAGCGTTTCCTTTGGCAGAGGACTGACCATAATCCAGGGACGCTCTGACAGCGGAAAGACCTGTGTGGCAAACTGCATCGATTTTATATACGGCGGTTCCGTTGATAAGCCTTTCAAGGAAAGTGCGAAATATGACGGCGTGACGATGATAGTTGCATCCAATGATAAGAATGGCGAAATCTCGCTCCATCGGGATGTGGGCAAGAACCAAGTAGAGGTCGTCAGCACTATCGAAGGAATCGATAGCGGCACCTACGATGTCAACTATCGTAAGGGAGCAAAGAATCCTCCGCTGAACGAGGTGTGGCTGAAGCTGATTGGCATTGAGCAGGAAACCATGATTGTGACAAATGCCCGTTTTGAGACAAAGCGGCTCACATGGCGCAATCTTCTGCGTGTGTTCTATCTTGATGAAAACCGTGTAGATGATATCGACTCAATTGTGGAACCGAAACATCGTTACATGGAAAACACGCTGTTTCTCTCAGCTCTTTTGTATCTGATAACCGGCAGGACATTTACGGAAACAGATGCTCAGGAGAAAAAGGAAATTAAGAAAGCGCGCCGCAAAGCTGTCAAGGAATATGTCAATCGTAAAATTCAGGATGCAGCGGAGCGTAAAGAACAGTTAAAAAAGGAACTGCATATTTTCGATGGCGCGGATGTTGAAGAGCAGATAACACAGGCAACTGCTGCTTTGCAGGAAACACAGAGAAAGATTGACCGTGCACTTGCGGAAAGTCAAAGAATTCTTTCCTCTATTCTGGAAGCGGAAGAACGTGCTGCAGAGTGCGATGTCCTGCTGACTCGATATCATCGGCTTGCAGCACAATACAAGGCAGACATTCAGCGGCTTTCCCTTATTGTTGAGGGAGAGGAAGCATATCAGGAAGTTCCGCAGTCTACCAAATGTCCGTACTGCGAAGGAACAATCTCTCCCCGCAGGCGTATATCCTACATTGCGTCCTCTAAGGTTGAGATGGAGCGGACGATGGCGCAGCTTTCCGGGCTTGAAGAAACCGAACTGGATGTTGAGGAAAGAAAAAAAGAAATCCAAGCAGAACTTGAGGAATTGAAACGGCAGCGTGATATACTCGAATCCAAGATTAAAACGGAACTTCGTCCGCAGGAAAACGAGCAGCAGAACATAGTTAATGCGTACAAGTCTTATCTCCGAATCGCCAGCGAGATTGCTTTGATTGAGGCATATGCCACCGATTTTGGAAATGACCTTACCGCTCTTGAAAACGAGCAGAAGGATGACAAGAAATTGGAGTATCATCCCAAGGATTACTTTGGTGATGATTTTGCCACCACGATGTCCGAGTTTGCTAACAGCATTCTGAAGGAATGTTGTTATGCAGGTCTGCTCCAGGCTCACTTTAATTTCAACACCTTCGATATTGAAGTCAACGGTGAGGACAAAGGATCGAGCCACGGCAAAGGCTATCGCTCTTATCTGAATACTGTGATGATATTGATGCTGCGAAAATATCTGGCGGCTAATGCTAAGTTTGATCCGCATATCTTTATCATCGACACTCCGCTCCACGGCTTTGACGATGGCGTGGACGACAAGATGCCCGATAGTATGAGAGCTGGTCTTTACCGCTATTTCATGAATCACCAAAACGAAGGACAGCTTATAATCATTGAGAATCTTGACCATATTCCTTCCCTTGATTATGAAAAGCAGGGTGTAGTTGTAGAAACCTTTGGCAAAGGATTGATTCCAGGGAAACGTTATGGTTTCTTGAATGATGTGGAATAACAAAATGTAGCATAAAGGACGATATAAATCACGGAGGTAATGTAAATGCGTTTCAGCTACAACAAACTTTTCAAACTTCTTATTGACCGGGGAATTAATAAAAAGACTCTGCGGGAGATGAGCGGCATCAGCGCCACTTCCGTAGCAAAGCTCGGAAAAGGTGGAAATGTAAATACGGACGTTCTGCTACGCATATGCGGTGCATTAAAATGTGATATCGGAGACATTATGGAAATTGTCTACGATAACGAATGAGGTGATCTGTATGGCAGGAAAGAAGATAATCTTCTCGTTTTTTTCAGGAAGCGGATTCCTGGATTTGGGTTTTGAGACAAATGGTTTTTACATAGATCTTGTGAACGAGTTCTCGCCTGAATTTATGCGGGCATACCAGTACTCCCGTGCAAAAATGAGTCTTCGTAAGCCGCGCTTTGGGTTCTTTAATATTGATATAAATGAGTTCCTTGGTGACCGAAAAGTCGAACTACAACAATATCTCGACACTGTTCATGCTGACGGTGATCTGGTCGGTTTTATTGGTGGACCTCCTTGCCCAGATTTCTCAATTGCAGGCAAGAATCGCGGCCGAAATGGTGACAACGGTAAACTATCAAAATCTTATGTCGATTTGATAATATCGATGCAGCCCGATTTCTTTCTGTTCGAGAATGTCAAAGGTCTCTGGAAAACTGCCCGACATCGTGAGTTCTATGAAGAACTCAAATCCGCTATAGTTTCAGTTGGATATGTTGTGACCGACCGCCTGACGAACGCCCTTGAATTTGGAGTGCCTCAAGATCGTGACCGCATCCTTCTGTTTGGCATCAAAAGTACCCTTTTATCTTCGCCAGACAATATCTCCAACTTCCCTTGGGACTCTTTCCGAAATTGGAATGCTGATGAGATAAAGTCGCTTCCTTGGCCCGTATCTGATGTTTTCGTTGCGGACTCGAAAACAACCTGCCCAGACGGGTTGCCTGAACCCTTTACTGTAGAGTATTGGTTTAGGAAAAACGATGTCGAGCATCATCCAAATGCTACCGACTACTTTACACCACATAATGGTCTTTCACGAATGGAGATAGTCGACGAAGGTGATGTCTCGAAAAAATCGTATAAACGCCTTCATCGATGGCGTTATTCGCCAACCGTCGCTTATGGGAATAATGAAGTCCATTTGCACCCTTATAAGCTTCGCCGTCTATCAGCCGCAGAGGCTCTCGCGTTGCAGACCCTTCCTAAAGAGTTTGAGTTGCCGAAAGATATGACATTGACGAACAAGTTTAAGACAATTGGTAATGGCGTTCCATATCTGCTGTCGAGCGGAATTGCCAAGACTATCGCTGAGTTCCTTGAATCCGATAATCTCGTTGGAGGTGCTTCTATATGAAATTTGACTTTACTCCCGATCCTAAAGTCTTAATTGCCTTGACCCACACACCTATGCAGCCGCTTGATGCATTGTGTGAACTTATTGATAACGCTATTGACTCATTTTATAGTGCAAAAATCCAAGGGGTTACCGTTGATAATCCGGTTGTAGTTGTCACGCTTCCAAGCCGTAAGCAAATTTCCGTTGACAGCGGGGTCCTTCGGATTCAAGATAACGGCCCAGGGATGTCGGCGGAAAATGCAGAAAAAGCTATCAAAGCAGGCTTCTCTGGCAACAATCCGTATGATACCCTCGGCCTGTTTGGCATGGGTTTCAATATTTCAACCGGTAAGCTTGGCAATGTGACGACTTTCATGACTGCCCGCGCCGACTCTGCTACTTACATTAAAACTGTGATTAATCTCGAAAAGATTAATGCCTCGAAAGACTATTCTCTTAATGCAGAAGAGCTTCTTAAAGGGAATGATGCCCCGTTTTCACCTGGGGCTCATGGAACAATCATCGAGGTTTCCAATTGGTGGCCTGCAGGGAACGCGAATCGAGGTTTCATCCAAAAACTTGTGCAGTATGGAATGCCCAAAATACGCGAGGAAATTGGCCGTCGATACGCTACCATTCTTCGCAAAGGTGAAATCCGTATCATAATAAACGACGAAAAATGCGAGCCTTACGAACATTGTATTTGGGATGATTCTCGCTATGTGACCCGCAAGACTGGAAATGTTCCAGCTGTTTTTCGCTTTAATCAAACTGTAGGCAGTACAAAACGATGTGGAAAATGTACAGCCATACTCGGAACCGATGACAGTATTTGTCCTTCTTGTGGTTCAACATCAGTCCGAACGATTGAAGAAAAAGTTGTTGGTTGGGTGGGTATTCAGCGATTCGATTCTGATACTGAATATGGTATTGACTTAATCCGTAACGGACGTGCAATTAAAATTGGTGAAAAAAGTGCTTTCTTTGAATTTGTCGATGAATTCAAGCACACAATCAAAGACTATCCAATCGATTCCCAGTACGGCAGAATCGTTGGGGAGATAAATCTCGACTTTGTCCCGGTTGATTTCTTAAAACAAGATTTTCAGCGTAGTAGCGTCGAATGGCAAAAGGCGATGACATTTCTTCGAGGTAATAGTTCTCTTCAGCCCTCACAGCCTGGCGCATCAGAAAACACTTCTCCAATTTATCGTCTCTACCAAGCTTATCGTCGTGTACGACAATTCGGTCGTGGGGATATGTACATGGGATATTGGGATGCCGATAGCCGTACAGCAAAACGTATTAGCCGCGACACCGAGCGGGAGTACTATGAGAAGTTCAAGCAAAAACTACCGGGGTTTTACGATGATTCCGAATGGTGGAAGCTTGTAGAAACAGCTGACCAGCCTCCTGTTGAAGAACTGCCTGAATGTCCCTACTGCGGAACACAGAATGTCAAGGAGGCGGAAGTCTGCGTCGGTTGTGGCGAAGTCCTGAAAGGGAAAAACTGTGTTAACGAAGCTTGTGGACGGTTAATTCCGTTCTCTGCTGCAACTTGTCCGCATTGCGGCACTAATCAGCTTCCCGTTATTCTGGAACCCTGGATTTGTAAGGTATGCAAAACAAAAAACGTTGCTACTGATGACGTCTGCAAAGTATGCCATAGTCCCCGTGGTGCGAATCATCCACTTTCTAAAGATGAACTCCTCGCACATTCCGATAAAGACGATTCTCTTTCTGCTGATGCTCTTTCGATCAAACTCGCTGATGGATCATTGAGTAACCCTGTTCATCTCGAAGTCTATTCAACACATTCTCCAATGGTTACACCGATGACAAATGTCCGGGAGCCGCTGGTGATTCATAAAGAGATAGGAAAACTGACCATCTTTGTTGATTATTCGCATCCATTTTTCACTCGATGCATTTTATCCCGTGAACAGTTAATCGCGAGTGAAGTTGCGATGTATATTTACCAAGAGCGGATGAACCTTGCCAGTTACTCCGAACATAATTTGAGCAACCTAACATGGTCTGTCTTGGAAACAAATTGGAAAGATGCCGTAGAATTGGATTTTGAAGTCATCTATAAAGATGCTACAGATCTTCTGCGCGACATCCAAACACGCGTGAAAGATGCGCTGGGTAGTGGCGCAGAACTCTATTTTGATGAATTGTCGATGGAAGAAAAGCGCCAGATGACAAATGCATTAATACAGAAAGGCATTGACTTGTCACTGATTGCTGACTTGAAAAAATCCGGCGAATACATTGCTCATACTCCATTCTCTTTTCTCTTGAAGATTTATGCAGAAGAACCTGATAGTTTCTTTGGAGGAAAGGTGTGGAATACAATGCTCGTTTCTGGCGGAGAGGATCTTCTTGGTCCAGACATTGTTGCAGCTGCTAAAGTAAAAATTCTTGATCAATACGGAAACTATCTTAAGAATCTCATTATCTTCGCTGAGAACCGCTATTCAGATATGCTGACCCTGGAAAGCGCAAGGCTTTCGATTCAGTTCTTACGGAAGGATATGTCAATATGATGTTCGAGAGCCAGTACCAAATTCAAACTGACACATGGCAGGCATTCGAGAGAAATCTTTGTCGGCTTTTGGTATACGAGGGCTTCGAGAATGTTCGTCTTGTCGGGCAAACAAATGATCATGGCGCAGATGTAACAGCGACAAAAAACACACCATCCGGCCCAAAGAGGTGGCTCTTTCAGGCAAAGCATTGGAAGAAGCCCGTCGGAGAAACTGTCGTTCAAGAAACAATTGACGCTGCTTATGAGTACAAAGCGGCGATTCCAGTTATAGTTTCTTCAAGCGGCTTTGAATCAGCAGTTATAGCGCATCAAAAAGCTCTTCATGCAAGTGGGATTCCGCTCCAATTATGGGATGCGAATACCCTGGTTTCTCGCGCAAAACGTCTTCCCGATAAACACACAAATAAGCGTGAAGTTCGCCGTTATCAAGAGCCGGCAATACAAGAGATTGTAAATGCATATTTCGGAAACGGGGAAAACCGCTGCCTTGTAGTGATGGCCACTGGGCTGGGGAAAACCTTTGTTGCTGCAGAAAGTGTTCGTCGTATTCGAGCAAACAAACGCTGTCAAGTTCTCGTTTGTGCGCATACTAATGATCTTGTATACCAGCTTGAACGTGCATTTTGGCCATTCCTTAAGCCATCTGAAACGACTCTAATATGGAATGCCTACGAACGCCCAACGTTCGAGCAGTTAGAAAGCGTAGATTTCGCATTTGCGTGTGTTGATTCTGTTTCAGCTTGGCTCCAAGCTGGACGTGAACTGCCAGACTACGGAATTTTACTTGTTGACGAGTGTCATCATGTCGGATCTTCCATGTATGACCGCGTTTTTGATGCCCTTAACGCAGGAAAGCCAGGTGGCGCATTTGCACTCGGGTTGACAGCAACGCCTTGGAGACCTGATGAAGCTGATCTGACCGACTACTTTGGCTTTCCACGAGTCTCAATTGATATGGTTATGGGATTAAAAAACGGTTTTCTTGCGAATGTCGATTATCGTATGTTTACCGATAACATCAACTGGGATTCGCTCAAAAACATACATGGGAAAAACTTTTCTCCCAAGCAGATTAACAGAACGCTTTTTATTAATCAGTGGGATGACTCGGTTGTCTATATGCTTCGTGATGCTTGGGGAGAACAGACTGATCCGCGTGCTATTGTGTTTTGTGGCACTATTGAACATGCCCTCATCATGCGCGACAAAATAAACTCCTTGGGCTTTTGCAAAGCCGAAGCCATTTATTCTGGCGCATCTGGGGGTGGTTATACACCTTTATCTCAGTATCAGCGAAATCGAATTTTAAGCGACTTTGCCGAGGGCACAATCAATGTTGTATGCGCAGTTGATATTTTCAATGAAGGAATCGATGTGCCGGATGTTAACATCCTCGTTTTCCAGAGAGTCACGCATTCACGCCGTATTTTCATTCAGCAACTTGGGCGTGGGCTGCGTATTTCAGAAGGAAAAGACAAAGTCATAGTTCTCGATTTCGTATCTGATATCCGGCGTTTTGCAGCAGGGCTTAATTTAAAAGACTCGCTCGAACAATCCGATCGTACACCGATAAGAATCAACCTTCCTAATAAGGTGACTTTCATGAAAGTTGGAGGTGAAGACCCAAACACCGAAACTTTCCTGCGCGAATGGCTTGACGATGTTGTTGCTATTGAAGGGTCTGATGAGGACGCCAGCATCTTAAAATTCCCACCGTTGCTTCAAGGAGGTAAAATATGACTTTCTATGATGTTATTGAAGATATCAAAAAGTTAATCGGCCTTGACCTCCAATCTATTCGGCCCGGCGCAAACATTCGGATATTGGAGGTGGATGAGGATCGTTCGTGCTTGATTCTCCAAACCTCCGCTGGAGCAACCAGAAGTCGACCGTTGGGCGAACTTCAACTCATTTGGAATGAAATGAATCGGTTGCCGGCAGTTCATGTCGATGAAGTCTTACACGGTTCTGGGACAAGCCGTAATCAGCCTGAAACGATTCTTGCAAATCTTCCATATGTTGAATGGCTAAAACTGGACAACAAGAAACATATTGCTTTCGTCGGAAAGAACACTCATCCATACGGAACGTTGAAACAAATGGATTCAATAGCCGCTTCTAACCTTAAGCAATCTGGTAAAAAGAATTCAGTTACAAAATCCAAGGTAATAATCGTGACCTCTGATTTAGCTGATACCATTTCATCTCTCCAAAGAGTGTTACCAGGTGCAGTGACAGCAATTTCCCAGGGTGCGTATTCCTTTGAGAGTACGAATCTTAAGGCAACTGTCGTGGCTTCAGCATCTATATCAGTTTCGCCTGGGACATATCCGATACTTGCAGCAACACCCATTTCTGGAACAAAAGCAATCAAAGTCCAAGAAAGAGAGTACTTTGTTATCGACGAAGGGTTCACTAAGCTGTTCATCGAAAAGAAGTAAGGCATTTCGATTACATAATCAGCGAATAAAGGTGTCGATATGGCAGATAAGATTTCGCCCGAAAAGAGAAGTTGGAATATGTCACGGATACATACTAAAGACACAAGCATCGAGGTCAAGGTTAGAAAGTACCTGTTTTCAAAGGGGTTTCGCTATAGAAAAAATGTTGCTTCTCTCCCCGGAAAACCCGACATTGTCTTTCCCAAGTATCATGCTGTTGTATTCATTCATGGATGCTTTTGGCATAGACACGAAGGTTGCATTGGCGCACACATTCCCAAGACACGACAAGACTATTGGCTTCCAAAATTCGAGCGCAATGTCGAGAACGACAAGAAGCATTATCGCGATCTTCAACTGATGGGCTGGCGTCCTATTGTGATATGGGAATGTGAAGTCAATAAACACTTTGAAGAAACAATGGCGCGGCTGGTCAAGGATATTCAAAACACCCAAGAATAGTCTTTTAATTTTTCCTTTATCTTTTAATTATTCCTCGCGGCTCGGCGAGAAGGGTACAGTCCCCAGGTGACCGGGCCGAACCTAAGAACTCCATAAACAGAAAAAGGGCTTCAAAAGCTCTGCTGTAAAACACAGCAGGACCTCGAAAGCCCTTTATTTCAAGCCTTTTTCTGCACTTATATGCCGGAGAAGGCTTTTTCTGTTTGTATCAAAGACACCGTTTTTATAGACCTGATTGATGTAAACCCGGCGGATAAGGTTGAGCGTCCGAAGAAAGACCGCTACGTCGGCAGCTTCTATGATGCCGATGAGGTCAACGCTCTTTTCGAGGCTGCAAAGGGAAGCAAACTTGAGCTTCCGATTCTGTTCGGTGCGTTCTACGGTCTACGCCGGAGCGAAGCAATCGGTCTGAAATGGGATGCCATCGACTTTGACCAGAACACCATCACCATCCGTCATACGGTTACTTCCTGTGATCTCGACTGCAAGCGCGTTCTGGTTGCGTCAGACACCACAAAGACCAAATCGAGTATGAGAACACTGCCTCTTGTTCCTTTCATGCGGGAAAGACTTCTCGCCCTGAAAGAAGAGCAACAGGAAAACCGCCGCTTGTGCGGACGCAGCTACATCAAGGAATATCTTGAGTATGTATGTGTCAATGAGATTGGCGATCTGATCAAGCCCCACTACGTCACAGAGAGTTTTCCGAAACTGCTCAAGGCAAAGGGAATGAGACAGATCAGGTATCACGATCTCCGGCATAGCTGTGCCTCGCTTCTTCTGGCAAACGGTGTTCCCATGAAGCAGATTCAGGAATGGCTTGGTCACAGCGACTTCGGGGCTACGGCGAACATTTACGCACATCTGGATTCCAGACGCAATGCTCAATGGCTTGGGCTTTGCGCAAAATTGAAAAAGAAAAGCCAGCAGCCGGAAAAACCGACTACTGGCGAGGTTTCTGGCGGAGACGGTGGGATTCGAACCCACGGAACCTTGCGGTTCAACTGATTTCGAGTCAGTCCCGTTATGACCACTTCGATACGTCTCCGTATTTAGGCGAATCATTTCGCATAACAATATTATTATAGCGCAAATCCGCCGAACATGCAACCTGAATTGATCGGTTAGCCGCATTATATATTATCAGTTGTTATAATCCTGCTCCTGCTGTATGATAAGTTGTTATCAAAATGCTTGCCGATTCATTTTTTGTCGGAAAGGTTCGAATCGAGCCTCTCCGACAAAAATAACGAATCAAAGCGTTTCCGAAAGCTGTGCAATAATATCTCTGTTTGCTCTTAATCTTTCGTTCTGCGGTTCTTTTTCAACGGCTTTTTCGGCCATTATCAGTGCTTCTTTTTTTCTGCCCGTATAAAAATACCCCAGAGAAGCATAATCATACGGAGCGGCACCCCATGCTGCGGGTTCCGTTATGTATGTTTTCGGGCGGGTTTCAATTGCAAGTGCTTTAAGTGCAAAATACAGCGTACCTTCAAAATCCTGCCGTGCATATGCATTGCCCGCGAGTTCGATCCACGGTTCACGTAGGTACGGTGCTTCCGCTGCTGCGCGATAGAGCCAGCTTTCCGCTTCCGCAATATCATTCAGTGCCGTGCAGGCACGTGCAATAAAGCGCATCGATGCGCTCCGCTCATCCCGCCAGACAGCGGATTTCATTTCAAGGTGCCTCTTTAAGGTCGCAATACAATCGTTCCATCTGCCGTAAAACATGTATTCTCTGCCGAGATAATGCATATTTCTGTCGTTTTCCGGATTTTCCCGCACACTCATTTCCAGCAGAGGCAGGTATTGTGCGCGTGATTTTGATGCATCGGCAAGATGATCAAGCTGAATGCCTTCTGCAATGATATGTCTGAAACTGCCTTCTCCCTCATATTCAAGAACCTCATGTACAGGGTTTACCCATTTGAAACCATGCCGTGCATGTATCTTATCTATATAGAACACCGTACCTTCGCTTCCGTCCTCGTTGAAATTCCATGTATAACGATAGCGCAGCATATCCGCGCCGTTTGACCACGCTTTTTCTGCCGCTGCACGCCATCCGGGATGCAGAACCTCATCAATATCTGTACAAACACAGATGTCGGCATCCTCCGGCACAAGTTCAAGCGACCTGTTCCGCGCCGCATCGAACCGCCATGGGGTTATTATTTCACTCCGAACGTTTACCCCGTGCGCCTGAAGTATTTTTACAGTATCATCGCTTGACCCTGTGTCAAGAACATATACAGCATCCGCTTCGCCCATCGACTCAGCCCAGCGCGCGGCAAATTTCGCTTCATCCTTTGCAATTGCATAAACACACACTTTATAACCTTCCATATCGCTCCCCCTGTTTTCACGATTCTGTTTTGCAGAAAGCCTGCTCCGCCCGCACGCGGCAGGCGGAGTTTACCTGCACCGTCTCTTTTTCGAAGGCACATTTCCTGCTCGTTCACTGCCGCATTATCTATGCTTTAATCACCGTGATCCCGCCTGCATAGTCGCCGTTGGGAGTTGCAGCCGCATGCAGCGCTATGGTTCTTCCGCTTCTGTTTCGAAGCACAAGCTCCGTTCCTGCGGGAATCTGCCCATATGCCGAGCCTGAAACGGACACAGGATTTCCGGCGGCTGCGGTCGTGTTTGCCGAAGAATAACCATACACATCCCCGGTAAGCGATTCAAGTGCAATCACAATATCACCCGAAGCTCCGGAGCCCTGCTCTTCCGCCGCATTTACGTTCCATACAATATGATACAGTTTTTCATCATTGGAACGCACCGCATTATTTGCCGCATCCGCACTGAGTTCTTCACCGCTGCTGCGAAGGTTTGTCAACGGCAGCACTCCCCCATTCGGTACAGTCGTTCCTTCTCCTGTCGGTTGAACTGCAGACATCAACGCTGCCGACCGGGCAGGTTCGGCAGCAGGGCCTGTCGGGCCTGTCGGACCTGTCGGGCCTGTCGGACCTGTTGCTCCCGTTGCACCTGTTTCTCCCGCTGCTCCTGCTGCGCCTGTCGGGCCTGTTGCTCCGGTTGCTCCTGTTGCGCCTGTCGGACCCGTTGCTCCCATTGCGCCTGTCGGACCCGTCGTTCCTGTTGCGCCTGTTTCTCCCGTTGCACCTGTCGGACCTGTTGCCCCTGTTGCTCCGGTCGGGCCTGTTGCACCGGTTTCTCCGGTCGGGCCTGTTGCCCCTGTTGCTCCCGTTGCGCCTGTCGGGCCTGTTGCCCCCGTTGCACCGGTCGGGCCTGTTGCACCCGTTGCTCCGTCCACGCCTCTGATACCCTGCGGACCTGTCGGGCCCGTTGCACCGTCAATGCCTCTGATTCCCTGCGGACCTGTTGCGCCTGTCGCTCCTGTTGCTCCCGTTGCGCCTGTCGCTCCCGTTGCACCCGCTGCACCGGTCGCGCCCGTTGTTCCGATTGCGCCCGTCGGACCTGTTGCTCCCGTCGGGCCCGTTGCACCGTAATATGTACATTCACAGCGGCAGCCGCTGCAAGGCGGGAAACCGCACGCATTACCTGCAAACTGCATGCTGTTATCATAACCCATGTTTTGCTCGCTGCCGAAATTGCTTTGCCTCATGCCTCCCTGCTGTCTTCCTCTGTTCGGCGGATTAAAAGGCTGAAAGCCGTTTCCCCTGCTTCCGTTATCATTTCTCATATCATTCACCACATCGTTGCAGCGCAGTACCGTTCGCTCCCGCACTGCCGAGATGCTCCTTTCTTATTGTTTTGCTTCGCCGCCGGCTCCAATGTCGGGCTTGTACACGGCTTGCTATAAAATATGAATATTACCGATAAACAGTTACAGGTTTTGAACACTGCTGCCGAAAACAAAACAACCCGCGATGCATGCTTTGCGCACATCACGGGTCGTTCGCCCTTTTCGGAGTAATCACCGAGCATTCGTTTATTTTCGTTTTTTCGATTGAAAAACACTTCCTGTTCTCAGCGTTTCGGGGTGCAATGAACCGCCGCTAAAACAATTCAACCTCCAGCCTGTCAAACGTTACCTGTTCCATAAAATCATCCGGGCGGAACACGGTGTGTGAAAAGCGGAGCAGCTCATTGACATGCTTATCAAGAATCACAGGGCGTGAAAGGTTTAATTTCGAGCACAACTCGCAAAGAGCTTCGTGCCAGTCCTCCACTTCGGAAGCGTCCTTCTGCGGAATTTCAACGACATCCTGTTCCGTTGTTTTGTTGTTTTTTCGAACTCTTGCCCAGATTTTCATCTTATTTCTCCATGTGTTTTCTTGAAAGCTGCACCGTTTGGCTATGTGTTGCAGTATCGACGCAGCGGCTGCCGGTAAGCAGCCGCCGCGCAGGGTATTTTGTTTCCAAACTTATCCGAACATCCGATCAGTCGCTCACGAACCAAATATACATCCGGAGCATACCGCTTTCGTCCACGCCCTTTGAGAATCCGTAGAGTTTGTACTGCTTGCCCGCTTCAAGGGGATGCTGGCGTGCGGCAGAATAGTGATCGTGATACTCAATGCTGATCGTATGTCCATCGTTAAGGGTAAACGTTGCAACGAGATAATCGTCATCATAGGTAATTTCTGCAACAGTTCCCTCAATTACAAACCCACGAAGGTCGGTGATATGGATGGGTTTTGACATCTCGCTGTAATCACCTCTCCAAACGGTGGGAACATATTCGTTAAACACCGGCGGACGTTCCACAAAGAACGGACGCGTGTAAACCGTTCCGTCCGCAAGGGTTGCGGTGAGCTGGAGCTCATAGCACTTTGCGGCGGTGGGAAGGTTTACGGAAAACCTGAAGTTCCCGTTTTCGTCAACTGTGGGCTGATCCTTAACGGTGCATTCCGCATCCTTGGGAACAACCTGAAGCACAGCTCCTGCGGGAACGGTACCGGTGAGTTCAATTGAAGTTTCAACATTCAGAACTCGGGTATCGACTTCCTCGGGTATTGAAATTATGTCGGCTGCGGTCAGCTGCTTGTTGACGGTCGCCTTGAAGGTTCGGCGCATGATCATGTATCCGCCGAGCTTGATTTCACCGACGATCTCGTATTCGCCCTTGTCGAGCTTTGTTGTGTAAGCAAAGCTGCCGTCGGGCGCGGGCTGCACGGTTTCGTTGTTGATCGTGACAACAGGCGGATTGTTCTGAAGATCTGTCTGAGTCAAGTCAACATGCCCTTTGATTTCTATAACGCCGTTGTCGCTCGTTATGTCTTCAGCCGTTTCGAAGGATGCATTAAGCGTCGGAACTCTGAGCGTTATGCGCGGAATCTCCAGCTTTGTCAGCGTTCCGTCCTCATTTTTGAGACTTACCGAGGGGTAAATGTCGCAGCTTTCGCCCTCAATGGGTGTTATCGGGCGCAGGCGGTTGGATGCAACATTGAAAGTTACATATCCTTTTTCGGGAACCTGCTGTTCGGTCTGCGCACCTGTGCTGTCCTCATAAACAAGGACAGAACCGGCTTTTGCATAAACAGTGATATAGTAGCTGTCCGGATTGTTGGGGTTGACGATAACGCTGTTTGCTTTTTCGCCGCCGATGCTGCTGCCGTTCAAAAGGGTGTATGCAAGCACGCCGGCCGCAATTACGGCCACAACAGCAAGCACAATTATTGCAATACGCAGACCGGACGCACCGCCTTTTCCGCGTCTGCGATCGCTTCTGCGGTTCACGTCTTCAAATTCATCATAGGAATTATCGCGTCTGCCCCGCTTTGCTCCGTAATCGGCGCTCGTGCGGGCAGTGTCGAAATCATCTTGAATATCAGTCGAATCTCTGCCCTTTCCGCGCTGCTTCTTCGCGCGCTTGTTCCCGCGTTCGCGGCCGTCGTATGCATCCGCATCATCGAAATCATCGGAATCATCGGAATCATATTCGTCATCCGGGTTTGACTGCCTTTCCGTGCGGGGCTGCTGCCTGCGTGCGTTTGCAGAATCGTTATCCCACGGAAGTCTGTCATCGGCGAATGCGCCCTGTGCATTCTGCGCACTGCGGTTCGCCCGTTCCGCTCCGTTCGGGCTGCTTGTTCTGTCATTTCTCTGCGCAGCGGCAGCGTTTTGGCGGTTATTGTTCTGTCGACTTGCGTTCGGACGTCTCTGAACTTCGTTCCAATCACCGACGTCGCATGTGAACTGTCTTTCAAGCTCATCAAGGTCGCTGTCAGTGTTTTGGTTCATGTCCGCGGGATTATTGTTTTGTGCGGCATTTCGCCCTCCGAAAGAAAACCTGATATCCTTGTTCTCGTCAACGAAACCCCAAGACGGGGTATCATCATCGCGCTGCGGCTCCGAGCGCAGTGAAACTGCGCAATTCTCGCATACTTCGGAATACTCGGGATTATCGTGGCCACAATTTCTGCATTTCATTTGCGTCACCTCCGGTTAATATACAAAAGCACTTTGCAGAGTTCTTCCGAACTCCGCACCTTATTATACCAATTGCGGTTTGCTCTTTACAATAGGTTTTCGACTCTATTTGAAAATAAATTGTGACTTTTTTCGGTATTTTATATCATACTCCGCATCTCCGTCCGGTGATTGTCTTCCGCAGAAGAAATTATCTGTTCTCAACAACCCGCCGCGCTTTTTTATCGAATGCATTTTTATTCGTTTTGTGTTATAATATTGTGATACGGTCGGTCTCCGCGGCGCGCGGAGCTGCAGAGTTGAGGGGGTAACATGGTCGAACAAATTTTGCCGCAAGAGAACAGTGCTTCAAACAAGCTGCCGTTTGCGGATGCGCATTGTGATTTTTTATACGGGATGACATACTATGATTATGATATTCAAACCGTCTCCGGGCATCAGAGCATGAGCCTTCGGAACATGGCAGCGGGCGGAGTGAAGCTTCAGTTCTTTGCCGCATGGATCGACATGCTGCTGAAGCAGAACCCGCTGAGTCAATGCCTGAACATGATAGATTCCTATTATCGAATGCTTGAATCAAATCCGTGTTTTGTGCCGTTCTCCCGTGATTTTGACGTAACTCAGGACAAAATTGCAACAGTGCTGACCGTTGAAGGCGGTGAGGCTGTCGAAGGCAGCGTTGAAAACCTTCGAATGCTGTATCGTCTCGGAGTGCGCGCAATGACGCTGACTTGGAATGACGTTAACAGTCTTGCCTATCCGGCCGGAAAACGCGGAAGCAAAAAGGGATTGACCGCCCTCGGAAAGCGTGTTGTTGAAGAGATGTGCCGAATCGGAATGGCTGTTGACCTTGCACACCTCGGGGATGCAGGCATTGACGATGTGTTGGGCATTGCAGCACGCCCCGTGTTTGCGTCGCACACAAATGCACGCGCATTATGCAGTCACCCGCGCTGCATGAAAGATGAGCATATTCGCGCGATTTCAAAACAAGGCGGTGTAATCGGCGTCAATTTTTATTACAGACAATTGACCGATGAACGCACTGCCGAACTCGACGATGTGATACGGCATATCGCGCATTTCATCGAAATCGGCGGAATCGACTGCGTTGCGCTCGGGTCGGATTTTGACGGCATGAACCGCTATATCGACGGGCTTGAAAACAGCAGCGGACTGCCGTTGATTGCGAACAAGCTGAGCCGCATGGGCTTGAGCGATGCGGACATTCGCAAAATTGCCTATGGGAATCTGGCTCGATATATTATGAATTTTTGTTGACAATCTTCCCGATTAAGCATTGTTTGACCGTTTTCAAAGTACTATATACAATATTTGCCGTTAAAAGAGCCCTTTTTGTCTTTCGGTCGCCCTGTTTCAGTGGTATAATATTGGTAATGCGAGAATGGTCTCACCGCCCGCTCCGCCGTTGTGCCGAGCGGGATTATTCCGAAGTGCTCCGCATCCGGTGCATTTCGGCAGAAACGGAGGTTGTGACATTGCAAACGGTTAAAATTGATAACATTTTTACCCGTATTGAGAAAAAGTATATTGTTTCGGACAAGCAGTTCGCCGCAATGCTGCCCGTGCTTTTGCAGCATATGCATGTTGATTCTTACGGAAAAAGCACCGTCAGCAGCATTTATTTTGACACTGCCGACATGCGGTTGATTCGTGCCTCTATAGAGCATCCGATTTATAAGGAAAAGCTCCGTTTGCGATGCTACGGCACTCCGTCGGCAGAATCGAACGCTTTTATTGAACTTAAGAAGAAATACAAAGGTGTTGTGTATAAGCGCCGAATCGAAATGCCCTATGCCGATGCAATGGAGTTTCTCTGCGGTGATGCGCCCTGCCCCGACAAGCAAATTGCGCGTGAAATTGATTATGCGCTCCGCTTTTATCCGGAGCTTCGGCCGTCTTTCGGAATATTTTGCGAACGCACTGCCTATGCGGAAAACGGCGTCGGGGATTTGAGACTGACAATCGACGAAAATCTGCGCTACAGAACGCGCAACCTCGACCTGTTAAGCGGCACGTACGGCGACCCCATTCTGCCCGCAGGCAAATGCATAATGGAGCTTAAAACTCCGCACACTCTGCCGCTTTGGCTTGCCGCACTCCTTGATGAACACAGGATCTTTCCGACAAGCTTCTCAAAATACGCAACCGCGTATAACATCGAACTTAACCGCATTCTTTCTCAAAAACGCGGTGCTGCATATTGCGGCTGAACGATCCGGTATCGTTCCGTGCCCAATGTTTTCATCCATAAACGAAAGGATTTTTCACTATGCTTAACAACGTTATCGACAGTATTTTCTCCACCACAAGCACCTTGACCGCAGGCGGGTTTATTGTTTGCCTGCTTGTTTCTCTTGCATTGGGCGTTCTCATCGCCGTTTGCAGTCGATACAGAAATCGTCCCTCCAAGAGCCTTTCGGTCTCCCTTGTGCTTCTGCCGATGATAGTTCAAACGATTATCGCCCTTGTTAACGGACAGCTCGGCGCAGGTATTGCTGTTGCAGGTGCTTTCAGCCTTGTCCGCTTCCGTTCCGCCCCCGCTTCCGCACGTGAAATAACAAGTATCTTTCTCGCAATGGCTGTAGGCCTTGCAACGGGCATGGGTTATATTGCAATTGCAGTCATCCTTGCCGTGTTCGTTCTTTTGGTTGACATTGCGCTTGCAAGCATCAATTTCGGCAAAGCGGGTTCCGCAGAGCGCGACCTCAAGATTGTCATTCCCGAAAGCCTCAACTATGATGAGGTTTTCAATGATATTTTCAGCACTTACACTTCCCGCCATGAGCTCATCCGTGTTAAGACCACCAACATGGGCAGCCTGTTCAAGCTCACCTACCAGATCACTTTGCGTGATGCGCGGAAAGAAAAAGAGTTTATCGACAAGCTTCGTGAGCGCAACGGCAATCTTGAAATCACCTGCGCACGCCCCGGCAACGGCAATGTTGAAATCTGATCGATTTTCAACGAGCTTTCTTTTGCCGTATCATTCTCTGTAAAAAAACAAAGGTACAGCCGTCCGCAACTGCGTTTCGGCTGTGCCTTTTGTTTAAACTTCTCCTTAAATTCAGTTTTTGTTTGAGTCTTAGATATGAATTTCAGGTTCCGAACCTGCGCATTCTCCGCCGATTAGTTCGGGAAGGAATTCTCTGCAAATCACGCGATACGCGGGATGGTAAAGCCGACGGTAAGTCTCGCTGTGATGTATTGCCGGGCAGCCCGCCGCAACGTATTTCTTAAGAAAAGCCGACAGCGTTTCTTCGTCAAACGGAGTTTTCCCCTGCCGGCAGATTTCTTTCAGCAAGCTGAGCTTTTTCAGCATTCCGTCCGTTGAACCCGTTCGAACCTCCGATGAACGCACAAAAAGCTCCGCAAGCCTTGAGAGCGGTATACCGTACCGTGCCAAAGGTTCAAGGTGCACCCGAACGAACATCCCGCCTGTTTCATCCGTCAAAGGGTGTTCCCCGGCAGCGGCGGCTTTCGTTGTCAGCATACACGCTTCATACTCCCTCTTCAGATACTCCTCCGCAATCTCTTTGCTGCGCACAAAATGCCCGCAGCCGAATTCGCTTTGATAAAGCAGCTTTACTATGTCGTCCGGCTCACATTTCGGATACAGCTCGATATGCCGCTCGATAACATGCCTCGTTTCCCGCAAAAAGGTTTCATCCCGTTTCGTATTTTTCATATTTCTCCCGTCCTGTTCTTTTCTCGCGCTATTCTATCATATGCACAAGGCCAAATCAACAAGTCTATTTTGAATATCGTTGAATAGAATTTAAACAGGCCACTGTACGGCATCGTTTTCAGAAAAAGCAAAGGAACTTTACCTTGTTTTTTAAAAAACGCGCTTATTCAGTGATACTTGAACTTACGGAGGGCAATATGCCGGATACAAACAACAGCATCAGTCTTTCAGGTAGGGTTACGGACGGCCCGGAATACAGTCATACAATTTACGGAGAGGCTTTTTTCAAGCTTGTGCTCACCGTTCAAAGATTGAGCGGAACCGAGGATAAAATACCTGTCACCGTCAGCGAACGACTGCTCGGCGGAATCCCTGTTGAACACGGTATGTATTTTCATGTTCACGGACAGATACGTTCCTATAATCAACAGACTGAAAAAGGCAGCAGACTTATCATCACCGTGTTTGCACGTGAATTCATTCCTGCTTCGGCGGATGAAACCGATGCTTTTGCATACAAAAACGAAGTTGAACTGTTCGGATACATCTGTAAGTCCGTAATATACAGAACGACTCCTTTTTTACGTGAAATTGCGGACGTTCTGCTTGCAGTCAACAGACGGTACGGCAAATCCGACTATCTGCCCTGTATCGCATGGGGACGAAACGCAAGGTATTTGCAGGATATGAAGGTCGGCATCGGAATGCACGTTATCGGAAGGCTGCAAAGCCGCGAATATAAAAAAGTTTTTGAAGACGGAACGGAGGAAATGCGCACTGCATATGAGATAAGCTGCTCCGCCGTTGAACCTTTCGAACCGACACTGTCTGACTGATATGGCGCATCTGCCGCAAATCAAGGCAGAACAAACACTTTCGACTGTTTTTTCGCTGTGCAGGCACGGCAAGTTGAAACCGCACTTGAAATCCACGCCCGATTGTGTTATATTCAACAAACAGTTTTGCCGAATGCGGCAGAGAGGTTGGTTTGTTAATAATGCGAATGTATCCGAAAGCAAAAGTATCCGAAAAGGCGGAACGCGCACTCAAAGGCGGGCACCCGTGGGTTTATGCGGAGGAGGTGCTTTCCGTTGACGGTGATTATACGAACGGCGGGCTTGTTGATGTTTATACAAAAAAGGATCGGTTCATCGGAACCGGGTTCATAAATGACAATTCCAAAATTCGCATTCGCATCTTTTCACGCAATGCAAACGACAGGTTTGACGATGACTTTTTCCGCAGGCGAATTCGTTATGCGCTTGAGTACCGCCAAACGGTCATGGGAAACGATTTTGACTGCTGTCGAATCATCTTCGGTGAGGCCGACAGTTTTCCCGGGCTGACAGTGGATCGATTCGGAGATGTTCTTGTTTTTCAAATTCTCTCCCTCGGCACCGAAATGCTTAAGTCCCGCCTGTTTCCGCTGTTTATTGAAGTATTCAAAGAGTTCGGCATTAATATTCGGGCCGTTTGCGAAAGAAACGATGTCGCCATACGCGAAAAGGAAGGTCTGACTCAGCACAAGGGCTTTATCAGCTGTGATCTCCTGCCTCCCGCGCCGGACAGCGGATTGGTAATGATTGAAGAAAACGGCATCAAATACGAAATCGACGTTATCAACGGACAAAAAACGGGCTTTTTCCTTGACCAGAAATATAACCGTCGTGCCGCTGCGAAGATTGCTGCCGGCAAAACGGTTCTCGATTGTTTCACGCATACGGGCGCATTCGCACTGAACGCCGCCGCTGCATGTGCAAAGCATGTCACTGCCGTTGATATTTCTGCGGATGCAATCCAAAAAACGCGCAGAAATGCGGAGCTGAACGGGCTTTCGGGCAGAATGGATTTCGTTTGCGCCGATGTCTTTGATCTTCTGACCGATATGGAATCCAATCGCAAACACGGTTATGATTACATAATACTCGACCCGCCCGCCTTCACCAAAAGTCGGGATACGATCGGCAGTGCGGTAAAGGGCTATAAAGCCATCAATGCAAAAGCAATGAAACTCCTTCCGCGCGGCGGCTATCTTGCAACCTGCTCATGTTCGCATTTCATGACCGATGAGCTTTTCCGTAAGATGCTTCACAATGCCGCAGAGGATGCAGGGGTTCAGCTGCGTCAAATCGAAGCGCGTCAGCAGGCTCCTGATCACCCGATTCTTTGGAATGTACCCGAGACGGATTATCTGAAGTTTTATATTTTTCAAATCGTTTAGTTTTTTTGTTTCGGATAAATATCCAAAAGCATCCGTGCAGTTCCGCTGCTTTCGGATGCTTTTGTTTTTGTTCGGCTTTGATTGACCGCAGGCTGCACTAATCAATCTGAATTGTGTATCGCGTTGTACTGCGAAGCGGTGTTAAACTTCAACATCAACCGATTTTGTCCTCAAAAGAATCCACGCGGTTGAAATTCGCATGTTCAGTGATGTACTCCTTGCGGGGAGCAACCTTGTCTCCCATCAAAAGCGTTACAAGGTGTTCTACATACGCCGCATCTTCAATCGTCACCCGCACAAGGGAACGGTTCTCCGGGTTAAGCGTTGTTTCCCAAAGCTGCTCCGGATTCATTTCACCCAAGCCTTTATACCGCTGCAAGGTGTACCCCTTCATGCCTTTCGTAATTCGGGCAAGTTCTTCATCGTCATAGGCATACGTAACATTGTTTCCCTTTTGAACCTTGTAAAGAGGCGGCATACCCATGTAAACATGCCCTCCCGTTATCAGTTCCTTTGTGTAGCGATAGAAGAACGTAAGAAGCAGAGCGCGTATATGCGCACCGTCCTGATCGGCATCGGAGAGAATGATGATTTTATGATACTTAAGGTTTTTAAGCTCAAAATCCTCGCCTATGCCGGTTCCGAGGGCGGTTATGATGGAGCGGCATTCGTCATTTTCAAGCACCTGCTCAATGCGCCTTTTTTCAACATTCAACGGTTTGCCGCGCAGCGGCAGTATTGCCTGGAACCGTCTGTCACGGCCCTGCTTTGCGCTGCCGCCTGCCGAATCGCCTTCAACGATGAAGAGTTCGTTTTGCTCCGGTGTTCTGCCCGTGCAACTTGAAAGCTTGCCGACGAGAGGTGCGTTTTCAAGCTTGGACTTTTCACGCGCCATGGTTTTTGCTTTTCTTGCAGCTTCACGCGCTTTTGCCGCCTTCACCGCTTTGTCCGCAATTGCGGCGGCAAGATCCGAATTCTTAAGGTTTTCAAGTATCGGTGTAAACTCGTCCATAACAATAGCTTCAACCGCCGTACGCGCTTCGGTATTGCCGAGTTTTGTTTTCGTCTGCCCTTCAAACTGAATCGAACTCATTTTAAGCGACACGACTGCCGTGAGTCCCTCGCGGAAATCCTCACCCGGCAGCGGCGCATCCTTCTCCTTCAGGATTCCGGTTCGACGGCAATAATCATTCATGACCTTGGTCAGAGCGGACTTAAATCCGGTTTCATGCGTACCTCCCTCGGTCGTCGGAATATTGTTGACATATGAAAAGATGCTTTCGGTATAGCCATCGTTATGCTGCATTGCAATTTCAACGATGATTGCATCTTTGCCCGTGCCGCGCATTCCGCGAAAGTATATCGGTTCTTTATACAGCGGGGTTTTTTCACTGTTAAGATAGCACACAAAATCCACAATGCCGCCGTCGTATTTGTACTCGCGACTCTTATTTTCGTCCTTCAGCCTGTTGTCGGTGAATTTGAACGTTACCCCTTTGTTCAGGTACGCAAGCTCGCGCAGGCGTTTTGCAACGACTTCGGAATTCATTTCAATCGTTTCAAAAACGCGTTTGTCCGGCAAAAATGTTACCCTTGTGCCCTGCCGCCGCGTTCTTCCGACCTCGGCAAGAGGAGCAACAGGAATTCCGGAATGCATGTTGCCGTCCGAATCTTCATAGCTGTGGAATTTGATTGAATACAACTTTCCGCCCGTTGCAACCTCAACCTCAACGTATTCGGAAAGCGCGTTAACAACCGATGCACCGACACCGTGCAATCCGCCCGAGAACCCGTATGAATCGTTGTTGAATTTTCCGCCCGCATGGAGTTGAGTATAAACAACTTCAACGCCGGACACATGCAGCTTTTCATGAATGCCTACGGGGATTCCCCTGCCGTTATCCTCAACAACCACGGAATTATCCCTGTTAATTGTAACGCTGACGATCGTTGCAAACCCGTTTGCCGCTTCATCAACGGCATTATCAACGATTTCCCAAAGCATATGGTGCAGACCCCTGCTTCCGGTGCTGCCGATATACATGCCCGGACGGACACGAACCGCCTCCAGGCCTTCCATTACCTTTATATCATCAACGGAATAATTGTGCTGATTTTGCATTTTTTCCTCCGTAATCAACAATCAGCCGACTGTTATTTTATATATCATCCAAATTTACAGCATTCCGAGTTCGCCGTTGACCCTTTTCAGCTCACGGCGCAGTTCCGTAAGTTCCGTTTCAAACGGGAACGGTTTTTCGGACTCCGAACGCAGCTCCGCCTCGTCCTGCTCCATACGCTCTATGCTGCCGAGTGTAGTTTCAAGCCGTGTTTTAAGGCCGTTAACAACGTTATCAAGCCTTGCAATGATGCCCATCGCGCTTTCGCTTAAATCGGAACGATATGTCCCACTGCCCTTGAGCAGGAAGATTCGCCTTGCCCCCGAAATATCGTTCGCAAGAAAGAGTTTGAACCCCCGATATGTGCCGATTCGCTTTTCCTCACGTATAAATGCATGTTCCGCAAGCAGCTCTATCAGCCTTTCGCCCGCATCGCGCCGCCGTGTATAATTCTCGCCCGCAAGCATCATTGAAAACCCCTCGCCGGTGTTTTGTTCCGCAAGAAGCATATCTTTTTGAAGAATGTCGCGCAGTTTCAGCAATTCGCTGTTCTTTGCCGGCAGCTGCAAAAGCTGCTCCGCCGCTTCTGTCTTTGCGCGCTCATGCTTTGATTTCAAAACAAGTTTGCGCTGAAGCTCCGTTTCAAGCTCAATCTTCCGCTTTATGAGCGGGTTTCCGACGGCGAGTGACTTGACTTCGCTGTATGTGAGCACAACTTCATCAACCTCGTCACCGCTTCGGCTCGGGCAATCACCGTTTACAATTTGAGATATAAATCGTTGTTTGTTTTCAAGAAGCTGCCACGAATAAGCATCAAAGCTCCCGTTTGTGATGTAGCGATATATCATTACTTCGTCATTCCGATTGCCCTGACGCAGCATTCGGCCTTCACGCTGGGTAACATCCGACGGACGCCACGGAATATCAAGGTGATGCACCGCAAGCAGATTGTTTTGAACGTTCGCACCGATGCCGAGTTTGAAAGTTGAACCGATAAGCACACGTATGCGTCCCTTGCGAACTTTGTTAAAAAGCGTTGTTCGCATTGCGTCGTTTACAGCATCATGAACGAACGCAATTTCATCCGCGGGCACGCCGCGCAGGATAAGCTTTTGTTTTATATCGTCGTAAAGATTGAACCCGTCCTTCGGCGTGCTTTGGTCAAGGAACACAAGCTGGGTCAGTTTATCGCGTTCACTCCAGATTCTGAACACATTTTCAACGCATGTATTAAGTTTTGAATTCGGATTATCAGGCTCCTCTGGGTTAACAAGACGCATGTCGAGAGCGGCTTTTCTGCCGTCCGTCGTGATTTTCAGCATGTTGTCCTCCGTTCGGGCAACGCTGCCGCTCTTTACCTCCTCTGCGCGCACCGCAAGCTCCTCAATATACTTTCTGAGAGACTCGCTTGCCGGAACGGTACAATTGATATAATTCACCTTATGCGGAATCCTTTTATCATCTTCCGGAGTAAAATACAAATCCGCAATATCCGAAAACAGCAGCGACAGTTCGGGCAGGTTATAGTACCTGCTGAGCCTGCGGCGCAGCCGATAGCCTATACCGTTCGCCTCAACTTCGAATTCTTCCGTAACCTCGGAAAACATTTTGACCCAATTGTCAAACTCAAGCAGATTCAGCTCGTCCATATGTTCATAGCCGAGGTACCGCTGCATCGTGTACATGTCCGAAACGGAGTTTGTAATCGGGGTTCCTGTTGCAAAAACAGCACCCCGTCCGTCATGCGTGCGCTGTATATAGCGGAGTTTTGCCATCAAATCATCGCACTTTTTCGAGCCCTTCGGGTTCAGCCCCGGCAGACTGCCGTGTTTGGTTTCAATACTGATGTTTTTAAAATTATGCGCTTCGTCAACAAATATCGTGTCGATCCCGAGGTCATCGAAAAAAACAGCACCCTTCGGAAGAGTTTGTTCCTCCTCCCAGAGCTTTTGCAGCCTGTGTTCAATACGCGACGCAAATCTGTTCAGCACGATATATGCATCGCTGTACACTGCACTGCGCATGGACTCCGCAATTTGCGCAAGGTGTGCGTTCAATTCGCGTTCACGCTCCCCGCGCGAAAGCGGGATAAGCGAAAAACTGCCGTAACCCATAATTATCGCGTCACAGTCGCTTTCAATAATCTGTTTCAAAACGCGGTTCCTGTTTGCGGGAGTGAAACTTTTCGGTTCAATTACAATGACCTCCGCCGCAGGGTAAAGCCGGGTGAACTCATAATGCCATTGTTCGAGAATATTATTCGGAACAACAAACAGATTGCGTTTTGAAATGCCAAGCCGGCGCATTTCCATTGCCGCTGCCGCCATGACATAGGTTTTGCCTGCGCCGACCTGATGCGCCAGCAGGATATTTTTTGAATGCACGATTCTTTTCACGGCATCCAGCTGATGCTTTTGCAGCTTAATGTTCGGATCTTTGCCCGGAAGGAGCATTCTGCTGCCGTCAAAATGCCGCGGACGGATCGCACAGAAGTTCTCATTGTAGTAGTTAAGCAATTGACTTCTTCTCGGCTCATCCCTGAAGAGCCAGAATGAGAATCTTTCCGCAATCTGCCGCGCTCTCTCCTGCGCAAGCAGAGTTTCGGCTTTGTTGACACGGCGAACCTGCTGTTCCTTGCCGTAAGGAATATATGTATCGTAAACGGCAATTTCGCGCGAATTGAGCATTCGCTCTATAATCTCAAAAGCGTTCATGCGTTCCGTGCCGTAAGTAAGTTTTGCACGCGTAAAGTCCGTGAAATGCTTTTTTCCGTGAATTATATAATGATTTGCGGCGCGAATGTATTCAACGCTGATTTTCGGCTTTCCGGAAGCGGAGCGGATACCGATTAAAGCAATTATAAAATCACGGTAGACCCAAGCGGGAATCCACGGACTGCCCATTGACGCCTTTATCTGCCCCGGCTGCACAACGGGCGGCATCACAACCTCAAGCGCAGAGATATTTTCCGAAAAATCCCAATCATCCGGCATTTGTTTTCGGGTATTAGATTCATCCCCTGCCGTTTTTGCGGTTTCAGCCTGCTGCTCAAGTGCCGATTTTGCGGCAGCAAGCTTTTTCATAATATTTCCGGAAAGGTATTCCTCCGCCGTAACAAAACAGCTCTTTTCGGGATCATAGTAAATCGCACCCTTGAGAGATTGAAATGCTTCCGCTTTATCGACCCGCGCCAGCGCACAGATAAAATCAATATCAACCCTGCCGATATAATCCACGCAGCGTTCAAGAGCGGAATGCACCGTCAGTGTTTCAGGCGGGTTTTCATTCAGTTGCGAACCGTTTTCTGTCAACTTGCATCCTTTCAGGTTTAACAATATGTTTTCCGTTTTCAGCTGAGTTCAAAATTTCAGCCGAGTCATTCGCTGCAGCAAAGGATCAGTCCCTGCTGTTTACGAAAGCTGCCCAAACCGGCATCCGCGCGATTAAGTGCATTCGCATCAAATGCTTCCGAGCGGGTGGAATATCGGTTTCATTCTTTGGAACGTCGCAATCAGCGGAATGCCTGCCGCCGCTGCAAGTTTCTCCGCCTCCTTTATGCGCTTTGCGACCCTGTCGCTTCTGTGTGCATCGGAACCGGTTGTTATATATTGACCGCCGAGATCGCGGTAAAGCTTTAATACATCCTCACCCCAGCAGGGATCATCCCACCATGCCGAAGTGTTGATTTCAATTCCCTTTCCGTTTTTTGCAAGATATGAAAAAATCTCCGCAAAAAGCTCCTTTGAAACATCAAGCGTCATTCGCCTGTCCTCATACGGCGAATACTTTGCAATGAAGTCATAATGACCGAGTATGTTCATGTAATCGCAGGTTTTAATACCAGTGAGTATCGTCTGAAGGTAGGAAAGGTATGCATCCTGTTTTGTTTTTCCGATGTAGTATTCCGGATAGTAAACATCAAATCCGCCCACAACATGTATTGAACCGATAACAAAATCGAGGTCATGCGGCGCGATGTACTGCCGTGCTTTTTCGGCGCAGTTCCCGTCGTTCAGAGCAACTTCCGCTCCGCGGCGTATGCGCACTCCTTTATACAGTCCGTTGTAAGGCAAAAGCTGTTCTCGCAATGCACCGAGATCCGATGGCTGCATTGACTTATCGCCGTTATCGAAATCAACATGATCCGTGAAGCAAATCTCACTCAATCCGCGTTCGGCGGCGGCTTCAAGCTGCTCCGTCACTGTTGCGGATGCATCTGCCGAATAATTCGTGTGTACATGGTAATCTATCATAATGATTCTCCTCCGTGCCGATTCATCGCCCTTTTCGGAATGACAATTATATCACGTTCGTGCAATATATTCAATATGTTTTTCCCGTGAGTGCAATAATTTGCATGCATCGGCCTCCTGATACATTATTTGCGGTGTGCACACAACTCAAACGTGCCGCCGCGCCTTGGAATAAAAAAGTTCGTTTTTTTGCAAGTTCAATATGGTTTTGCAAGCCTTCATCGCCATGCATTCGCATCGTATTCAAAATAAAAAGCCGCCCGACTTACGTTTTCGGAACGGCATTTCAATATCGGTTTAACATACAAAGTTTAATCAGTGCGGCGTTCGGGTTTACAATTAAGCGCAGCTTATCAGGACTCGTTTGCGGAGTTTTGGTCATTTTGACGGCTGCCGCATGTTTCTTCTTTTTCATTCCGCTGTTTCTCCCACTCGATTTTTTCGAGCCGTCTCTCGCGGCCCTCCATAATTCGCCTGATATTCGGAAGGTGAGCAGTGATGACAACAGCGGCAATCACAACGGCAATGAGCATCAGCGGAATATTGCCCCGGTTGCGGTAAATCACAAGGGCAGTCGCGATTATCGTGCCGACAACAGAGCCGACGGAAACCATTTTTGTTATTGCAATAAGAATAACCGCACAACCGACAGCAATGAGCAGCTGAACCGGGGACAGCACAAGCAGACCGCCAAGCGCGACCGCAACGCATTTCCCTCCGCGGAACTCATAAAAAACAGGCAGCAAATGCCCGAGTATCGCACCCAACAGCCCTATGCAGCCGAGTATTCCGCTCAGATTTTCGGGCATGACATAATTCGAAAACAGTGCCGGAGCAATTGCCGCAGCGGCGTAACCCACGCCGACGCTTGCCGCACCCTTCGCACTGTCGCTCGCCAAACAGATAAGCCCCCATTTCCAGCCGAAGGTTCTCAATACATTTGTTGAACCTGCATTGCCGCTTCCGCAGGCATGGATATCCGTGCTTTTGCTTCGTGCAATCTTCACCGCACTCATTATGCTGCCGAGAAGATAACCCGCAATGAGGCAAAAAACGGACAGAAGCACAGTTATCATAGTTTTCCCTTTCAGTTACCGCATTTTAATCAGGCTCAGAGCTTAAATCGACCGCAGGAATGCATTTTTAAGAACCGCATACCGTGCATCAGCAGCCGAAATATGTCCTTGCAATTCCTGCATCAATCCGAATCTGCTCCTTAAGAGCGTCCAGCGATTCAAACTTTTTGACATCGCGGATTTTTTTAACGAAACATACCGACATCGGAAGTCCGTAAATATCCTCGTCATAGTCAAAAATATGCGTTTCTATCGTGCGTTTTGTTCCGCCGACAGTCGGGTTCGTTCCGATGTTCGTGCAGGCAGGCATTATGTCGCCGTTGACGCGTGCCATGCTCACATACACTCCGTCCGCGGGAATCACGCGGGCGGAATCGGGTTCAATATTCGCCGTCGGATAGCCGATTGTCCTTCCTATACGCTTGTTTTGAACGATTATGCCGTCAAGGGCATAAGCTCTTCCCAAAAGGAGCTGTGCATCCTGAACGTTCCCGCATGTTATCATGTTTCGAACTCTCGTGCTTGAAACAGGCTCGCGCCCCAAAAGCACGGGTTGAATAATCGCCGTTTTGATTCCGTATTTTTGGCAAAGCCTTTGAAGCGTCTCGCTGTTCCCCTGCTTTTTCTTTCCGAAAGTGTAATTAAACCCGGCAACAATAATCTTTGGGTTCAATCTTTCGGCAAGCATTCGGATAAAACTCTCTGCGGAAAGGTCGCGAATCGCACTTGTAAACTCAACCTCATCAACCAGCTCAATGCCCTGCCTGCGCATAAGAGCGGCGCGGGTTTCATTGCTGCAAAGCCGAAGAATTTTTTTGCCGAAAAGCTCCTGCGGATGATTCTTAAACGTAAACACAGCAGGAACAAGTCCGGATTGCCGCGCTATCAGAACGGTTGCGTCAATTATCTTCTTGTGACCGACATGCATTCCGTCAAACATGCCGAGAGCAACCACCGTACCCGGTTTGGCTGCGTTCGTATAGTCTGTGCCCGGCGTGTTAATTTTGTCCTTGTTCTGCATCAAACGCTCATTTCTCCTTCCCGAACCATACGGTGATATGCAATCCGGAATCATCCCGCAGCGCAAGGCCCATGAATTCATTTTCAAGATACAGTCTGTAGACCGTTCCCGGCTCTGCCTGCCCACATTCAACCGAAGCTCCGTTTGAAATAAGCGTCCTTTGCTTTTCGGAAAGGTTAAAAAGGCGAAGTTCCGGCAGGTGCCGCGCAGCCTCGTCAACGGGAACAACAACCGATTGAAGTTCCCCCGCTTCCTTCAGTTCCTTCAGTTCCGCAATCGTATGCGCTTCGCTGATATCGAAGGTTCCGGAAGCGGTTCGCAGCAGAAACGGCATGTATGCACAGCAGCCGAGGGCCCGTCCGATGTCCCTGCAAAGCGAACGGACATATGTGCCTTTTGAGCATCGAATGCGGATGAGGAAGCTGTTTTGTTCGAGTTCACAAATGGTTTCAAGCAAAAAAACTCTGATTCTCCGCCTGCGTTCCTCAGCCGGAGCTGTAACGCTCCCGTTGCGTGCCAGCTTGTACATTTTAACGCCGTTCACGCTCAAAGACGAATAAATCGGCGGCACCTGCTCAATTTCGCCTATGAAATCAGGCAGAATTTTTTCAAGCTCCGCTTTTGAAACCATGCGGCTGCTTTCGGCGATCACCGTGCCGCAGGCATCCTCCGTGTCGGTTTCCGCTCCGAACCGAATCTCCGCAATGTATTCTTTTTCTTTATCAACAAGATAGTCAAACAGGCGGGTTGCCCTGCCTATGCAGATGGGTAAAACGCCCGCCGCAGCAGGGGCAAGCGTTCCC